>Ga0325400_1003505_pt1 | contig 14203 bp, 11 predicted proteins | sample PopdelMetagenome_2_FD_205662 | JGI IMG/M metagenome (GOLD analysis project Ga0325400, IMG submission 205662) | Populus deltoides microbial communities from Bellville, Georgia, United States - Xylem-PdKOR-R1 | ecosystem: Host-associated > Plants > Phyllosphere > Stem > Wood/Secondary xylem... | reverse complement strand
AGAGTGCAATGCATACTAGCTAGCTAGCTAGAGATCAAATAGCAAAGCCAGACAAGTTAGAAGCATGCAACTATGAGATCCAGCTAAGGTGCCCTATATCATTATCACATTCCTGTGGACGGTATATAGTCCTTGTGTCGTTCCACCATAGAATTCAGCTTCAATAAGAGACACCTCCTAAGTACAGCCAAACGATTCATGGTCCATGAATCTATCTATCATGAAGAAAAACATACGTAAAAACATATAGTTTTAGATGGAAAAAAAATGTGGAGTCAAACTAAGCCTTTTGGGGCCCCTTATGGTTGGAAATGATGGCGGAATATTAATAAAGTTCATAATAATGTATCTTTAAACGACAATTGATTGATAAATCTATATTACCTACAACAATTAGAGTGAGAACTACTAAAAAGCAAATGGAATCATTACCTCTGTACAGAATAATTACACGAAAAGTCAGAGCCCCATTTGGTGATAGCTAGCATTCTGTTTCTACTTTCCAAGCACACATGTTATCAAAAAGTATGGTGCCTTGTAATTCTTGGGCAGGGAAGGTTCATAATTGAGAACGTTTCTGCAACTGAGCCTCTTGAAAACAGAGTAGGCTTCTTTCACTTGTAACAAATGGTAGGGTATATATCTCATACTTAGGCCAGCAATAATTATTAAGAAATAATTCCCGAGTAGGATAAGTAACTAGCATGTCCCTCTGCGCCGACAGATTCATGTTTGTTGCCTACAACTTACGAAGATCTCGAGTAATTGAGTTTCACTTCAGCTTAAAACAGCCAATTGTTGCAGAGGTGACAGTTCAGAATGTATTGCTTCATCAAGGAATTAATTGGAGTAGGGGTCGTGATTTTGTTTGTTGATCGCAGATCATGATCTTCATATGTTGATGGAGCTATTCGAAATCAACAAACCATATTTAGGATTGCGTTTGATTAAGTGTTCGAAATCAACAAACCATATATTTATTTAGGATTGCGTTTGATTAAGTGTCCCATAAGAAAACAGATGAACAATAAAAAGAAAGAAAGAAATTGGATTGAAGAGATAAAAACACATATAAAAATATAAAATAAATATATTTTTAAAATAATTTTAAAATGAATATATATACTTTTATATCCTCTCTATTTTAACCATTTTCCTCTCTTCTATCACTAACACAGCAACCAAACACCAGTACCGATCAAAAACAACTTAATTACAGCCCCGGTCAGCACAAAGCCTATTTTTCTTCTTCTTCTTCTTCTTCTTTTTCCAAAGACACCAGAAAGCCCAATTCGCAAGTCAAAATTCAAAACATTCTTTTGTTTTTCAATGTGATAGAAAATCCAACTTCTTAGCGACTATTGTTACTCCATCAGTTTGTCAACAAATGTAATTAACGAACTGAAAGCATTGAGTTGTGTAAAGTATGACTTTTTGTATATCGTTCTATGTACAAGATTTTCAAGATATATGAATCAAGCGCTGAAGTTGCTTTGAATATTTTCCACCGTTTCCATTTTCCAATATGCCCAGCGGAAAGCAGCAGCTATTTTTTTTTCTTCGCGCCATACGTATTGGACAGGTAATATGTAGACATGCAAATAATCTGGTCTTAGACTTTGAGCATTTTGAAAGATCTTGTCTCAAACCGAGAGACAGGCCCTGAAGTCTATAATATAAGAATTATTGCTAGTTACAATTGTGCCTGCAGCTGCCAACAAGAAGCTAGCTCGAGTTATTTGACTTTGATGTTTCCTTAACAAGATATGACTCTTGTGAAATAGCAAACAGTTTTTCATGCTGGCTAGGAGGGTTTAAAGATGTCTGCATTGTTTTTTTTTTTATATATAAAATTAATATAGATGACTGTGTTAATTTGTGCACGTCTCGATTAATTATATAAACCCTAAAATTAATAATTTATATAAATCTCAGTGCTACTAAAAAAAACTCAAACTTGTAATTATTAAAAAAATAAACCTAAAACCTAACCAATTAAATTACAATTAAATTACAGAGTTAAATGTCTTCATTGTTCTTCTTTAATCCATGTGCCTTTACATTTTATTTTTCCTGGTAAATAAAATGAAAAGATGAGACTATACCCTTCTTGAAGCTGGGAGTTTCCTTGACTAAGGCCAGGTGTTCGACTCCGAACTTCGCTTCTGGGATATTACATTTTCAGTCGGTCTATGTGCCGTGGGCTCCTTCGCTAGACCTGAAGGTTTGGAAAGCCCGTGGTAATAGCCCGGCCCGAAGGGCACACCTAGGTATAGTTCCCTAGCTTTCTGGACCGAAATAAAGACTCACCTGAGAAGACGTAAAGTCCAAGCTTAAGCCCATTAAATAAAAACTTACAAATAATAATAAAGAAAATCCGGCAAAATAAAAAAAATAAAAGGGACTATTGATTTGAGTAGCCTCTTGCATGACCTGTTACTTTTCTGGTTCTTATATTTATTGGTACAAGTGAAGAAGATGCATTAGCAATCATCCAATTGTATGATAAGAACTTGTTGTCTTCCAAGAACAAACTGATCAGATTGAAAAATGGATGAGCTTTGCAGCCGTATAGGAACGATTTCCATTGCGAACTAAAAACCATTTTCCTTTAATTTTTTTCTTGTTTAAAATATACTTTTTAATATTTTTAAATTGTTTTGATATCTCAAAAATAATTTTAAAACATATATATATTAATATATTTTTTTAATAAAAGACACTTTCAACCACCACTACGCACACCCCACCTAAATAGGTTCCATAGAGATCCCAAGGAAAAGCAAGTCCTAAGGAAGAGCAAGTAGCTTGTGTAAAAGGACAAGTGGATGGGAAATAACACAGCTGATCAATAATCCTGAGAATAATTGTGAGTATTCCAAAATATTGCCCATAGTTTTTGCCCAACATTATAAACAAAAGGAATAAATCCGGGCACTGGAAGCAAATTCATTGTCAAAGCTCTATGTAATCTAGCAAAAATATTCACGAACTTTTCTGGGGAATTGATTCCAGCATCTATAGAGGGGCAGTACATGTTGTTCTAAAATGTCCAGTCTGATGGCAGCGGCTGCAATGCACAGTCTGTTTCATGTGCCCCGAAACTTCTGTACAAACTCGCTTTTTTCTTGGTTTAGCTGCTGGTGGTTGAAGAGACTTTGGAGGTTTTATAACGAGATCGACAGAATTGTTGCCTGCATCGTCTAATCCTACTGATAGTTCCCTCCAAAGGGCTTTATCTGGTATTGGGTGTATGGTTTGCGAATATGCCTTGCGATAATTTGCCACTGTGAAACAGCTTTCAGCAAACCGAGAAACATTCTGCCTGCAAGAGAGAAGAGCTGCCACAGCATGAGCACAGGGCAGCCCACATAGCTGCCATCTACGGCATGAACAGTTGCGGCTACAGATGTTTACTATATGAGAACCTTCAGCAGAAATAACTTCAAATTCAGCATCATCTACTTTGAGAACCTGATGAGTGTGTGCGTGCTCAATAGCCACAGACACTTGCCTCTCAGCAGGAGGAACAAGTATGCTTGTCCACTGCGAACTATTTTCACGACGCTCATTGAACCACATCATCAGCTGTCTACGGATACACTCCATCATTTGAATTATTGGAAGTCCAGATGCTTCCAGTATCAAAGAACCTAATGATTCAACTATGTCAGCTGTTAGATGTCCAAGTCTTTTTCCCTCAAAATATGCTGACGCCCACAGGTGAGGGTCAATTCTTCTAATCCAATGAGCTGCATCCTCTGACAGTTCTTCAATCAGTGTGATTTTCTGTTCAAATTCAATTGCAGTGAGAGCAAAAGCAGCTTCCCAGAGAAGGTTGGCCAGTATGGTATTGTTGAACTCCTTGCTGAAATTGTCAATGAGATGATGAACGCATAATCCATGAAAAGCACTTGGGAAGTGTATTTCTATTCCATCTATGATGCTTTTCTGTCTATCTGATAGAATTGTAAGCTTTGGCATGTTTACTATGTTAGCTTCAAGCAAGTTATGCAGCTCTGAGAGGAACCACATCCACTCAACTTTACTTTCATCATCAACCACGGCAAATGCCAAAGGAAATACAGCACCCTCTCCATCAAAACCAGTGGCCAAAAGCAAGGTTCCATGGTACTTGCCTTTCAAAAGCATTTCATCAAGAGCGATAAGAGGACAACAAGCATTCAAAAATCCATAAATTGAAGCTTTGAATGAAACAAATAGGCGTTCAAAACTTCTATCAACATAATTCCCATAAACCACAGCTATACTTCCTGGGTTTGTCCTTCCAATCTGGTGACAATACCATGGGAGAAGGTGGAATTCTTCCTCAAATGACTCGTTAACAGCAGCCATGATCCGCTCCTTTGCTCTCCAGGCTTGCTTGTATGATAATGAGATACCATGAACCTGATGAATTTCTTCCAGTATCTCCTTCGGTTTGTAATGAGGGTTTTCCCTGAGGCTCCTTTCAATAGAGTCTGCAATCCACTGGACCGAGGCTTGTTGGTGACCAAGATGTGTAATTCCATCACAAGTATGTTCATTAGGCAAGGTCCTAATTGTGAATGTAGGAACATCTGGAAGCTTTGCAGCATGAATTCGCCAAGGGCATCCCTCACTAGCACATTTAGCCACGAAACGAGTCTTGTCAGATTTAATTGTCTTCATCTCAAAGTGATTAGCAATGGCTGCATCTCTGATTGCTCTCCGACAGCTGTGCACATCATGGAACTGTTGGCCAACAGTCAGCTGATGATTGGGAACAGGATCATGGACACGAGACTGAATAACAGGAGTATCAATTACAAGGCTCGTCTCCTGATTTTGTTTCACATCTGAACTTGAATTTTCGTGAGAAACACAGTGTTTTTGAATAGCCAATTCATGTTTTTCCATTAAACCTAACCTTCTTCCCTGAGAGATAGGGGTCAACTGATTTTCTTGGTCATCAACATCGTTATGTCCTTGATCAGCATCCAGCTTCACATCACTATCAAAATCCAACCCATTCTCTTCATAATTCTGAACATCTCCATGACGCAGAACCATGTTGTATTGATTGCTCTGATTAACAGCTAGTCTGTGATCATCAATATGACTCGAACCCAAGTCCTGAACATTCAAACTATAATCATCAATGTCTCCCAAACATTGATCCAAAACTGAATCGACACTATTCCCCGGTTTCAAATACTCATTGGGCCTCAGCATTAAATCCCGATTATGCTCAATCATCAAATCATTGCTCTCCATGACTCAAATATATACCTAAAGAAAGCTCCTATAAAAGAAGTACCTGAGCCCAAAATCCATTTGCAAATCAGCATTCTTTTATGTTACTTTTTAGAGCTAAACGATACCAAATTCATCAGAAATTCGTAAGAACAAATGCTTACCTAAAGTCTGCAATAATTTTATCTAGAATTTGCTGACTCCCAGGAGAAAGCTGGAATTGAAACCCCTCTATATCATCTAAAACACCCCATCTGAATCAACCAAACAACAATTACACGACATAAAACTAACCAAATGAACTTTGTCGAAACTAAAATAAAAGTTCAAATAACTCAAATACCCAGTTTGGTTTCCCATCAAGAAAAACAAAAACAGAGAGAATTGGCCGCAAAAAAGCCACATTAAACACTTGGCTTGTTTAACAAAGTTAAAAACATAACCTTGTGGAGAAAAATAAACTTTACCTCAGCTTACACATTCTCAGCAGCCAAACAGGGTACGGCTTAAAAAAACACGCTTTCCAAAGCAAATAAATAATCCATTTTCTACAAAAGAACCCTTTTCTTTTCTGGAACTTTTAAACCCAGAACAACACGAAACATGCCCAACCCCAACTTTCCTCAAATTCTTCTCAGCAACCAAACAGAGATTAGGAAAAAAAGAACTCACGTAAAAAACTCTGTAGTGTTCTGCAGTAAGCAAGGTCTGGCAGAAGCAGCGAAATCAAAGCTTTAAAGCAGACGAGGCACTAATTAAGAGGGGGTATAATTGGATTAGTAGGTGATTAAGAGTAATTTAAGAGTTGAATGAAACGGAAAATATATTTTTTTAGGCGGGTAGGCGAGAAGGAATTCGCGCAAATGGGAAGGGTAGCGAAGGAGAAGACAGGGAATCATTAATAGATTAGAGGGTATACAAAGGAGCAGTTCTGTGCACTGTGCAGAAGACTCGTTAGGCTATCCTATCTTGAGGGTATTTAGGTCATTCTCCTCTCTTAGACGACTCTTCTTCGCTTCTTGCTGCTTTTGATAGAAAAAGTACGTGTACTGTTTACAGTACAGTCACTCGTATGTTAACAGTTGGTGCGAGAGTGTCTGCAGCCGTTAGTGCCGGACACAAATCATGTAACTAATGTTGGTCGGTCCCACGTAGGGGTTTTTTTTCTCTTTCTTTCTTGATTCAATAATAATAAATATTCTTTTTGACTAGTACGGTGGTCAATCCAAAACTGTTGCAGAGATCCGTTAACTAGGTGACTCACGAATTAATCCAGTATGACATGATGAGTCAACCCGGTATCAAATCAAAACCCAATTTAACCATGTTGCAAATTAGCGAAGAATTGAAGCATCTACACTTGAGCATAGGAATGCAAGAAAAGTTATGAACAGAAAAGATGAAGTCTGCTGCATTACTTATTGCAATCAATTTCATGGCAAGGAGAACTCCCAATGAAATCGAGGCGATGCATTAGTTCCTCAAAAACCAAATTGATTCTAAGCAGCTGCATGCGTTCTATGGCATCCATCAAGAAGCCACTTTTCCCTCTAGCCAACTATTTTCAAGCTTAGGCAGCAGTTCAGAAACCACTTTTTGTAGAGCGATGTGGTTTACTTGAATGTTCCTTCCATTTATGACCATTTTTGACAGAAACGTGATTTCCTCAGTGTTCAAATCTTTTACCAGTTCACTCCAGAATTCATCATCCTCATTGATGTCTGATGCTCTCATGAGTTCAGTTACTTTATCCAAGGTAGCCACATTACGACCAGCACCACAGCCCATGGCAGTTGCAGCACCTACCGCGTTTGCGATCGCCAATGTATGTACCAAGGGCATATTATGGATATAACCAAATGCAATAGCAGCTACAAAACTATCTCCACATCCAACGGTGTCAATGACATTCACCTGATCACATTTTAGAAAACTAATCAAAATCTTATATACTTTCCATTTTTCAGGACATGCAATGGAAATAAGAGTTACACTAACATGAAATATTGGACTATCCACTCAAGATATAGATCAAGATTTTACTTTCCACTTTTCAAGCTATATGGGTGTAGAAAAGCAAAACTCACATGGTTAAAGATGATTAGTATAAAAGAATGTTCACTACATGGCATGCTCTTGGTTTTAGCATCCTCTCAGGTTTTGACAGCTATAAGGATTCAGCAATGTCCAATTAATGAGGCAGTGCATGGCTTAAATTAACGATGAACACATTCAAATAAGATGTAATAAAAACATCCTAAAACTAAGGCATTCTATGGGAGAATAAGATGCAAGGTTTCAAGGATATACAATAAGATTGCAGCGTCAAACGACTCTGAAAATCAAAGAAATATCATACCTTGAATGCAGGTGCACAGGATATACTGGACATGGTGACTAGAATTGAGCCCCTTGAACCCATCTTAACAATCACCCATTTCGTGCGTATCCCGTTTTTAAGCAATTCTTTCCCTGCTAGTATTGGGTTTCCTATGCCAGTCAATGACTCAGCCTGGCATATAATTAATGTAACTGAACTAAATCAGAACTGCAGCAAGTAAACTGCTTAAAGAATGCAAGCTCAAAGCACAGATGGAAGAGGAGTTAAGTGGTCTAAAGGCAAAGGCGTACAAAACTACCTGCAACAGTCATAAAAAGCTCCAAGATTAACCAAAAAGGAAAGAACTCAAGCGTATAATGGTTAAGGAGAAATCTAAAACTGATATTCTAATTCGTGGCTAAAACACACAAAGGATGCTCTTAGGTTGGATGAGTTTTGAGCATTTTAATTAGTCATGCTGTTTATCCATGAACAAGCATTCCTGAGCCATGTACGATTTCAGTACTTATTGGATCTATAGAAGTATGCAACAATTAATCTGCAGTTGACATCATATCCAAAGAACAAGGCAACAGTTATAGATGAAAATCTTGCAGTAAGTTTCTATGTTAGCATATATATATAGACGCCAAACACTTCTAGGGAAGAATATTGGAAAGTGCTTAATAGAACTAGTTCATTTAACAGTCAGTTTGCACTATGAAAATTCTTATTTTTTGAGAAATAATAATTTACATATTGACGTTAGTTTCATTGCATGATCCAGACTAGCTCATCCACAACTCTCCATACAACTTTTCAAATTTAGTTAAATGTTTTACATCAAATAGAGGATTCTAAAAATTTGTTTTACCAACCATTCCATGCATGCTCAAACTTTTCTATTATTTTGTAAGACTCTAGGTATACACATGTGCCAATATATGGGACATAAACAACCTCACAAGCAAATCTGATCTTATGCTGTTGTTGTTATTATTATTATTAATATTTTTACTTTGGAAAATCTGAATTTTGGAATTGTTTTCAATAGTGGATTAGTTTTGACCTTGCGATAGGAGATTAAAGTGATTGTGTTTTGCTGAGAACTGAAGCTAATATTGAGACATTCAAATTAAGAAGATTCTTGGTCAAACCTCATCGGATGTTAGAAGAAGAACATCGCTCATCTTCAAGAAATGGCGAAGTGCTTGTCGTTCTTCAGGTGAACCAGCCATAAGACTCTTTCCACGGGGTCCGGGATCAAAGAAAATAGATGTCCCAACGTCAACGGCATAATCTAGAGCTAACATTATCAGACCTGGGGAGAGCTCATCAAAGCCAAAACCATTGCAGAACAGGATCTTTGACTGTTTAATAGCCACCTTTACTTCTCCTGATAATTTACTCATCCAGCTAAAAGCAGGATCCTTAGAGAAATCTGCGCGACTGAAAACAACAAAAGCGACACAAAGATATCCTGTTGAGCACAAAAGGATGATAGCAATCTATTCTTTTTTTGAATTAAAATAGCAATCTAATTATGCACAGCCAGGAAAGCTTTACCTACCTACAAAATCCATGTCTTTGCGAAGGGTCAACAAGAACCCAGCACAAAAGGGTCTCATACGAGGCACTAGAACTATCAACAATATCATCATCTTCACTCATCCCAACCATGCTAATCCTCTCCTCGCGAAGCACATCTAGCAAAAACTTCCCATATATTTCGTCACCCACATGACCAATCGTTGCGCAATGAAGTCCCAATCTTGCAGCTGCTATAGCCATATTGCAGTTACCGCCAGCTTCCCAGTATTTCTACTTGCAAAAGAAATCACTTTTAAGAACAAACTACAACCAATATAGACAAATGGGTCACTAATGCAATTGCTTTCCCATGCCATTCTTAAGATAACGAGTTAAATGCTAATTTATTTTTCCAAAAGTAACATTAATCAACCCTAAACCAAATCAACAGAAAACATAAACAAATGGGTTACTTAATGAAAGACTCAAACTTTATTTCTTTTCCTTGTTGTTATTATTTGGATGCAAATCATTTCCTCATATTAAATACTAACATCATTACCTCAACTTGCAAAAATCACATAAGAATCAATCAAAAAACAAATGAAAAGCTAATATAGATAAAAGGAACTAAACCTCATTCCTTTCAGCATATAATAATCAAAATATATTCTGCAAAAACCATAATAATCAACAAGGAAACAAATTAAAAGCTACTAATACGATACTCAAAATTTATGTTTTCCAATGGAAATTATACTGCGCACTGACTGAATCCAAAAATTAAGTAATTAAAATTAGCTAAAAGAAGAGCAAACGGTATACCCTATCAGGTGGAGACTTGGACAGCTCTTGCATATAAGCAAAACGAGCCTCACGAGAACGAGGGGGCAATTTTGGAACATTAAGAACAATATCAACACACAGATTTCCCAGAGTGGCAACATCAATACTTTTTAGACCAACACTCCTTAATTTCCAGTCATGAATAGCAGCACCGTTACCGTTTGAAGGGACAAGCGAGGCCGAGCCATGACTGGGGACGGAAAGTTGGATTCCTTTGCAGGTGAAAACGGAGTGGTGGTGGTGATGGAGTCCTCCAGTTTTTGGAGGGGAAAAAGGGAGGATAAAATGTCTAGGGTGAAGAGGGGGAGAGAAGATCGGGTGAGAAGAGGGTGCATGGTAAGGGAGTGGAGATTCGAGGGTTACAGTGCAGTGATGCATTCAGGGGTGGAAGGAGATTGAGAGGAAAGAAGAAGAATGGAAGGAAATTGAGAGGAATGTGTTAATATTTAAGGATGTTTTTTGTTTTTTTGATCTACTTTTGTTGTTGTCGAGAGTGTTCAAGTGGAGACTGCAACCTTTTTTCGAAGTGTTGTTATCTAGGAATCTTTGATTCTTTCCTTAATTTCCTTTCTCTTGCAAGGTTTCATTTTTAATATTTCGAATTCATTAATAAGGAGAAATTAGAGAAAAAATAGCTCCATTGATCCTTCATGTGCATGCATGATAGAAGCTTTATTGTTTTTAATTATATATTTTAATATTGTAAACACTAATACTTTTTTTTTTATTCCTTCGAGTATTCCAACACTTAAAAATAGGATTAATCTCTTCTAACCTATTTAAAATTATTGTTATGATTATTTTTTAAAATGTTTTTTATTTAAAAATATATTAAAATAATATATTTTTTATTTTTTAAAAATTATTTTTAATATCAACATATTAATTTGAAGTAAAGAAAAAATATAAAAAAATATTAAATTTTTTCAAAAATATTTTTAAAATATAAAAACAAACATGATTTTTATATTTTAGGTTTTTTCCTCGTTAACTTGGATTTATTTTCATACTATATATCATCTCGTATCTGAATAAAAAAGAGGCTGTAAGAAAAAGAAAATTCTGTGAATGCAGTAGCACGTCATGGATGATTTGCTAGTAGCTTGGCCAAGAAGAATGTGAAGAAACGAAGAACAAAGCAGAAGTGGGGGATGCGATTACTGGATCCCAAATAACAAAATATATCCATTGAATTCCAATAGGTGAATTAGGTCATTTTGACAGTCAAGAAGTCTTGTAGTAATGGCATTGGAATCCCATGATTTAATTATTGTGGGCGAATTTTCATTTCTAAACCTATCCCAACTCACTATATTATATTGTAAATTGTAATTAAATGAAATACACTTGCCTCACAGGAAAGAACCCTGCGAATCTCTGGATAAAAAGAGGGGGAAGAAGAAGAATACATCGACTTTGAAGCGGACACACGCTAGATTCACATTCTAGTTTCCTCTCTCTGGATGAGAATACATACTGTTGAAAGGTGATTCTAAAGCAGCAAAGATCAAGTTGCAAATCCCCAAGAGATATTCCAAAACAATCCTGAGTTGCAATAATTAAGCTCAGCACCACAAATCAATCTCTTGTAAGCAAAGGTACACACACATGATATGCTCATCCTAATTGCAGAAAGACTACCAGTATGATGCCTTGAGCTACAAGTTTTTCCTTCAAAACCTATGTGGGTTTTTGCAATTTTGAAAAGGTTTTTCCTCCTATGATGACTTCGGTAAGAATTAATTGAGTTATGTGAACAAAAGTGTTTCAAATACTTATCTGAAACCTAAAAATGAAGTCACCTGGAAGTCACTGTAACAGCAGGATTCCCTTTTTGTGATCATTCAAGAATGAAATCTTATATTAGTGCTATAACTTCAAGAAAAATTAAAATCAATGTCCATATGGTGGCTAGACTGGAAATGATGTCAGGAAAGACCAACACATCACACACTTGTCTTGTAGTTAAATAATCTCGAGAGAACAGAATCACTGGCTGAGATCTGGAGCAAATCGCTCTCAACTTTTCATATGCCCTAATCCTAAAATACATTAACTTATTCAAACAACGAAAACGACAAGAGATGTTAAAATTGGCATGCTATAGCAGCTAAGGAAATTGGAAAATCATGAACAAGTAGTCGATGGCTACAAGATCGTTGTCAAGGGAGGGGAGGAAAAATGTTCTTCTAGCAAAGTTTTTACAGATTAATCTCTGGGTGGAGAGTTTGTTCCTTTGCCAATTCCTCAAGTTTGCTGACAACATTTTTTGCTGTATCACCATATGCTTTGGAGATCACAGAATCAGGTGCTGAAATTACAACAGGGACACCTTCATCGGAACCTTTTCTAATGTCTACTTCCAATGGTATCTGAAAAATCATAATGTCAATGAAAGTTAATTGCTAGTTACAAATCAAGTAGAGCCATCAAAAGGTTGCGTTCATCATGTCCAAAGTAAATCAAAACATAAGACAGCTTGGAATGTGCCGAAGAGGCAACAAGAAGACTAAGACAAGAAGAATATCAGAATTCCTCATTTTCCAAAAATACTGAACCAAGGTCCAGCACCTCAAGGACAATTTAAGCTGTTCTTTTTTTTTATTAAAAAAATTGGCATACCTCACCGATTAATTTGTAACCCATTGAAGCAGCTGCATTTCTAGTTCCTTCTTTCCCAAAAATGAATGAAGGCTCACCACAATGTGGGCATTTGAAGAAACTCATGTTCTCTACAAATCCCAAAATCTGTAAACGTCATTAGAATACTTATAAATAGATTATTTAAAGCAGGTTTTATTTCCTTTACTATAGAAGATGACAAACAATAGACTATAAATCCCATATCCCTCCATGGCAAGTAACAGATGCACTTGCTTTCAGTTTAGGGACAGCACATGCATGCAAGAGAAACATATCCATCCACCAACGGATGCTAGCATATTTCACATGCATATTGAGCCCGAAAACTTATAAATGCATTGTCTGTTGTAACCATTGTGATTTATAACCAAAAATCTCATGGCACCGATCATAATCAGCTTTTATGCACCATCCCATAATTCTCCATTATCTAAGCCAAATTACTGATTTTTTTCACTAGTTACTGAATGAAATGACATCTTCAGATTTTAGCAAAAGAAATGATCATACAGGAACATCAACTTTAGAGAACATATTAGCTCCTCGACGTGCATCCATCAAAGCAATATCTTGTGGAGTTGAAACAATCAATGCACCTGTACAAGCAGAATATATGTTACTGAATCAGAGTCACTTGTTGACAATAAAATAAGAAAAGCTTTCTTTTTTGGCCCCTACTTGGATATAGGGTGTTATATAACATGTGGAAAACAGGCTGAATGAATCAACAAAAGCACATGGAGATCATCACAATTTTTGCACTTAATTATCAAGGCAAAGGTTTTACTGCTTATGGAATAGTTGGAATGAAACCAATATATATCCACAACAATATAATGAGAAAAAAGCCAAATGAAATATTCAGCTAAATCATTTTCAATATAATGGTCACAGTGTCAGCATAATGGCAGTCATCAATTAGATAATTAAATCAGCACAACTACTTTAAAGAAACCTAAACTGGAAATGGAGAGCATTGCTTCTTTTTTCCCTTGGCTAATTGAAAAAAGCTTTGCTCACCAGAGAGCTGCAGATTTTGAGTCATGGTTAGTTGTGCATCGCCAGTGCCAGGGGGCATATCCACCACAAGAATGTCAAGATTTCCCCAATCAACTCCCCTAGTCATTTTGGCAAGAGCACTCATCACCTGAACTAAAAGAAAAGGGAAAACATCATCTTTACATTAATTAACAACAAATTGTTGAAATTTTGTTTAAGTTGTTCACAAGACCACTTAATGTAGATCGCATCCCATCTGAAAGATGAATTAACCTAATGAAGGAAATATATAACAGACTAACGTACCATGGGACCTCTCCATACAATAGGGGCATCCTTCTCAACAAGAAATCCCATTGACATGCATTTAACTCCATAGTTCTCAATTGGAATCATCTTTTTATCTGCAAGAGTGAGCGAAAAGGGAAGTTATGTTCCTCTCTTACATGTGTTTGGGTGTGATCTTGTATGACCTCAAGTTCCCACTAGATGTTAAATTCACACAACTTCTAGCCATGTTGAAGAATACTGAAGTAAAAGAAATTAAAAGAACAAGAACTCATTCTCTGACATTTGCATCTGCCATGCATGAAGAACGAGAGTGAGAGGGGTGAGGATCAAAGATGACTT
>Ga0325400_1003502_pt1 | contig 14209 bp, 4 predicted proteins | sample PopdelMetagenome_2_FD_205662 | JGI IMG/M metagenome (GOLD analysis project Ga0325400, IMG submission 205662) | Populus deltoides microbial communities from Bellville, Georgia, United States - Xylem-PdKOR-R1 | ecosystem: Host-associated > Plants > Phyllosphere > Stem > Wood/Secondary xylem... | reverse complement strand
TCAAATGCATGCAGGAACCCAACTGAGATTTTGAACAGAAATTGAAAACCTAATTATACCCACGATTAAAAGACAAAGCAGATTCAAGGTTAAATTAAAAGATTGGTAGACAAATTTGCATAAAAATTAAGTCTAAGAACTTAATTAGACTTTTAATAGGCTAATTTGGTTTAATGAGAGGCCAAATTAAAGGTTTAATTAAATCTAAGAATCAATTTGGGTTATATTTTAAGAATTAATTAAGTTCAATGACATAATTAGATTTTTAATAGCTCAAAATAATTTTATTAGGGATTGAATTGTTTAAAAATTAAGTTTGGAAGTTTATTTTGGACTTAATTGAAAAGATTGAAATTTTAGAGGATCAAATTTAATTTTTACAAGCACAATTGGGTGAAATCAAGGATAAAATTACGAGCAAATCAAAGATTGGAGGTCAATTAGGGATTAAATTGAAAAAAATCAAGATCAATGATCTTTTTGTAAAAGACACATAAATTAAGGAACTCAATTTAATTGAAAACAAAAGTGAAATTAAAGAAACTAGAAGTTTGAAGGTCAATTAAAGTTAAAAAATGCTCTTAAACCAGGGTTTTTTTTTTTAACTTTGCAAGGGGTGAAATTGAATTGATTTTTAAAAATCAAAATTCAATTAAAGATCTAATTAAACGAATTAAAAGATTGAGGTTTGAAATTGAAAGAGAAGATTTATAACCTAATTTAAATATTAAAAAAAACACCAATACAACATCGATTCACTTAAATGAAACAGTGCGTTTTGGCTATGTTTTGACCAAAACAACATGTTTTGGTTCCAAACGACATGTAAAAACATATTGTGCTAGACAACATGTCGTCTAGCAATATTCATTTATCTTCTTCATCTGAACCATAAAAGGTAACTGAGATGCCCTTTTTCAAAGGCATTTAATGCATTACCCATGCCCTAAATGAGACAACAAACACATCGTATGGTATCCCTTACATCGTACTACAACTCCATCTTTGTCCATGCTAGTTTGCAACACTATAAACACTGTAACGCCAATCCACAACCCCTGACCCAGCCAGCCTCACAACCTGGTTTGATAGTACCAGGTTGTTAGCTTATGGTCAATGGATAAGATCCTTACTAGATAAATAAAAGGTTAGGATTCATGCTCAAGAAATACCTTATGTCCCTTTGTCATCCCCTATCAATAGGGGTGTATTTCGTGAAGCAAAGAGGGAGGAAACAAAGAAAAAAAAAGGAGAGAATAGAAAAGGAAAACTAGAAAGAAAAAAAAAGAGAGAGAAAAATAGCAGTCTCACCATTTGCTCACCCCAGCAAAACAAAGACTCAAACACATATATTTTTACCCTTCCTTTTTATAATTAAAATATTATCTTACATATATAATTCCTCAAAATAAAAATCCCTTTTAAACATTTCAACAAACAATTTTTGGGCATAAACATTTCTGTCAATTTTCTTCATTCACTCTGCCAAATGAGAATAAACATTTCTCTCAATTAAAATATGTATTGTTGCATGGACAAAAGCTAGGAAAAGCAAAAGAAGAAAGAACTAGTAGCAAACACATGTAATGAGAAGAAAGGGATTGTTTTGTCCCATGCACCAAAACAACATCGTTTTGGTGTAATTTGTTTTAAAATTATAATATGAAACAACATTATTTCACTTAAAACTGAATGAAACACATTTTTTTATTTATTTCCATTTTTTTTAATATTAAACGATGTCGTTTTGACATATATAAGTTTCAAAACGGTCGCTCAATTTTGATATCTTTTTGAATTTAGCCCTTGATTTTTTTTATTTCCCATTTTCAACTAATTTCAACCTTATTCTCAATATTTATTCAATTGCATTTCTAATTGGATTAAAATGGCCACTTAACTTCTCTATCTTTTTCGATTTGATCCTTAGTTTTCTAATTTTTAACTATTTAGCCAATTTTAGTCTTTTCTCAATATTTCTTCTCAATTTCATCCTTAATTGTATTTTTTTTTCTTTTTATCTATTTTTCTTAAATTTCTTTTTTGAATATATATATATATATATATATATATATATTATTTTTCCTTCATTTCTTTGTGATTGAAATATATTTGTTTGAATATTTGTTCACTTTTTCATTAAAACACTTTTTTTTCATATTTGAGTGGGGTCAAAAATTGGTTTATAACAAAGGGATCTTGGTTTATAATAAAGGGATCTGTTTGTGATCGCTTGACATTCCCTGAGTTCTTGACAACACCTATTACCATTATACTTGCTAGGTGTTGGGTGTCATTCAAGGAAAAGACTTTGGGTAATACCTATCTTCTATAAAGAACGGCACAAACATAAAAAAATCCTATTAAGTTTGTCACTTTCACCATGACCGCTATCATAATACTAAGAAATGTCATGTTCTGAAATAGTACATCAACAAAAATATTCTAGGGGATATTTCCAACAATATATAAAGAAGGAGATGTAACCTGAAAAAATAGAAAAAAGTTCTTATGATGCAATACATGAGGTTAGATAATTTTTAGAAATTGTATCTCTATTATTTTTTAAACTTTTAAATAAAAGCATTAATGTTTCTCCATGTTTTCAATAACTCCAATAAAAAACCCCATAATGAGATCTTCATATCTCCATTGAATTCTCTATGTCTCCAAACATATCTCTAGGTCTTTAATAAAAAAATCTCTACGATGAGAATTTCATATCTCCAAATAAATTCTTCATGTCTCTTAACATGTCTCAAATGTATCTAATAAAAATCTTCACAACAAGATCTCAATTGAAATCTCTATGTCTCTATACAACATTTCATCGCATAATATTTTAACAATGCTTTCATTTAATATTATTTGTTTTACGAAGACATATAAAACTTATCAAACTTTCATTTCTTTATAAAAATGTTAAAAAAATATGAAGAGAACTCTCATGCAAGCATGTTAACGAAAATCATGAAAAGGTATCATCACTATATAAAACAATAACTATTTTATTTCCCTTTTTTTACAAAGTCTTCAAAACATTATTGTTTAAAACTTGGCGGGGGGTGAGGGGGGGGGGATGATGGTATAAAAAATTCACCAAAAAAAAATTCATGCGACTATAGTTCTAATTGTTGGGGCCACCAGCCCAACACTCAACACTTACCTTAGTTTATTCAAGACTACCCTACCCTAGCACACACCTTTATATATATTTTTTTAGTTCCTTGAACCATGCAGGCACACAAATTGTCTATGTAGGCATGCATACCAAGCGCATACAAATGCAAACCATGCACCACCTTTTTCCACCAATAGTTATTTTCTACCTACATTTCTTCACCAATGACACAATAAGCATTACAATCAATAATAACAGTAATTTCTCCATCAATGATGCAACTCCCCTCTCAATGCTCCACGAGGTGACAAAGGTTTATAAATACCTTGGTTACTTGGTAAGAAAGGCTAGACAATTTTATACATAAGTTATAATCATTCAACATTTTCAGGAATCACAAATGACCATTCAACAAGCTTCGTAAAATTTTCATAGATATACACTCCTTATAACTTCATTCTATTTATCACTTCTTATACATCATTTTGTGGTCTTATATTTAATAACATAAGCATCATAGTATCTCTCGTTTCCACATGGAACTTGTTTTTAAGAAATAACCCAGGTTAGACATATCAACTTATATTTAAGACCAATCAACAACCTAGGACCAGCTATGAAAATACAAGTTCTTGTCTTAAGTTTTCACAAGTTCATTAGTTGAGATTTGGGGTAGTCCAGAAGGTGCACACCAATTTAATTATTGAAGAGATTATGAACTTAGCAAGTTACTATAAATCATTTTCCTAATCTATAGCCTTATAAAACTAAACATAATATCCATATAAGAAATAAGGAAAGAAAATAATAAAAAAAAAAACAAAATCTCCCTTGTTATTATTTTAAGTGCCCATGGAGATGTTCTTTGCGCCATTTAGAATAAACTAGATAGGCAGCCCATGCTATGTTGCAAGCCACACCAAAAAAAGAAAAATGAACTAAAAAAGAATGTTTAGGTATAGAACAACCTTTTTAGTAGCCAGTGAGTCAATTTTAAAACCTCCCGACCCATCTCATTACCTGGCTTATGTTTCAAATCAAATCATTTGAAAGTTGTCCCGATATGATGACTTGACAGGTTCAAAAACAAGTCAGATAATTAGTAGAAATATGGTTTGGGTTTAAATATAAATTTCAAGATGACATATTCTTTCAAAAATATTAAGATGGTAACCTATTGGATTGATCAGAGTTTTGCAGCCTAACTCGTTGAACCCGCGACCTGAGTCATAGGCTCCATTAGGTTTATTTTTTTAAGACTATTTTTTATTTAATTATATGATAACAAAAATAATCACTCGTAAAATCAAGCATTAATACAATGTCAAGACATTTGCTTGAGATTTCAATAACTTCATAGAAAGTAAATTGAATAAATTATGAAGCTCGATTCTTAATCAATCAAAGTTAACCAGCTAAATCTATGACTTGGTTCATGAAATCAATTGGGTTCAACAATTTTTTTATTTTTTATTTAATTATATAATAACAAAAATAGATACTTGCAAAATTAAGAACCAACAAAATATCAGGGCATTTATTTGACATTGCAATAAACCTATAAATATCAAAATGAAACAATTTTGTTGCCGAATTAAAAATCAATAAAATATTAAAGGGTGAAGTTTTAAAAAATCAACAAGAAAATTCAACAAATATATAATTATGAATGATAGAATTGAAAAAAAATCAATTCAAAAAAAAAAAAGGTCAGGTGTGCGACATTGGTTGACTTAGCGCTCCTAGGCCTAAAAATAGTCCAAGGCATGCGGGCCTGGAGTAACCCATGCACATGAGCTTACTTATTTTCTTTTCTTTTTAAGGAGCGGATGACAACCCTTTCATTTTAAAAAAAACAAACAATAAACAACATGTCACATGTTGTTCTAGATTTTAGCCATCATAGATTTCAAGAAAGTCAGATAGCCAACTTCCATGAAAAAAAAAAACCCATTTTATCCCATGTTTTTTTTGTCAAAAACACTTGAAAAATACTCTAAGGACCTTAAACCACTCATTTCTAGTATCAAAGTAGCATTTATTCTATCTCAATACTTCAAATTAATCTGAATTCAAAACAAATCTTGATCTCAAATCTACCTTCTCAGGTGATGGAAAAGTTAAAGAATATCTCAGTGAAACTTTTGTCATCAAATGAAATTCATGGATATTAAAATTAGGATCAATCAATTATTTTTTTCTCTCCACTACTAAAATTCGACAACTCTTTTTTCTCTCTTAAAACAAGGACCGGGAAATAAAAAAAATGATTCTTTTACCAAAATTAAAATTTTAAAATCTAAAAGTACAAAAAATTATCATTTAAAATGTAGGATCAAAGTCGATTTTTTATGCAAATATTGAAATTGCCACTCATTTTCTCTGTTTATTTCACTTTAGTTCTTTATTTTTTAATCTTGTATTTTCTTAATAAATTTACTTAAATTAGCTATCAATTTAGTTTTATAAATGCAAAATCAAAAATTAAATTATGAATTAAAAAAAAAAAAAACTATCACAAACCTTAGTGCTGCTATGTATGGTGTTTGATAAGGCTACAAGTAAGGATCACGTGCTGTGGTTCCCTTTTGTTTTTTTTTCAACACTGAAGTTTCCTTCTTTTTTTCAGTAGATGTAAAGTTGCAATCGTGAGACAAGTGTACCAGTCCTTCATTAACCGTGTCACTATGATTGAACAGTTAGATTTTCTCACGTTGTATAAAATCCGTGACTTTTACTTGCTGTGGTCCAGTCCAGATTCTTTGCTTTTCCTTTGGAACCAGAAACCAGGAGATTCCTTCCTCCTTTTTGAATTTGCTCAAACACACATCATCAAAGAGGTTAGTGTTGTTTATGTATGTTGTTTGGTCTCATGGTCTTCATTTCTTAACCAAATCTTAGCCACCAAAGGAGTTTCTTGTGTCAATCTATATCCTGTACCCAGTTCTTTATCCTTGATTTAGTACAATCTAGTTGTCTAGGTAAGGGGTTTTGATTAAGTTTTGCTGATGGGTTACTTATAAATTCTTTACCTCTTTCTTTAAAGTTGTTGCATTCAAATTTGGCTAAAATGCTGGCTTAGATGAAACTAGAAGTCTAAGGAGCATAGACCCTATTCCTTAGTTACAAATTGTTGTGTTGAAGAGAAATTTTTTTTGAGTTTTCTCTGATGAGTACCATGGTCTCCCTATCTGAGCACAAGAGATGGGTCTTATTCTTAAACATCTCTTTTCTATTGGTGGCATGTACTTTCTTGATTGTGCAATTCAATTCTGCTGAATTTCTAGTACTGAGAAGTGCTGAACCTTTCAAGGATAATGGTCAACAAGACTGCCAGGGATTGGTTAATCTAGATGGCTACAAAACCAAGTGCTTTTACTTTAAATTACATAATCCATGTGTCTCTCAAGGCTATATTGACTATCTTTACCTTTTCTATTGCAATTTCGAAAGATTTCCTCTTTTGGGCAATTGTCTTCTTTTTCTTTGGCTCCTGGTATTGTTCTATCTGTTGGGGAACACAGCTTCTGAATACTTTTGTTCTTCACTTGAAGACTTGTCTAAGCTGTTGAATTTGTCTCCTACAATTGCCGGGGTTACCCTCCTTTCACTTGGAAATGGTGCCCCTGATGTTTTTGCTAGTGTGGTGTCTTTTATGGGTGATGGGACATCAGACTTTGGCTTTAATACAGTATTAGGTGGTGCTTCCTTTGTTACTTGTGTGGTGGTTGGAATCTTAAGCATTTTGGCGAAGCAAGAGGAATTTCGAGTCAACAGGGATGCCTTTGTTAGGGATATTTGCTTCTTCCTTTTAGTTCTTGCATCCTTAATTTTCATTTTGATTTATGGCAAGATCAACATGTGGGGTGCTATGGGTTTTTTGTTGATGTATATTGTTTATGTGATGGTTGTTTACATTTCACAAGTCCATTGGAATGGTAGTATAATTGAATGCGAAAGGGATCATAATTCAAGTAATGGAAGTGATTTAAGCATACCAATTTTAAGCAGCATGGAAAAAGGGGAGCAAAATTATGTGAAGGAAAGTGGTTTTGAATGTGGTCCTGAAGTAGAAATGAACAAATGTTGCTTTTGCTTAAGATTATCAGCTCCATGCAGTACACTTCTTCGAATCCTTGAGATGCCTCTTTCCTTACCTAGGAGATTGACAATTCCTGTTGTTTGTGAAAAGAGATGGTCCAAGCCAACCGCGGTCGCTTCAGTGACATTAGCACCAGTTCTCCTATCAGCTCTTTGGAACGCCCAAGATAAGTGTGCCACCTTCAACACAATCCTAATAGTCAATGGAATTGGGTTGATGTTCGGAATGACATTTGGGGTTCTTGCATGTGCAACAACTGAGAATTCAGGTCCACCAAAGAAGTGCTTGCTTCCTTGGCTAGCAGCAGGGTTCTTAATGAGTGTGACATGGAGTTATATTCTAGCTCAGGAACTGGTAGGCCTGTTAGTTTCACTTGGGTATATTTTTGGAATTAGTCCTTCTATACTAGGACTAACAGTTCTTTCCTGGGGAAACTCGATTGGTGATTTGATAACAAATTTGATTTTGGCTGTGAATGGTGGCCCAGAAGGTGCACAAGTTGCTATATCAGGCTGCTATGCAGGTCCCATTTTCAACATCCTTTTTGGTCTGGGATTGTCTCTGGTTGGCTCAGCCTGTTATGCGTACCCATCACCTGTTGTGATCCCAAAAGATCCATATCTATTGGAGACAGTAGGCTTTTTAGTAGGTGGCCTGCTTTGGGCACTTGTTGTTTTACCCAGGAGAAATATGAGGCTTGATAGGGTGCTGGGGGGAGGACTCTTAGCTATATACTTGATGTCTGTTTCTTCGAGGGTAATTCAAACTTTGAGCTCTCCAATTTGATAATACACATGCTTAGCTGTAACTAGCTTCCTTCCTGTACAGGATTGATAGCTGTAGAGTAGCACTTCAGGTGATGAACTAACTTGCTACTTCTGAGTGAAAGTTTGTTTTTTTCTTTTAAGCTTCCATGAAAATTAGAATGGCCCATAAACCGTAATTTGTAATCTTGATGACACAAATTTGAAAGCTATCAAAATGAATTCAGCAACTTGTTTGAAAACTATTTTTGCATAATTCATTTTTATTGTAATTTTGACGAAATGATGAATTTATACTAATTTGCGATGCCCTGGTACTTCAAGACCCGAGAATATTAATCACAGAGCAATTCGCAGAGCAATTAATGGGGCCTGGAGTATTTTCATATATAAAGTTGTTAGAAAATAATTTGGGATTTCATTTGATTCTCCAACTGTTGGATATCATGATTTGATCCTTGATTTTAGTATTGTTTCAACATGATTCTGGAAGTTATTTGTTTGATTTATAAGCATCTATGATTATTTTTCTCGTTAAGTAGGAGATTTAAGTGTGTGACTTGCATGCATGCGGATGCAAATGTTGGAACTTGGGATTTGGGACGGTGATAAGCTGCCTTGTCAATCACTAGTTTAGCATGGTTCTGTCAAGAAAACAGATTGATAGATGTAAATATTGTGGGTTAGCATAGCTTCAAATATGAAAAGGATCTTGTGTTTTTCTTAGCAGAACAATACAGAAAAGAAATTTCATCTGATTGATTCTCAGGTTTTGCTTTTTGCGCATCTTTAGCTGTCATGGTTCTCTTCTCCAACATGCAGCGATTTCCAGGTTATATACATCATCCTAGTTAGACATACAGAGAGACTCATTTACCAAAAATCTTGATCAGATTTATGCTCTGCAGCACTTCAATTTTGCTCATTCCAACGCAATGAGGAATTGAGTGATTCTCAATATTTACGTGTTAAGCAGTTTAATGGTGATGCAAGATTATCTGGAGGCAGTCATTTTTCTATATTCCCAGACCCCACTACTAGGAGGAAGCAACCAAACCTATCACATTCAGCTTTGGTCCATCTTAGAGACCGTGATAAAATTTTTCCTGGCTAAGGCACAAGTAAAAGTCCAAACTCCAAACTATATCTAGCTAGAAACTGAAGGTTTTGATGTAGAAATGCCAGAAGCAAAATAATAATCGATATTGGAAGCGAATGAAGATGACAAAAGCAGAGTTGCTTTATTATATTATGAATCTAATTAACAATATTCATAAGTCAACAGAAACGTCAGCAGAAAAGGATTAGATTCAATGGAGTCAGTCAATTTGGCCTGCGTGAGCTGCATTAGCGAACAACAGAGTTCGGCCCCAATAGACATTGCTTACAGAGCTTGTGCCAAATTTTATGGAGGCGCATTATGGCCGAGACATTTGATGCAACAATTGCAGAGACGTAGAGGCCTTGGATTTAGCTGATCTTGACGTGATGGCAAATGATTATAAAGAACGAAGATACTGGCAAGCTTGTAATATAATACATATGAGACTTCGGTAGACAATCATCTTTGGAACCAAATCTCTCAAATTTTATTAATATCAAATATGTCCAATAAATAATTAGTAATATCAAAGATGGCTCAACTCGGACCAGAGAATGCTAGCCAGGGGACTCGTCTATGTTGCAGGTAGGCAAAAGAGGAAGGCTATGATGTTGTGGATTTGTTTTTCAAAGTCATGAAAAAAATTTATTAAAAATATGATATTTGCATTTTATTAAATGAAATGAAAAATATATGAATTAATAAATTATAAAAATAATTGTTAATGTTAATTAAAAAATAAAATTGAAAAGCTAACATTGTACTTGTATTCAAATACCCCAACTTTTATTGGAAATGAGCGTCATGATGAGTGCATTCTTCGTCTTTTATATTTCTTAGTAGGAATCGAGTGTTGTAGACTTTATAGATTGAAGCTCTTTGAGGATCTATATTTCAACTTGGTGCACGTATGTATGTTATTTATAATGAATGGATGTATATATATATGTATTAATGCAAATGTGTGTACATGCACATCGGGTATGGATTAACCTTTTCAAAGAGCTTATCCATGGCTTTTTTTTTGTTGTTGTTGTTGAATACAAGCAAAAGCTCATAATATAATCATCCCATACTCTTTTTAGTAAAGCCATGGTTTTAGCTTAAAAACCCTACGGAGTTCAAGATTATTGATAAGGTCTATCTTGATGCAAAATGAATTATTAGAGAGTTTGCACCCTAAAAGCAGGTTCTAGGCCATTACATGAAGGGTAGGCTCACTACCTGATCTCAAAATCGTCTATGAGCTGCCTAGTGACCACCTTTCATGAAGGCAACATAGAGGTCTACAAGGAATGGTTGAGGCACGATATGATCGTCATTACTGAGTAAACACTTAATTCATAGTTGGATGTTTCACGAATCTGATCCCTGACTGAAAGTCATGAGGCAAACTACTACTTCCCACCTAACCTAAAAATACAAGCTAAAATTAAATAGACCAAAACAAATAAGCAAATAGTCAAATAGTCAAACAAGCAAAGCTTAGTCCAACCAAATAAGACGTTCCCCAGTGAAGTCGCCATGTTGGGAGGCGCGCGAGGGGTATCGAGCGACAATGGGTCTATCTCCTGAGAGTGTGTGTCGAAAAGAGAGTTGGATGTTTTACGAATCTGAACCCCGACTGAAAGTCATGAGGCAAACTACTACTCCCCATCTAACCTAAAAATGTAAACTAAAATTAAATAGACCAAAACAAATAAGCAAATAGTCAAACAAGCAAAGCTTAGTCCAACCAAATAAGGCGTTCCCCAGTGAAGTCGTCATGTTGGGAGGCGCGCAAGGGGCATCGAGACACAACGGGTCTATGTCCTAAGAGTGTGTGTTGAAAAGAGAGTTTTAGGTATTATCATAAAATTATGATTATAAGGATTAGGAGTTGCCACCTAGTGTTATGAGTTATTAGAAAACCTATGGTCTGCGAGAGTTTGGGTAAGGGACTAGTTGTGCAAGAGAAAGACCATCACCCCCGTTGCACTATTTGTTTTTCTATCAATTAGTCTTGTCTAAGGTTCAAGGTAGATCTGTATTTGTGAGGAAGTCTCTATCTTATCAGGTTGAATCCTAAACATTCTAAGGTTTAAATTTTAGCATTGCATATATTTCTTTGTATCTTTAACATCTGAGGGTATGCTCTACTTCATAGTTTTACACCCCAAATATGAAAGTCTACATCTAAACTTTAACACTTCAAATATAAAGTGAACAAAATGATTGGTTAAGGGTTTTTGATATTTTGGCTAAACTCTAATAAATAATCATGAACTAGTTATGATATCTATTTTTGCATTTTAAAAAATAAGAAAGATGTTTTTTGTTTTTTTATATATAAAAAATATGCTTGAAAAATATTTAGGATTTGGTTGTATACATGAAAACAAAACATTTTTGTTTTTTTAAGAGGAAATTAATTTAAAATTTTTTGATTTTTTTTAATTTTCAAATTTTTTTAAAGAAAAGTTTCATAAAAAACTGTGTATTTTAATATCGGATATGTATCTTACAATGTAAATAAATAATCCAATATTATACAATTATTGGAAAAACATGTGAGAAAAACACAAATATTTTGAAATGACCCTTGGAATTTTTCTATTTTTTTATTATATAATAATAATAATAATAATAATAATAATAATAATTAAAAATCAATTAGATTGGACCCAGCCTAGCCATCTAGGCTGGGCCGAAATGGGTCCAGCTGACTGGCGGCCTAACAGACCTCCTTCTTCCTCTTTTTTTTATGTAGACTAGACCCAACCCAACCATCTGGGCTGGGCTAAAACGGATCCAGCTCAGGCCTACATGGTCACTGGTTTGGCCCAGTGACCATGTTAATTATTTATACTGCATTAAATGGTTGGGCAAGCCGGAGAAGAAGAAGAAGAAAAAGAGGAGTAGGCTACCTGATGCAGCAGTGATGGCTGATTGTGCTGGAACATCAACACGAGGTTGGAGGCAACATTAGTGGTTAATCTGGTAGTACAAAAGCAGGATGGATAAAAGATTTGTGGGGAAGAGGAAGAAGTTTGCAATAACTATTCATGATCCAAGGGTAGCTGAGTTGGTGGCTCGCGGTGGTTCTAAGGTCGTGATGACTAAAGACATAGTAGTGGAGGAGGAGAAGGAGTGACTGAGATTAACGGCGAAGAGAGAGAAGAAAGAGGTTGGAAAACAAGGGTAGGGGCTAGTTTTTTTCAAACATTAACTTCAAATTTTCTTCTCTTTAGAGCATGGAATCCACCCCTATTTATAGAGATTGGAAGAGGGATATTTTGTCTTTAATAGTGCCAAATCTTAGCTATTGATTCAACCCCGAAAGATCCTAACTGTTGACTTAAAGTGGGCATCATGAACTGTCAAATTTGGCAATTCAAGGTTGTCTGAATTGACAACCATTATAGTGTCAATTTACAGAAATGACCATATCAGGATGTAGTCAAATCTCAGGTGATCATTTTCATGCAAGATTTGTCAAATTAGGTGGAGAGATGAAGCATTAAATGCCCCTGAAAAGTAGCCCCCTAAGCAGTTTTTTCGATGAAAATTGAAGAAGAAGATGAATAGTAACCAAAACGGCGTTGTTTTAATCCCTCGATTTATAATTTCTCTCAATTACATCCTTAATTGGCTTCAAACTTTTAATTTTATGTAATTTTACCCATGCTAAACTTCAATTTCAACCCCGAATCCTAGCGTTTTTTATCATTATGGTCCTTAGTTTCAGATTTATACAAATTGACCATCAATTGACTATTAAACTTTTATTTTTCTTCAATTTCACTTCAAATTTCATTGAATTTTGTTCCCATAGTTTGAGGCCTTTTACACAAAGATCCTTGGTTGTGAATTTCTTCAATTTAGTCCTTAATTGACCTCAAAAGTTTGATTTTCTTGTGATTTTACCCCTGATTTGAACCAATTGAATTTGTAAAAATTAAGTTTGGTCTCCTAAAATTCTAATCTTCTCAATTAAGCCTATATTGGGCTCCTAAACTTATTGTTTTCACCAATTAAGCCCCTAATAAAATTAATTTGACTCATTTAAAGTATAATTAAGCCCTTGCACCTAACTAAATTCTATAATTAGACCCAAATTAATTCTTAAACATAATTAAACTTTAATTTGGCCTATGATTAAATCGAAATGGCCAATCAAAAATCTAATTATATCCTTAGGCTTAATTGTTATGCAGATTCATCCAATAATTATTTAATTTGACCTTGAATTTGTATTGTTGCTTTAGTTTTGGGTATAATGGGGTATAATTAAGCTCTCAATTCCATCCAAAATTGCACCTTGATTTTTCTGTATATTTGGAGTCTTCCTCAACCTGTTTTTGTCAAAATATTAGTCTTGTTGTTATTATTATTTATTTTATTTTAAAAGAAAAAAGTGTAAACTTTTGGGGAATAACCCAAAATGGGTAATGACACCAATACCTCAATTTATAACTTAAAACTCCCTCTAATGAATCTAAAACTCAAAATTAAACTAAATCTAAAAAATATTTATGAATTATAGTCCACTTTATTAGCATGGTTAAAGGCTAAAATCACCTCCATTAAATTCTCTTCTCAAATATGAATCCATTGACACCAATTTTGATCTTTTTGTGGCCAATCGAAAGCTTTTTCTCTCCTTTTATTTTTTTAACAACTTTCTCACTCGTCTTTAGACTCAGAGGGACTGAAATATCAAGAAAATATAGTTTAGAATCGAAATGTAAACATCTAAAACTATAGAGGCCAAATATATAAAAAAGCCTAAAAATCCAAGGATCAAATTGTATCTTTTTATGCCAAAAATTGCATATTCCTTGAAGTTCATGATGAATTAATAGAGGTGCTATAAGAATAAATAGTAAGAGTTTATCACTTTTTAGTATTTTTTTTTTTATCAAACGTAAGAAGTATATAGATCAAAAATAGCAAGGCAAGCTTGCGTTACAAGCTGGAAACCAGCTGTACATAAGGATATATATAATCAGTCAAAGGGAGCAGGCTCCCTTTAACAAACCATAGCAAGACAAGCTTACAGACCAGTAGCCTAAGCCAATGGGAACAGGCTCTCATGGACTAGCAACAAAAGCCATATGGCATTAAGCAAACAATAAAAG
>Ga0325400_1003495_pt1 | contig 14219 bp, 13 predicted proteins | sample PopdelMetagenome_2_FD_205662 | JGI IMG/M metagenome (GOLD analysis project Ga0325400, IMG submission 205662) | Populus deltoides microbial communities from Bellville, Georgia, United States - Xylem-PdKOR-R1 | ecosystem: Host-associated > Plants > Phyllosphere > Stem > Wood/Secondary xylem... | reverse complement strand
TCTTTTCAAACGCAACTACAACCCCGCTTCACTTCCATTCCCTCCTTCCACAAGGAGGTATTATTTTGTTGTTAATCAACTACAATAATCATCAAATTCTTCATCTTTATTTACCTTACTAATAAAATTTTTTTATCTTTTCTAGTACAAAGTTTTGTAGAGTTCAAGCAACTGTATTAAAGGAAAATGAAGATGAGAAAGTTGTTGTAGAGGAATCATTTAGACCCAGCACTCTCACTCATGGCCCGGAGGCCTCACCACAACCTTCATCCCCTACTGAATTAGACAAGTGGGTTGTCAAGCTTGAACAATCTGTCAATATCTTTCTCACTGTAAGATTTCCTGAATTTGTTTCCATATTACAAGGGCTTCTAGTTTGTTCTTGGCATAATTTATTTAATTGTTCCCATTTTTATTTCTAGTTTTTTTTTTAATTATTATTATTATAGGAGAAAACACTTGGGGCTGTAGTATCAAGTATGTATTTGACTGTTGTTTTCGTTTCTTGATTTCTTTTATGTCAGGATTCGGTGGTAACGATTCTTGATGCACTGTATCATGGCCGTGATTATGCTAGGTTCTATGTTTTGGAAACTATTGCTAGAGTTCCTTATTTTGGCGAGTACTGCTCATATTTATTGATTTCTCTTTCAATTTTAATTAAACCCATCAATGGTTTAGTAGTTTGCTAAACAAGTTTATGTTCTTAAATGTTAGAACTGAGGTTATTGATGGGTTAGAATTTGGATGGTCATGCTAGTTACTGATAAAATGATCTTTTTGATGTGGTCTACTTTCGACAAGAGAGAATTTGACTCCCCATTGATTCATATAGACATCATACTTCACTTCCAAAATGCAATAAGAAATCATTGCAGTTCATCAAAATTGAATTTGCTGACTTGGTTTTGAGGTTTATTGAGTTGCTCTCTTTATGCTATAGATATATTGAATTTGATGGTAATTGCCAATTTCTGAACTATGGCAGCCTTTATATCTGTTCTTCATTTGTATGAGAGTTTTGGGTGGTGGAGAAGATCTGATTATATCAAAGTGCATTTTGCTGAGAGCTGGAATGAAATGCATCACTTGCTTATTATGGAAGTAAGTAGTTTTCATAGTTTTACTGGTTACATGTTTCTTTTATCGATTCTGTTAGGAGGACATTTTTTCTTTTTTTCTGTTGGTCATGGTCTCAAGTTCACTAAATGTTGTTATTTTCAAACCCTTCACTGTTTCAGTTTGTGATTCCTTCCATGGGATGGCATTTGAATAATGAATGGTCTGTAAATTTAATATAGATAAAGTAAAGTTAGCATGAGAATAGTCTATAGTAAATTGAAGAAGAAAATAGAAACTGCTCCTTTTCCAATGAAGATTGGTTGTAAATACAGAATACACAAACTCAACCAATGGCACGCTCATGAGTCATAACCATGCATGTGCAAGTACAAACCTTTGCAGGTCCAATCTATTTATATGCGGTACAGTGGCTCTAAGTAAAAAAATACCATACCAAAATTCTCATGATTCTGATGGCCTTGTAATTTGGTTGCAGGAATTGGGTGGCAATTCTTGGTGGTTTGACCGCTTTCTTGCTCAGCACATGGCATTTTTTTATTACATCATGACAGTCTTAATGTATGCATTAAGCCCAAGAATGGCATGTAAGTACTTGCATCTGGATTTTGCTGGTTATGAACTGTCTTGCATTATAACATCCCACTCATTCGATCCTCTTGAGTCATGAGAGATTAAATGATATGAGAGTTTATCATTTAATGAGAACATAACTGAAAAAAATGAACCAGGTGTTCCTGTATAAAATTTTCAATTCTGACATATTTTTGGAACTCTTGCAACCATTATTTGAATTCATAGAGCTCAAAAAAGTCCCATATTTGTTGATTTCTATTGTTTTGGATTTTTTTAGTTTGGAAGAGGATAAACTTCATTTGCTTTATAGCTACTTTTATTTTTTTTTTCTTTTTTACTGTTTTTCTTTATGTTGCTTCAAGCCCACTGGAAAAGCACCTTAAATAAATCATCTTGTAGACAAAATAACTGCTGAATAAGCCCACCCTCAGTCGTTTATCTCAGATTGGTGAGTAATGGGTTGTTTAGGACTCGAACCCTGAACTAGTTAGATGGGGGAGCAGAGAATTTATATGTCAAAAAAACTTGATACTTATTTCAAAATTTCTGATTTTGGTAACTTTAATTTACTTGTATTGCTTTATTCCCATAGGAAAAACTCCCAAAATAAATTGTCTAATAGACAATTCCATTGCAGAATAACCCACAAGTCATTTATCTCAAAATGGTGATTTTGATAAATTCATTTTGATCATTTTTTCAGATCACTTCTCTGAATGTGTTGAGAACCATGCATTTGAAACTTATGACAAATTTATCAAGGCACAAGGAGGTATGCTTTGACTTTCATATGTTCGTAGATGATATTAGAGTAGTTTCTTGCACATCCATCATCTGCGAGTATAAATATTGAGAAAAAAAACATTTTGTCATTATCTTGCTCTCACCTTTTGCTGGTCAGTTGGCCACTATCACTTCATTTGTTCGTCTTGTACATGTTTCCTTTTCTTATTTTTTGAGAGGAATTATGTGAATAGTGTTGCCTAACCTGTAAGATGACCTTTTATGTGAATAGTGTAATATGATCAATCACTTGGGAGTTATGACACCTCTGGATGCTATTAATCCATGGGTTGATGATACTTAAAAACCTTTATATCTATGCAAATGCATTCAGGCCATGGGGCACCCCAAAATCTATCAGCATGCAGAACAGTTTGATGAAGGATCTCTATCATATGCTTAACATTATAGAATATAGATTCTATTTCTTCCAAAATCAATGGACTTATTCTGAGTTATTCTGGTTGCTTTGCTTCGTTGTAGAGGATTTGAGAAAAATGCCTGCACCTGAGGTTGCTGTAAAATATTACACTGAGGGTGATTTGTACTTGTTTGGTAAGTTTTTATGTAACAAACTACAGTTGCATCATATATGATGTGAGAGCATGGCATAACAACTCTATTATGATCCCTTCCAGATGAATTTCAAACTTCCAGAGCTCCCCATTCTCGTAGGCCAAAAATAGGTAAAATAAATTTCAAGTCTTTTTTCGACAAATTTTATTTTAAAGAGGATTTTTTTTTTGTGTGTGTGTTTGGGGGGGGGGGGGGGGCGTGGAAGTTAAATTTACGTAGAGACTAACAGAACTTTTGTTCTCTGTTTTTAAAATTTTCCTTTTCTTTCCAGAGAATTTGTATGATGTATTTCTGAACATCAGAGATGATGAGGCTGAACATTGTAAGACCATGGGGACCTGCCAAACTCATGGAAATCTCCGCTCTCCACATTCATATCCAGAGGATGCTTTCGAAGATGATATTGGCAGTGAGCTTCGTCAAGCAGATTGTGGAGGTGTTGCTGATTGTTTAGAGAAATCTGTAGCATCTCCTCCGTCAAAGCAAAAGCAAAATATTTGAGGAATGGAGAACAAGGAAACAGTATACACTTCAGGTGATGAATGGTGAGAAATTGTATACACAAACATAACAAAGTTACAAATTATACAGGCCGTTAAGAGTTATATATGAAAATTCAATACCCCTTAAAGTTGCGTTTTTAAAGTAGTTTCCTGGATAACAGAGTTGCCCACTTGATATGGTCCCCTGTTATTGCAACTGCCTAGAAGGCATAGACTGTGATAGAATTTAAATCCAAAAACCTGGCTCTAGTGCTTTTCCCGGATCCCTGTTGGATTGACTGGAACACTGAACATTTAAAGCTTCTCGACGGTCACAGGTCAAGTAAACCGAGCCTGTGCAACCATCTCTTTAAGATCAAATGGACACAGCAAGCCTGGTATCTTCAACACAGGAATACCAATGCTGTCACAAAAACGTCATTTTGCTTATTGCTTGGTCTGGGTGGGGCTCACGGGCATGCGCAAAATTTTGTTGCCAATAAAGCAAATCGACAGTCAGAAATGAAACAAGAGTTCCTGTAGAACAATTTATGTGATGACAGCTTGTCTTACTGGTCACTCAACGAGTTGATTTCTATTGTGGCAAAGGAAAAGAACCAAGGGGAATGCTTATATCAATGGTGTGTGTTTAAGATTGTTCAAGGACACTAAAAAAAACCCAACAACACTCTAATTGATCACAACTTGCAAGTCCACTTACAATAATCAAATGAAACTAGACTAGAGTGGAGTGGAGGAATACATGAGAACAGTAGCAGAAATAAATCAAGACAAGAAGATTAACAGAAGACAAGTGGGATCCACTGCTTGATAATAGACAAGCTAAATTTAATCTTATTGACAAGAAAGCATGTATCACTTTTTTTTTAAAATTAAAAAAAAAAGAAGAAGAAGAAGAAGAAGAAGAAGAAAGAATGAACCAGGGTCAACCACGTCGTTTTGATATGAAACTTCTCTACGTTTTGAGACCAAAACAATCCCCCGCCCAACGTGGGCAGTTTGCACCCTCACAAAGCAATTCTTTACTCTCTCTAGTTAGCTAACAGCCACCTTTTCTTTTTCTTCCTTCACCACAAAAGAAGGGCAAAGCATTCACACCCTTCAACAACTCCTCCTCCTCCACATGATCACATCACTCACTCACACCCACCACACAAAAAAAAACAAACAAACATGGGTGGAGAGAGCTCTATGGGGGCACTTGTCCCCTCTGTGAATTCTGAGGCAACAACCTCCAAAATGCAACCACCAACGGAGGAGTTAGACAAGGATATGCTCTGTCCTATTTGCATGCAGATCATTAAGGATGCTTTTCTCACTTCCTGTGGACATAGCTTCTGTTACCTGTGTATTACTACTCATTTAAGAAACAAGAATGATTGTCCTTGTTGTTCTCATTACCTCACCAACAACCATATCTTTCCTAATTTTTTGCTCAATAAGGTTTGTTCTTTCTTTCATTCTTTCTCATCTTTGCCAAATTTTATTTTTATTTTGTAATTTTCTGCTTGATATGATAGTTTTAAATGTTTAGAAAACTAAGCTTTTGCGTCCACAATTGTGAAGCTAGCTTATTTACAGCTTTATAAGTATTGAATGATGTAGTTATTGGAGAGAACTTATGCTCGTCAAGCAGCCAAGAATGCATCACCTTACGAACACCTTCGCCAGGCATTACAGCAGGTCTCTTGTTGTAGTTTTGATGGTTAATTGGGATTCAATATTATCTACTTGGATAAATTGTTGGCCACGTCTTCTTGCTCTTTTGATTTTCTCTTTATTTTTTAATGATTTTCTTGGGATTCTTAGACAGGGTTGTGAAGTCTCAGTTAAAGAGCTAGATGGCCTATTGACCCTCCTTGCAGAGAAGAAGAGAAAGATGGAGCAAGAAGAAGCAGAAAGAAATATGCGGATTTTGCTTGACTTCTTGTGCTACCTCAGGAAGCAAAAGCTTGATGAGCTCAATGAGGTTCCTGAATTTTTATGGCTTTAGGCTAATTTGTAATCTGATTTTTCTTGTAGTCGAGAAATTTTTGTAGGCAGTGCTACATTTCTATAATTAGAAACTTAAAATCATATGCATTTGGTACAAGAGAATATCAAACTACATTGATTGTGTCTCATATTTCTTTTCGGTACTAGTTTGATTGCTTACTGGTGTTTGATTAATCTGCAGTTGATAGTCATTTGTGCCCTTTTCAGATTCAAACAGACCTGCAGTACATTAAGGAGGACATAAATGCTGTAGAGAGGCAAAGGATAGAGTTATGCAGGGCAAAGGACAGATGCTCACTAAAACTTAGGATGTTTGCTGATGATCCGAATTCTCAGTTTGTTACTCAATCAGGACCAGTTGCATCTAAAAAGAAATGGGCCCAAGCACAGGTAAGTGATCTTTTGAACTTGCATATGTGCTAGTCTCTTCATGTTTTTAGTGGTTGTGTGATTGCATAAGGGTTTCCCATTTGTTCTTAACACTTGGTTGGCCAAAATAATAACCGTCCCAACCTCCCGGGCTTGCAGCAGACTTGGATCATATCATTGAATTTCTTGCAATAGTAGCTATGCTGTTTAATTTGATTGGATATCCAAATAGGTCCTTATTCATCTTCTCTCGTTACAGTTCAATGATTTGCAAGAATGTTATTTGCAAAAGCGGCGAAATTGGGTTAGACAAGCATATAAAGAGGAAGAAAAGGATACAGATATTATGAATAGAGAAGGATATAATCCAGGTCTTGAGGATTTCCAATCTGTGCTGACCAACTTTACTCGATACAGGTGGATGGATTTCTAAGTGTTGATCCTTTGTTTTACTTGCAATTTGAAAACTGCTTTTGTCACTTATACTTCTGGTTGGTTGTTGTTTAAGTCGATTGAGGGCCGTTGCTGAACTGAGACATGGTGACCTTTTCCACTCTGCTAATATTGTGTCTAGGTTAGCTGGAATTTCTACCACTCTCTTAATTTCACATGTTTTCTGCTTTGCTCATAAAGTTTACATTTCCCATGGTTTTTCTTTTCCAACTTTTATATATACAGTCAAATATCTTAATCATTGTAAAATCACATTATGCTGCAGCATAGAATTTGATCGTGATGATGAACTGTTTGCTACTGCTGGAGTTTCTAGGCGCATTAAGATTTTTGAGTTTTCCTCGGTAAGTGTGAGAAAGAGGGTTATAGAATTGAGTCGTGAAGTTCATTCTTCTTCAAGTTTGTAGACCAGTGAAAATTTATGGACTCGAACTCTTGTCATTCAACCTTTGTGATGTGGCTAAGATGTTATTGAGGATGTGTATAATATTACAGAATGCAAGTATGCTGTAACCTAGCCAGCATTTTACAAGTTTGTTGTTGTGTAATGAGATTTTTTGTTTCATTTCTTTCTAGGTGATGAACGAACCGGCAGATGTGCATTGTCCTGTTGTGGAAATGTCCACGCGATCTAAACTTAGTTGCTTAAGTTGGAACAAGTATACGAAAAATCATATTGCTAGCAGTGATTATGAGGGTATAGTAACTGTTTGGGATGTAACTACTCGCCAGGTACATCATGATACTTCATTTTTGTTGTTCCGCCATATATGCTCATGATAGGCTGGCACCAGTGAAGGAAACTCTGGATATAGTCCTACGCTTTAATGTTCTTATATGAAATCGATGTTGTTATCAGGCCTGAGACCTGCAAAGCTGGAATGCAAATTTATGATTTTTCCGTTGCTCTGTAAAATGGCCTTAAAGTTCCATAAACCTGTCATTTCCCTATTTTTGTTTTTTGGATCGAGGTGCTAAATTACACTTAACAAAGCCTCTTCCCACCAGAGCATAATGGAATACGAGGAGCATGAAAAGCGAGCTTGGAGTGTTGATTTTTCACGGACTGAACCTTCAATGCTTGTATCTGGCAGTGATGACTGCAAGGTATTATTGAAGTGATCCAGAAACTATTTTTCTTGTTGGTTATAGACTGAAGACTGGTTTCATTATGCATCCCTGCTGCTTAGATATGATTCTATGTTGAACAGGTCAAAATTTGGTGCACACAGCAAGAAGCAAGTGTTCTTAACATTGATATGAAGGCAAACATTTGTTCTGTCAAGTATAATCCTGGATCCAGCATTCATGTGGCGGTATGTCTCTGTAAGATTCTCGCTAAATGATTCGTGTTCCTTATGATTTTTTCTAGCACAAAATGAAAATCTTATGCCTGAATTTTTTCCTTTGAAAGCCCATGGCCTAGAAAGATCCACTAATATCATATTTTCCATTAAAATAAAAGCAAAGAAATAAAACTCCTTTTTTTTCTTTTCTAATTAGAGAGCAAGCAAGAAACTTTCCAGCGCCTTTTCAATCATCCAGTTTATGTTGAAAATCTAACTGGATGGAACACATTAGATATTCTTCTGAATGAATTCATGCTTAAGAGAAATGACACTTGATATTCTGCAGGTGGGATCTGCTGATCATCATATTCACTACTATGACTTGAGAAACATTAGCCAACCGCTTTATGTATTTAGTGGGCATCGGAAAGCTGTTTCATATGTGAAATTCCTGTCTAGCAACGAACTGGCTTCTGCATCTACGGACAGCACATTGCGCTTATGGGATGTAAAGGATAATTTAGCAGTAAGTTATGATGGTACTTTCCAAGAAAGAAAATACAGTCCTCTGAACAAAGCAGTAGTTTCATTGCTTTCTATGGAAATGTGCTTGCATCTGTGTTGTACTATTTTCCATTTCTCTCCATGGCGCTTTGATCTTGAACCTATTTCAACTAACTTCCAGATTTCCATGATCCTTTTATTTTTTCAGTTGCGGACATTTAGAGGCCATACAAATGAGAAGAATTTTGTGGGTCTCACAGTGAACAGCGAATACATTGCTTGCGGCAGCGAAACAAACGAAGTGTTTGTGTATCACAGGGTTAGAAAACATTTGAATTGGTTTCTCTGGCATAAAAAAAAATCCTTTAATAACACAGTTTTGCCAACAATTGCAGGCTATCTCTAAACCCGCAGCTTGGCATAGATTTAGTACGGATTTGGAGAACGGTACTGAGGATGATGCTGGATCGTATTTCATTAGCGCTGTGTGTTGGAAGAGTGATAGCCCTACAATGCTAACCGCAAATAGTCAAGGAACCATTAAAGTGCTTGTTCTTGCTGAATGAATGATCTAACTCTTTAAATCCTACTCAACATTGACTTCTGTATCCAGATGGAGAATGCGTTTTACTGTACAAATTAACTGGCAAGTAACATGCCTATCACTAGGCATGAAATTGGCAGGGATTAGGAGAGTGTGCATTCCCACCTACGAAGAAGCCTTCAGTTGTGTTTGCAATATCATTTTTTCTTGCCACTCCAATAATATACATGTCAGAAAACTCACTTCTTTCAGCTCAGTTGCCAGAATTTCCTTTGAACAGTTCTATTCAGGTCTTGGCACTTTGGGGAACAAACTTTAATGGGAACTTGCCATGCTCAATTAGCAATCTCAAATCCTTGAGAATCTAAGACCTGAGTGGCTGCAAATTTTGTGGAGTTATCCCATCATTACTTGCAAACCTTATTTGGTGAGATTGGAAGGACATTTATTTTTGTGTTTTAAAAGTGTTTTTACATATTTTTTTTATTTTGAATTAATTTTTTTAATATTTTCATATTGATTTAATATGCTAATATTAAAAATAATTTTCTTTTAAAGCACAAAACAGTTCCACCAACAAAATTCAACTTCATGTTCCCAGCTGCATATGGAAAACAACTCTCCAAACCTTAGATTTGTCCCACAATCCAATTGATGTTTTTCCTAAAGCTCTTCCTTTTACCATGCTAAACAGCACAAACTCTTCTTCTCCCGTGCTGCAGCTGTTGACAATATCTTGCTGTGACTTAAATAGCTTTCCAGATTTTAGAAAAAATCAGAAGCGTTATCTCGACCTTTGAGGAAACAAACTGAGTGCTCAAATACCCAACTGGATATGGAATTTGAGTGTATTATATCTTAACCTTTAGGAAAACTCCCTAGATTTTTTGAACCAAACTTCACCAGTCATTCCAGTTAATTCCTTAGAAACTCTTGATCTTAATGCTAATCTATTGCATGGTTCATTCCCTAAACCTATGTGCAATTGCAGTCAACTCTCTTTTCTTGAATGTCTTATAACCACTTTAGTAGTCAAATCCCGGATTGTTTGGGCAATATTCCATACCTCAGGGTGCTGTCTTTACGAGGAAATAACCTCAATAGCATGCCGGATCTTGCATTAGAAAGAAGTTTGCAGTCACTCAAAATTAATCCACGGCGATAAACTGAAAGGTTAATTGCCAATATCCTCAGCCAATTGTTTCAAGCTGGAGGTTTTGGACCTTGGACACTACATGATACGTGACATATTTCCATTCTGGTCGTGGCTGCCACCTGCATTGAAGATTCTTTTGCTGCGAGATATTAAATTTTATGGTTGAATTTGACTTTTTTCGGTAATGTGAATATTTTTCCAAACTTGCATGATAAACTCAAATTTAACGGATTTAAAAAATTTTAAAATTTTATTTTTGGCTCAGTTAAAAAAAAAATTTAAGTCTCTTGAACTTATCCAAGAAAATAACTCTTTTTCTTGGACTCGACATAGAAAATAATTCTTCTCTCTTCAGCATGACAAAGAGAATGACGCCATCTTTTTTGGGCATGACCAAGAAAATGACCCTTCTTTTTTAGATCCGGCCATGAGAATGACCTTTTTTCTTAGGGTTTAGCCAAGAAAATGACCTATCTCTTTTGAGCTCCACCAAGAAAATGAACCAATATACCTGGGTTCAGTCATGTGCCGAGCCTAGAACAATAAGAGTCTAACAAGTTATCAAACCCAATATAGTTGGGTTCAGCCAAAGGACAAGCCCAGCTCCCTTGGACATAGTCGAGGGACAAACCCAGCTGTCTTGGACTTGATCAAGAAAAGAGCTTAGCTGTCTTGGGCTCGACCAAGAAAAAAACCCAGCTCCTTTTAGCACGACAAAAAAAAAGACCTACGTTTCTCGAGCTTAGTTTAGTGGTAGAGCTCTTGGATATAGTCTAAGGAAAAAGCCCAGTCTTCATGGGCTCAACTATTTTTTATATCTTGCTTTCCCTACATCTCTAGATATATATAAAAAAAAAAAAAAATCTTCCAATGGCCTACCATATCTATCCCTCATTAAATGTTATTATTATAAGATGACACTTTAGTTTTTTCTCTTTATAAAAAGACAAGACTTATGAGTTATAAATATTCTTATAAATCCTTCGATTTCTAAATTTACAAACTTTTTATTCTTAATATTTTTAGCATATATATTTTCAGAGTATATTTCTCTATAATATTATTGTATTTTTTTCTTTAAAAAGATATTTACTTAAACATATAAAAGCTTTCAAATCTACAAAAGAAGATCTTCTACAGGTACTGGTCATTAGTTATATTAACCTATCAGGCATCAGATACAAACTATCAACCACATTGATTAAAAAAATAAATTAAATTACTATAATCAAAAGATTAAATACTATTAAAAACATCAAATATCATGTTCCTCGAACATATTGAATTTTGGGATATTATCACACGCTATGGACCTATCTTCCAATGAAATTACGGGTGATCTATCAAAGAAAATGTAAAAAGTTTAAAAGTTACGCAAATTTACGGGTGACTATTATGAACAAAGGGTTGGAAATGCATATGGGAAGAATACTGCCGTGTCCACCTGTCTTGGCGTCTCTCAAAACAAATTCCATGGGGAAGTTCCTGAGGAGATAAGAAATCTCAAATAACTGAAAGCCCTCTACTTGTCCCAAACTTCCGTGGTCAAATGCCATCATTAATGATGAACCTAACCAAGGTCGAGTCCTTAGATCTCTCAAAGAACCAACTGTCTGGGGAGATTCCTCGTCAACTTAATTACAAGCCTGACATTCCTTGCTGTAATGAACCTCTCATGTAACCGACTGTGATAATTGTCAAACGCTTCTTATGAAGGGAACCCACAATTACGCGGCCTCTTTTGACAAGGAAATGCATTGTTGATGATCCAATCCCTCCACCAGTACTTGTCAACGACGACGATCCATGGACAAAGTATATGCTTGATTGGAAAATTGTGGTGATGTGGTGTCTGTGGATGCGGACTAGTAATTGGTTTCTCTATGGGATATATAACATTAAGTAAGACGAGGATCAATCAAATGGTTCACTGATATTCAAAAGGAGAGCAAGGAAGCATGGGAGAAGGTTCAGGCAAGGTCGTCAGAGGAGGCCTCGAATTGGAAGGTGATCGGAGTTGGAAAGCAGATATTAATTATCACCAGGTAAACCATGCGTTCTCAAGTAGAAAATTAAAAAAGCTGGCCGTGGTTATTAAATTTGTAAGTTATTTCTGTGAAGAAATATTTTATACAATGAGTGAATTAACTTCTTATGCAGGTGGAAAGCAAGCACTCGTTGAAATTCGACTCTCTCTTCTACAATCATTCATTGATGAAGCAGCTTTTGGAATAGAAGAATTATAAAATTTAGTCTTGGGATCGACAATAATTTGGTACAAAGTTGTGGAAGCCAGGAGCTCTAACATTGGAAATTAAACTCCAAAATAGAGCTTGCTTTTTAGCACGAGGGATGCTTTGATGCTCCATTCTCTACTTTTGGAAAACCACACATTTAGAGCTTTTAAAAAGCTGCAAAGCCTTCAATTAATTGTGGTCCTAGCAAGTGACGATGATTATTATTATTATCAGGATAGGCTTGAAAAATGAAGATGCTGGTAGCCTTGAGATTTCATTGTCAGGAGCTTCCTACTTTCTGGGGAGGCTGATAACCCACGTAGAAAAAAATAATCGTCTCATCTCAATCAATGACTGGAAAATGCTATAAAGGGTGTCTGCCCAATTTGCACCAGGCTTGGCCCGGGATAAAGAATAAAAAGAAGAGTTTCACAGGGAAATCAAGGGATGGAGGGTTTGGTTTTGACCAGATTAAACCTGAGTCGATTAGATCAACGAATCAATCTAGATTTCTAATTAAAACAAATAGGTTTTCTTTTTTATGTTTTTTTTTTCAACCCAGACTGGTCCAACCCTAAACCGACATGCGCTTAATGCTTTTTTAACTAGAGATGGGGGGTGGATCAAGAAATTGTCCTAATGTTTTGATAGAATCAAGCATGTCTTTGATTTATAAACCGATAAAACAGATGCTAATAAAGCATGAAGAATAAAACATAGAACACAAGAGCAGATGTCCTCGCCATAAACGCATGCTGACACTCTTATCCTAATAATATGTTATTGTCAGAGATTAAATAATTAATGAATCCTTTCTCTTGCATGGTGAACTATATATATTACATAAGCTAGCAAGTAATCCTCCACCATCACGTCCTCAAATTCATTTCTTTAAGCAGCAGCAGCAGCCGCCACCACCACCACCACCATTAATGGAGGCTCCCATTAACCTCTTTTATCATTCTATTAGTATTGGCGCTGACGTCTTCAGTACTTTTGCATATTTATATATTAAAGACTTGTCTATTAGTTAATAATCCACTTGATCCGTCCATTTTTCTTGATAAAGTCTTATGCATACTTAAGATTATAGCATGAAAATATAGATAATAATAGAAGAGTATTCAGCCCATTTTGCCGATATCTCATACCCTTCTAGACCTGCACCCAAAGCATACCCTGCCGGCCGTTTAGTGCCCTAAGAATAACAGCTAAAAATAGTTTTTTAGTGCCTAGATTTTTAGAAAAAAGCTATTTTGATCCTTATGTTTAATATTGTTTTATAAATATATCCTCAACAGGAAGGTTTTTGGGTTTTATGTTAAATCAAATTGGAGTTATTATGTTAAACTCAATTTATCTTACAGGTTAAGTGCTATCTAATCAAAATCAAAAGCTTTAATTTGAATTAGTTTCATAACTAATGTAGTGTGTAGTAGTGATAATGGTTGTTTTTAAATTGTTTTTTTTAATATATCAAAATAATATAGTTTTTATTTTTTAAAATTTATTTTATGCGTAAAAAATAATCTAAAAATATTTAATTAAAAAAAATCAACAATTTAAGACTCTGTTTGGTTAAGTGGTTGCGTCCACGTTTAGCTGCGTCAATAAATTGCAATGTGTTTGGTTAACAGAGACCATAGTTTTTTATACATGGGTCCCACATAAATATGCGTTCGAAACGCTGGTGTAGCAAAAGCAAGTGGGACTTGCTTTTCGCCGTGGTTGCTGTTCAGAAAACGTTGTTTACAATTAATGTTCATTATCCAAAAAATAATTAGCCCAATCTGTCCTCCTCCACTGTCTCCTCCTCCACTGTGGCTTCCATCGTCCGTCCTCCTCCACTGCTTCGCCTCCTCCACTGTGCTTCCATTGTCTGTCCTCCTCCACAGCTTCAACCTCCACTGTGCTTCCCTCGTCTCATGGATTTGTCCTCCTTCACGCAGCTTCCCTCTCTAAACCTCACACAGAACCATCTTATTTCTGCTGCATTTTCCTCTCTGCAATCTTCCCCTGCTTTCTCCACTCTGCTTCCCTTTGTCATGCCAAGCTCAACTGAGCAAGGTAAGAAAAAAACCAGCAATGTCAACAGTGGAAACTTCAATCTGGACCAGCCAGAGAATGGAGCATACAAGAAAGCTAAAGGCACAA
>Ga0325400_1003492_pt1 | contig 14224 bp, 15 predicted proteins | sample PopdelMetagenome_2_FD_205662 | JGI IMG/M metagenome (GOLD analysis project Ga0325400, IMG submission 205662) | Populus deltoides microbial communities from Bellville, Georgia, United States - Xylem-PdKOR-R1 | ecosystem: Host-associated > Plants > Phyllosphere > Stem > Wood/Secondary xylem... | reverse complement strand
GCCCTTCTACCGCATGGCCGACATCCACGTCTCCAGCCGCCGCGCGCCGCACGAGGCGACGGTGGCCGCCATCCTCGAAGCGCTGGGGACCCCTGCGTGACCATCGTCCCCGTCGAGCTCGGCGCGCGCCGCTACGAGGTGGCGATCGAGGCCGGGCTGCTCGCCCGCGCCGGCGAGCGCCTGGCCCCGCTGACCCGCGGCCGCCCCGTCGCCATCGTCGCCGACGAGGCGGTGGCGCCCCACCTGGACGCGCTCCGCGTCTCGCTGGGCGCCGCCGGCGTGCCGTCCGCCGCCCTCAGCCTGCCCGGCGGCGAGGGGGCCAAGAGCTGGCCCGTGCTGGAACGCGTCTGCGACTGGCTGCTGGACCGCGGCGTGGAGCGCGGCGACCACGTGCTGGCATTGGGCGGCGGCGTGATCGGCGACCTGGCCGGTTTCGCGTCCGCGATCCTGAAACGCGGCACGCGCTTCGTGCAGCTTCCCACAACGCTCCTGGCGCAGGTGGACAGCTCGGTCGGCGGCAAGACGGGGATCAACGCGCGCGCCGGCAAAAACCTGCTCGGCGCGTTCCACCAGCCAGCCCTGGTCCTGATCGACCCGGACGTCCTCGACACGCTGCCCGAGCGCGAGGTTCGTGCCGGCTATGCCGAGGTCGCGAAATACGGCCTGATCGACGATCCCGACTTCTTCGCCTGGTGCGAGGCCAACGCGCCGGCGCTCCTGGCCGGCGACGCGGCGGCACGCGAGCACGCCATCGCCCATTCGGTCGCCGCCAAGGCGCGCATCGTGGCGGCCGACGAGCACGAGACCAACGGCACGCGCGCGCTGCTTAACCTGGGCCACACCTTCGGCCACGCGCTGGAGGCGGAGGCCGGCTTCGACGGCCGCCTGCTCCACGGCGAGGCGGTGGCCGCCGGCATCTGCCTGGCCTATCGCTTCTCCGCGCGGGCCGGCCTCTGCCCCCCCGCCGACGCGGACCGCGTGGCCGCGCACTTCCGCTCCGTCGGGCTCCCGGACGGGGCCGCCGCGGCCGGCGTCGATGCGTCCGGCGAGCGACTGGTGGAGCATATGCGCCACGACAAGAAGGCCAGCGGCGGCCGCGTCCCCTTCCTGCTCGCGCGCGGGGTGGGCCACACCTATCTCGACCGCGACGTGGACCCGGCCGACGTGGCCGCCTTCCTGGACGAGGAGCGGAGCGCGTGCCCAACGGCGTGAAGAAGGCGGACCTGCCGACCAAGACCTGCCCCGCCTGCGACCGCCCCTTCACCTGGCGCAAGAAATGGGCGCGCGACTGGGACAACGTCGTCTACTGCTCCGACGCCTGCCGGAAGAAGCGATAGGCCGCGCCGCCCTCCCCCGAAGGGAAGGACGGCCTCGGGGCCTCGCTACTGCTGCCACACCGTGACGTTGGCGCTGCCCGTGCTGCCGAAACCTTCGCTGGCCATCACCTGATAGTTCATCGTCCCCAGGTTCAGCCCGACCGAACGCCACGCCGACACGTGATTGCCGAAGGTGATGACGTTGTTGGTCCAGACCGCACGCCGCGCCGTCCGCACGCTCCAGTACTGGTAGAAGGTGGCGGTGCCCACGATGGAGGGCTGATTAACCCGCTGGGTACGATAGATGCGATAGCTGCCGCCGTCGGTGTTGACGGTGCCCAGCGACTGCACCCCGCTGCCCGGCGGCGTGAAATTGCTGCCCCAGTTGTCGACCACGTAATACTCGACCAGCGGGTTGGTGCTCCACCCGTACAGCGTCAGATAGCCGTTGGTGCCGGGGTTGAAGCCGCCGGCGTTGTAGCCGACCACGCGGCTGGTGCTGCCCGTCTGCCAGCCCTTGCCGACCACCAGATTGCCGCTGGAACCCAGGCTCCAGTTCACCGAGTAGTTGCCGGCCTCCCCCAGCGTCATGCAGCCGGACCCCGTGTCGCGGAAGAAGGTCCAGAAATAGCCCCCCTGATTGCCGGTGCCGTTGCTGCACACCTGCTGGGCGCCGGCAGGCGCGGCGGCGCAGATCGCCGATAGCGCTATCAGGATCATACGTGCGAAACGCATTTCCATCTCTCCTCTCCGTGACATCGCGGCTCGTACCGCTACCACCACGATAGGCCGGGCCGTCGCCCGGCGAAAGACGTTCGTGCCGTTGCGGACACGTCGCCTACGTCCGCGTCGCGCTCCACGCCAACCACAGCCAGCCGCCGATCATCCCGGCACCCCCCAGCGGCGTCACCGCCCCCAGCCAGCGCGGCGCGCCCAGCGCCATCAGATAGAGCGTGCCCGCGAACAGCGCGGCACCCGCCGCCATCGCCCACCCCGGCCCCCGCTGCCCCATTTGCGCCGCGACCAGCGCCGCCACCGCGTGGATCAGCTGGTACTGCCCGCCCAGCCGGAGGTACTCCGCCGCCCGCCCCTCGGCCCCGTGCGCCCCGAACGCGCCGGCCGCCACGGCCAGCGCGCCCGACAGCGCGGCGAACACCACCAGCGGGTTCATCCGGCCCACCCCGTCACCGTGGCCAGCCTGTCGACGACCAGCGCCGCGCCCACCGCCGCCGCGCCGATGCTCGCCAGCAGCACCGCGCCCGCCATCATGTCCTTGATCGCACCGACCTCCGGGTGATGCGCCGGGTGCAGCAGATCCACCAGCGCCTCCAGCGCGGAGTTGACCAGTTCCAGCAGCAGCACCGTCGCCGAGACTGCGCCCACCACCGCCCACCAGATCGGGGCCGGCTGCAGGACCAACAACACCGCGAACGCTAGGCCGGCGAAACCCGCCTGCGTCCGAAAGCTACGCTCGAGTCGCCAACCGACGCGCAGACCAGCCACCGCGAAGGCCAGCCGCTCGGTGAACGGCCTGTTCTTCGCGCCCTTCTCCCCCGGCGAGACCGTCACCGCGCCTTCTCCGCCAGCATCCGGTTCTGCGCGATGATCTTCTCGATCTCGATCCGCAGGTCGCCCGAATCGGCCTGCGCCTTCAGCCGCTCGGCGTCGCGTGCACGGTACTGGGCGTCCACCCGGTCGATCTCGTCGTCGTCGATGTCGAGTTGGGCCATGGCCAGCCGGGCCAGGCAGACCGCGCTCTCGAACACCTCGCGCACCGTGCCCGCCACCGGCCCGCCCGTCATCTTGACGATAGATCGCCGATCGAACGCGCGGGCGAACACCGCCGCCTTCGGAAAGGCCGCGCCCACCGCTTCCAGCAGCTCGCGGTCCACCGCGTCCCCGTCCAGGCAGAACATCACCAGCTGCGCCTCACCCGCACCCGCCTGGCGCAGCAGGTCCAGCCGCGTGCCGTCGCCGTAATAGACCTTGGCCCCGAAGCTGTCGGCCGTCTCGATCATCTCGGGATCGCGGTCGATCAGCGTGACGCTGATCCGCTGCATCTGGAGCATCTGCGCCACCGTCTGGCCGAAGCGCCCGTAGCCGATCACCAGCGCCTTGGCCCCGTCCGCGCTGGGCGCGTCCAGCCCCTCGCCCCCGCGTTCGGGCGCGGCGCGGAACCGGCGGGTCAGCGTCATCAGGAAGGGCGTGGTCGCCATGGAAAGCGTCACCACCGCGCCGAACAGCGACGCCGCCTCCGGCTCGATCAACAGCGCGCCCTGCGCCTGCGCGAACAGCACGAAGCCGAACTCGCCCCCCTGGCTGAGCAACAGGCCGAGCGCGAGCGCGGGCCGCCACGCCATGCCGAACAGGCGCCCCAGGCCGAATACGATGGCGGCCTTGGTCGCGATCAGCGCCGCCGCCATGGCGGCCACGAACACCGGCCGCTCGGCCACCGCGTGGAGGTTGAGCAGCATCCCCACCGCCAGGAAGAACAGCCCCAGCAACACGGAGCGGAAGGGCTCCACGTCCGCCTCCAGTTCGTGGCGGTACGGGCTATCGGCCAGCATCACGCCAGCGACGAACGCGCCCAGCGCCGTGCTGAGCCCCAGCACCTCCATCAGCCCGGCCGCCGCGATCACGGTGAACAGCCCCGCGAACACGAACATCTCGCGCTCGCCCAAGCCGCCGATCAACCGGAACAGCGGGCGCAGCAGGAAGCGGCCCGCCAGCACCAGGCCGACGATCGCGCCCACCGCCTCGGCCGCGCGCAGCCAGCCCGGCGTGCCCGCGCCCGCGTCGGGCGCGCGGCTCAGCACCGCGATCACGGTGATGAGCGGCACGATGCTCAGGTCCTGGAACAGCAGCACGGAGAAGGCGCGCTCGCCGAAGGGCGTGCGCAGCCGCCCGGCCGACTGGAGCATCGGCAGCACCTGCGCCGTGGACGACAGCGCCAGCGGCAGGCCCAGCGCCAGCGCCGCCTGAACGGAGAAGCCGGCGCCGGAGAAGCGCGTGGCCGCCCAGACCACGCCCGACACCGCCAGCCCGCACAGCACCACCTGAAGCACGCCCAGCCCGAAGATGTCGGCCCTGAGCCGCCACAGCCGCGCCGGGTTCAGCTCCAGCCCGACCAGAAACAGGAGCAGCGTGATCCCGAACTCGGAGAAGCGCATCACCGTCTGGGCGTTGCCGACCCAGCCCAGCACCTGCGGCCCCGCCACCGCGCCCGCCACCAGATAGCCCAGCGTGGCGCCAAGCCCCAGCTTGCGGAACAACAGCACGAAGACGAGGCCCAGGCCCAGCAGCACCGCCGCCTCGCGCAGCACCGAGGAGCCCCCGTGCATCAGGCCCCGCCCCGCCCGTCATCGTTACTGACCGCGGCCGCCTCCGCCGCCTCCGCCGCCGCCTCGAACGCCAGCCGGATCGAGGCGTGGCGCGCGGTGTGTTCCAGCGCGGGCGTCAGCGCCGCCAGCCCGGGCCAGTCTGGCAGGTCGCCCGCGCCCGCCAGCCACGCCGCCAGCGCGTCGCGCGCCGCCGCCAGCTCGCCCGGCGTCCGCCCGATTACGTGCGTCCCCAGCAGCGCGGACGAGGCCTGGCCCAGCGCGCAGGCGCGCACCAGCAGGCCCAGCTCCGCCACCCGCCCGTCCGCGCCCAGCCGCACGTCCGCCGTCACCCGGCTGCCGCACACGGGCGAGCGGCGCTCGGCCGAACCGTGCGGATCGGCCAGCCGCCCCTCGTGCGGAACGCTCGCGGCGAGGCGCAGAAGTTCAGAATTGTAGAGCGCTCCGCTCACCGCGACTTGTCCACGCTATTATCCCCGGACTTATCCACAGGCTTCACGCGCGGCCCGAACATCGGCTCGCCGCGCCGCCGCCGGTCCACCACGTCCGCGATCCCCGCGCTGGTCGCGTTGAGCAGCGGATAGACGCGCGCGTCGCGCATCCACGTCGGCCGCCCGCGCGGCCCCCCGCCCAGCATGTCGAACACCAGGGTCGCCAGCAGGAACGCCAGGCTCGCCAGGATCAGCCCCTTCACCGCGCCGAAGCCCAGCCCCAGCGCCCGGTCCAGCGGCCCCAGCACCGACGTCCGCGTCCGCGCGCCCACCGCGTTCGCCACCACGCGTCCCAGGAACCACGTGCCGCCGCTCAACAGCACATAGGCCAGCGTCGCCGCGCCCGACGCGCTCCCCACCGGCCCCGCCAGCGCGGCGGTCAGCGGCAGGTGGAACAGCTTCACCGCGAGGATCACCGCCACCCAGGCGAAGAGCGACAGCGTCTCCGCCACTAATCCGCGCGCGAATCCGGCCAGCGCCGCGCCCGCGACGCCCGTCAGCACCAGTATGTCGAGCGAGGTCAGCGCCGGAACTCCGCCGAGAGTACGACCCGGGCGCTACCCGCGCCCCAGCAGATGGTCAACGAGCCGCCCCAGCGTGGCGAACCCGCTCAGCCGCATGCCCCCGCCATCCTTGGCCATGTTGCCCGGCACCAGCGCCCGTTCGAACCCCAGCTTGCCCGCCTCCTTCAGCCGCAGGCCCCCGTGCGCCACCGGCCGCACCTCGCCCGACAGCGCCACCTCGCCGAAGGCCACCGCGTCCGCCGGCACCGGCCGCTCGGACAGCGCCGACACCAGCGCCGCCGCCACGGCCATGTCGGCCGCCGGGTCCTGCACGCGATACCCGCCGGCGATGTTCAGATACACCTCGGCGGACGAGAAGGAGAGGCCGCACCGGGCCTCCAGCACCGCCAGGATCATGGCGAGCCGCCCCGAATCCCACCCCACCACCGCGCGCCTGGGCGTGGCCCCGCTGGCGAGCCGCACCACCAGCGCCTGCACCTCCACCAGCACGGGCCGCGTCCCCTCCAGCGCGGGGAACACGGTGGTCCCCGTCACGTCGTCCGCGCGCTGCGTCAGGAACAGGGCGGAGGGGTTCGCCACCTCCGACAGGCCGGTGTCCGCCATGGAGAAGACGCCGATCTCGTCCGTGCCGCCGAAGCGGTTCTTGATCGCGCGCAGGATACGGTACTGGTGGCTGCGCTCCCCCTCGAAACTCAGCACCGTGTCCACCATGTGCTCCAGCACGCGCGGGCCGGCGATGGAGCCGTCCTTGGTCACGTGCCCCACCAGCACCAGCGCGGTGCCGCGTTCCTTGGCGAAGCGGATCAGCTCCTGGCTGCTCGCCCGCACCTGGCTGACCGTGCCGGGCGCACCTTCGATCAGGTCGGAATGCATCGTCTGGATCGAATCGATCACCAGCAGCGCCGGCGGCGGCCCCATGGACAGCGTGGTCAGAATGTCGCGCGTGGACGTCGCCGACGCCAGCTGCACCGGCGCGCCCGCCAGCCCCAGCCTGAGCGCGCGAAGCCGCACCTGGTCCGCCGCCTCCTCCCCCGACACGTACGCCACGCCCCGGCCGGAGAGCGCCAGGCGCGCGGCGGCCTGGAGCAGCAGCGTCGACTTGCCGATCCCCGGATCGCCGCCGATCAGCGTGGCAGACCCCACCACGAAGCCCCCGCCCAGCGCCCGGTCCAGTTCCGCGATGCCCGTTTCCATCCGATCGGGCAGCGCCACCGTCGAGTCGAGCCCGACCAACTGGATTGTCCGCCCGCCGCCTTGCAGATTGTGCTTGGCCCCGAACGGCGTGGCCGCGACGGGCAGTTCCTCCACCAGCGTGTTCCACGCCTGGCAGTCGCCGCACTGGCCCTTCCACTGCGACGATACCGAGCCGCAGGACTGACAGACGTAGCGCTTCTGGGGACGGGCCATGGGGGGAATGTAGACGAGGGGGAACGGGAGGGGAACACGGGGAGCGCATCGGGCGAGCGGTCCGCACCGGGACCTGATCCGTGGGGTGTCGATAAAATTTACACTTCACGTCGGTGGCAAGTCGCGAATGCTGGAAAACCGCCATTGGCCCGCATCGTGCACAGAACTGATCGAGGCTGCGCAAGGACAGCCGGGGGGATTTTTCTCATGAAGACTTACATTCTCGCCGCCGCATCGGCGATGGCCGCGGTGATCGGCGCGGCGCCGGCGTCCGCCGCCACCACCCTGACCACCGGCACCGGCGACGGCCAGGTGACGATCACCGTCGACAGCCAGGGCTATTTCAGCGAGGCGCTGTACAACCCGGTCGGATCGGGCGGCACCGCGGATGCCGTCGCGTCGTCCTTTATCTTCCTTCGGGCCGGCGGCACCGGCGGCGCGACGCCCCTGTCCAGCGACGGCGCGTTCCTCAGCGCCACCGCCACCTCGGCGACCAGCCTGTTCACGTTCGGCAACTTCACGATCACGCTGACCCAGACGCTGTCCAACCTGTTCGACGCCGGCGGCACGCAGACGGGCTCCCGCCTGACCCAGGCCTATAATGTCCTCAACAACGGCGCGGCCACCACGCTGGACCTCACCCGCTACATCGACGGCGACCTCGTCTTCCAGTCCGGCTCGTTCGGCGACGACGGCGGCGGGCGGATCGCGGGCGCGAACGGCAGCACGCTGTTCGAGACAGACCTCGCCACCGGCGCGAACGATCAGGCGAGCTTCGTCGGCATCGACGCGGCCGGCGGCATGAACGAGCGGTACGACATCGACCAGTATTCCGCCCTGTACAGCCGGATCAACGGCGGCACGGCGCTGCGTAACGCCATCACCGGCGACGGTAACGGCGACGGCTTCATCGACGCGGGCGCAGGATACGACGTGGCGCTCGCGCTCGGCCGCAACTTCACTGTCGGCACCGGCCAGACGGTGACGTTCACCACCGGTACCATCTTCGGCACCGGCACGCCGACCACGGCGGCCGCCGTGCCCGAGCCTGCGACCTGGGGCCTGATGCTGCTGGGCTTCGGCCTGGTCGGCGCCGGCGCGCGCTCGCGTCGCCGCCGCACCACCGTCACTTACGCCTGACCCCTTCGCAGGGCAGGATCGGGAGGCAGGTTCGGGGGCCGTCGTTCCGACAGGAGCGGCGGCCCCCGTCGTTTCGGGGCGGGCGCTACAGGACGCCCCCGGCGCCGCACGACGGCGGACACGGCTCGGATCGCGCGCGGCGGAGGCAGCGGGATGGCACGCCGCCGTCGACATGCCCCCTGTCGACATGCCCCCTGTCGACACGCCCCCTGTCGACACGCCCCTGTCGGCCGGACGGCTCGAGTACGTCGACGGGTTCAAGCGATCGGCGCTGCCGGCCCCGTCGGCGCGCCGGCCTGAACGGCCCCGGTCCCCGGACTCCGGCGGGACGGCCGCCGGGCGCGGGCGTCACGCCCTCCCCCGCCGCCCCTTCCCCTCCCCCGTCCGCCCCGCTAACGCCCCGCCCCCATGCAACCCGCGCAACTCCGCGTCGCGCTGTTCAGCGGCAACTACAACTACGTGCGCGACGGGGCGAACGGCGCGCAGAACCGGCTGGTGGGACATCTCCTGTCGCTCGGCGCGGCGGTGCGCGTCTACTCGCCCGCCGTCGAGCGACCCGCCTTTCCCCCCACGGGCGACCTCGTGCCCGTGCCCTCGCTGTCGGGGCCGGCCGGGCGGTCGGAATACCGGCTGGCGCTGGGGATGCCGGCCGCGATCCGCCGCGACGCGGAGGAGTTCGCGCCCAACCTCGTGCACCTGTCGGCGCCCGACATCCTGGGCCACCGCGCGCTTTCCTGGGCCAGGGCGCGCGGCATACCCGCGGTGGCGGCCGTGCACACGCGGTTCGAGACCTATCCCGACTATTATCACCTGGGCGCGCTGCGCCGCCCGCTGGAACGGCTGCTGGCGCGTTTCTACGACCGGGCCGAACTGGTGCTCACCCCCACGCCGTCCGTGTCCGACGTGCTGCGCGGCTGGGGCGTTTCCCGGCCGTTCGCCGCCTGGACGCGCGGCGTGGATCATTCCCGCTTCCGTCCGTCCGCGCGCGACATGGAATGGCGCCGCTCGCTGGGGCTGGCCGACGACGAGCTGGCGGTCGCCTTCGTCGGGCGGCTGGTGAAGGAGAAGGGCCTGGGCATCTTCGCGGAGGTGTCGGCGGCGCTGGGCGCGCGCGGGGTGCGCCACCGCGTGCTGGCGGTGGGCGACGGGCCGGCGCGCGACTGGTTCGCCGCCTGCGTACCCGACGCCGTGTTCGCGGGCTTCCAGTCGGGCGACGCGCTGGGCCGCGCGGTCGCCTCGGCGGACGTGTTCTTCAACCCGTCCGCCACCGAGACCTGGGGCCAGGTGACGTCGGAGGCGATGGCCGCCGGCCTCCCCGTGGTGGGGGCCGACGCCACCGGCACGCGCGACCTGGTGGTGCACGGGGAGACCGGTTTCCTGGTCCCCCCGCGCGACGCGGGCGCCTATGCCGACGCCATCGCGCGGATCGCCGCCGATCCGTCTCTGCGCGCGCGCCTGGGCGCCGCCGGCCAGGCACGCGCGGCCGGCTGGCGGTGGGACGCGGCCAACGCGGGCGTCGTGGACGCCTATCTCGGGCTGCTGTCCGCCTGATCGGACCACGGGAACGTCAGCGGCGCCTCGCGGAAGGCGAAGCGGTTCAGGTGATCCTCCACCACCGCGCGCATCCGGGCGGGGTCGCCCCCACCCGGCCCGGTCAGGTCGGGCACGGTCAGGCGGCATTCCAGCGCGTCCGGCCCCGCCAGCATCTCCAGCCGCGCGCCCTGGGGAAAATCGATGGTCGAGCGTTCGGCATCGAACGTCACGGTCATCTTGTGGCTCCAGTGCTTGCTGAGCTGCTGGAGATAGCGGCTGGCCGACCCGGTCGGCACATGGGCGACGGACAGGCTCACCGTAGCCGCTCGATCTTCTGGGCCACCTCGTCCAGCAGCGCCGCCACGTCGTGCATCGTTTCCTCCGTGAAGTTTCCCCGCCGCACGCGCCCGCGCACGGCCGCGCCCAGGTTCATCATCGCGCGCCGCACGGGCGCCGCGTCCGCCCGCTCCTCGTCGGCGCCCAGCGCCGCCAGCCGCGCGACAAGCGCCTCCACGTCCTCACGCCGCTCGTCCAGGTGCGCGCGGCCGGCGTCGGTCGCGGCAAAGCGCCGGCGCGCGTCGTCGGTGCGCTGCTCGGCCACCAGCCCCATCTCGTCCAGCATCGACAGGCTGGGATAGACCACGCCGGGGCTGGGCGCGTAGGCGCCCGCCGTCGCCGCCTCGACGGCGCGGATCAGCTCGTAGCCGTGGCGCGGCTCGTCCGCGATCAGCTTCAGCAGCAGCAGCCTCAGCTCCGCCCCGTCGAACACGCGACGCGCGCGGCCGCCGCCGCTCCCCGATCCGCCGCCGCCCCATCCGCCGCCGCGCCCGCGCCAGCCGCGCGCGCCCATGTCCTCGAACCGCTCCTCCGCGCGGGCCGCCCACCGCGCCCACCCGCCGCGCGACCCGCAACCGCCGCCGTGCATACCGTGCCACATGACCTGCTCCTTCTCGATACCGTCCAGATATATCTTAGACCGTCGTATACAAGATCCTTCCAGATATATCTTATCTCGTGACGACACGGCGATGCGCGACACCTTTGCCAACATCCGCGCCCGGCCTAAGACCGTGCCATGGCCGACCTGTTCGCCGGCATGGCGCCCCCGCCTTCCCCCGCCCCGTCCGACCCCGCCGCGCCCGACACGGATGCGCCGCTGGCCGACCGCCTGCGCCCGCGCTCGCTGGCGGACGTGATCGGGCAGGAGCATCTGACCGGCGCGCAAGGCCCCATCGGCCGGATGGTGGCGGCCGGCCGCCTGTCCTCGCTGATCCTCTGGGGTCCGCCGGGCACGGGCAAGACCAGCATCGCGCGCCTGCTGGCGGACGCGGTGGGCCTGCACTTCGCGCCCGTGTCCGCCGTCTTCTCGGGCGTGGCCGACCTCCGCCGCGTCTTCGCCGACGCCCGCGACCGCGCGCGTCTGGGCACCCGCACGCTGCTGTTCGTGGACGAGATCCACCGCTTCAACCGCGCGCAGCAGGACGGCTTCCTCCCCTTCGTGGAGGACGGCACGGTGACGCTGGTCGGCGCCACCACCGAGAACCCCAGCTTTGAACTGAACGCAGCCCTCCTTAGCCGCGCGCAGGTGCTGGTCCTCCGCCGCCTGGACGAGGCGGCGCTGTCCCGCCTCCTCGCCCGCGCGGAGGAGGCGGAAGGCCGCCCGCTCCCGCTCGACGACGCGAGCCGGGCCGCGCTGCTCGCGGCCGCCGACGGCGACGGCCGCTTCCTGCTCAACCAGGCCGAGACGCTGTGGGCCGCCGGGCTGGAGACGCCGCTCGATCCGCCCGCGCTCGGCCGCTTCCTGCAACGCCGCGTCGCGGTCTACGACAAGGACCGCGAGGGTCACTACGGCGTGATCTCCGCGCTCCACAAGTCGATCCGCGGCTCCGATCCCCAGGCGGCGCTCTATTATCTCGCCCGGATGCTGACCGCGGGCGAGGAGCCGCTCTACGTGCTGCGCCGCCTGGTGCGCGCGGCGGTGGAGGACGTGGGCTTGGCCGACCCGCGCGCGCTGGAGGTGTGCCTGGCCGCGAAGGAGACCTACGACTTCCTCGGCTCGCCGGAGGGCGAGCTGGCCATCGTCCAGGCCTGTCTCTACCTCGCCACCGCGCCCAAATCGAACGCTGCCTATATGGCCCAGAAGGCCGCCTGGGCCTCTGCGAAGGAGAGCGGGTCGCTGTCGCCGCCCAAGCACATCCTTGGCGCGCCGACCCGGCTGATGCGCGACCTGGGCTACGGCAAGGGGTACGAGTACGACCACGACGCCCCGCAAGGCTTCTCGGGCGCGAACTACTGGCCGGACGGCATGGCGCCCCAGGTCTATTACGAGCCCGGCGACCGCGGCTACGAGACCAGGATCGCCGAGCGGATGCGGGCGTGGGAGGAGATGCGGAATGCGCGTGGATCATAGGCTCCTGCCCCTGCTGGCACTCGTCGCCGCAGCCCCCGCCGCCATCGCTCAGGCGCCCGCGTCCGTCCGCCCCCCGGCCGCGGCCCCCTACCTCCGCGCCGTCGCGGCGGGCTACAAGGCCGCTATCCTCTGTTCCACCATCTTCGAGGCAGGCCGCACCGAGGCGCAGGCAGAGGCGGACGAGCTGCGCGGCATCTACCCCGAATACGCCCCGCTGCTGCCGGAGCTGAAGGCGACGGTGGACCGGCGCACCGCCGCCGTGTCCGTCCCCTTCGCGCCCGGCCTGCCGCCTCGCCGCGCGATCTGGTCGCCGGGACGAGGCTGCACCAACTACCCCGTCGGCTGGGAGCCGCCGATGCCGCTGCCGGCCTATTCGCGGATCCCGCGCCCGGCCGGGGCCGATCCGCGCCCCTGGCCCATGGGCGACGCGGGCGTCGCGCCGCGCCCCGCCCCCGCGCTCGCCGCCGCCGTAGCCCGCGCCTTCGACCGGCACAGCTACGGCCGGGGCGAGACGGTGGGCGTGGTGGTGCTGCGCGACGGCGCTGTGGTGGCCGAGCGCTACCGCGACGGCTTCGGCCCCTTCGTTGCGAACCGCACCTGGTCCGTCGCCAAGAGCATCGCGGGCACCGTGACGGGCATGGCGCTGGCGCAGGCGCGGTTGAGCCCGCGCGCCGGCCTCGCCGTCTGGGACGAGGCCGGCGACCCGCGCCGCCGCCTCACCTACGATCACGTGCTGCGCATGGGCAGCGGGCTGCACGGCGACACCGCCGGCAACCGCACCGACGCCGTCTATTTCGGCGGCGCCGACGCGGGCGAGCAGCTTCGCGCCCTGTCGCTCGAGGCCGCGCCCGCCACCCGCTTCCGCTACGCCAACAACGACATCCTGCTGGCCATGCTGTCGCTGCGCCGGGTGCTTGGTCCCCGCTACGACGGCTATCCGGCGGCCGCGCTGTTCGGCCCGCTGGGGATGCGCCACACCGTGGCCGAGCGCGACTGGCGCGGCAACTACGTCCTGTCCTCCCAGGTCTGGACCACTGCGCGTGACCTGGCGCGGCTGGGGCAGTTCTGGCTCGGGGACGGCGTGTGGGCCGGCCGCCGCCTGCTGCCTGCCGGCTGGATGCGCTACATGACGACGCCGTCCGGTCCCCAGCCAGCCTCCGGTCCCGGCTACGGCGCGACCATGTGGCTGTTCGGGCCGGCCCAGGGCCTGCCGGCCGGCAGCTACGCGGCCCAGGGCAACCGGGGCCAGTACGTGATGGTCGTGCCCTCGCACCGGCTGGTGGTGGTGCGCCGCGGCGAGGACGGCGGCGACACACGCTTCGACCCCGCCCGCTTCACCGCCGACGTGATCGCGGCGATACGTTGAGCCGCGTCGCGCCGCGGTCGGGGCGTTGAGGATCTTCCGCCGCTTCGCCGCGGTCGATTGGTCGGGTGCCGCCGGTGCGCGTCACCCCGGCATCGCGGTGGCGATGTGCGGGGAAGGGGACGCGGCGCCTGCGCTGGTGTCCCCGCCCGCCGGCCGCCACTGGTCGCGCGAGGGGGTGCGCGACTGGCTGCTGGCGCGCGCGGACGAGCCGCTGCTGATCGGCTTCGACTTCAGCTTCTCCGCCCCGCACGCCGACCGCGGCGCCTTTCTTCCCGGCGAGCCGGCCGGAGACACGGGGCCGGCGCTGTGGTTCTACGTCGATGCGCGCAGCCCGGACGCCGACCTCGGCGCGGGCGGCTTCGTGGCGAACCGGCGCGGAACGCATTTCTGGGCCGGCGCCGCGGACGGGCGCAAGGCCGACTTCCTGCGTTGGCGAACGTGCGAGATCTACCCGCGCGGGCGGGCCAAGCCCTCCACCGTGTTCGACGCGCTGGGCGCGGCCCAAGTCGCCAAGGCCAGCTGGGCCGGGATGCGGATGCTCCACCACCTTCGCGGCCGCGTCCCCGCCTGGCCCTTCGACCCCGTACCGGACGTCGGCGCGCTGGTGGTGGAGATCTACACGGCCATCGCCTCGCGCGCCGCCGGCACCCCGCCCGGCCGCTCCAAGCTGCGCGACGGGCACGCGCTGGACGCGGCGCT
>Ga0325400_1003491_pt1 | contig 14224 bp, 11 predicted proteins | sample PopdelMetagenome_2_FD_205662 | JGI IMG/M metagenome (GOLD analysis project Ga0325400, IMG submission 205662) | Populus deltoides microbial communities from Bellville, Georgia, United States - Xylem-PdKOR-R1 | ecosystem: Host-associated > Plants > Phyllosphere > Stem > Wood/Secondary xylem... | reverse complement strand
TTTTTTTTTTTTAACATGTCAATCCCTCAATTCATTTTCTACCCATTTTATTTCTAAATCAAAATTTTAATATTTATGAATCTTAGAAAATTTTAACCGGGGTTTACATTTCCTTTCTCCCTGGCACTATTCATGATGTTCATTACATTCAAGTATATCAATAAAATGTGTCCATCATTATATTCTAGAGACCACAGAAACTGTTCACTTCTCAATGTTGTGATAATTAATGATCTTTTTACTGTTCACTTTTTTTCCTAATGGAATCACTGACATAATGAAAAGTCGTCAGTAATATTTGGAGAGCTTTCTAAAATTTTTTGTGCAAGTTAAAAAATTCCATTTGAATTTACAGACAGAATCACCGACTAAAATATGAACTGACACAATAATTTGGAATGATGTGGCAATTTGGAAGGATTTCAGACCGTCATACGTCTTAGAGATTGTATGGGCAGAATACATTCAGCACGTGACGTCCGTGCATTTCACAGTTGATGGTCACAGTCTAGTATAGAGAACCAAAACCGGCGTGCTCACAGTTTTGTTACCACACACACTAGTGGCTCTATTCATTTTGCATGCAAAACAGATGGTATGATTGTTTTTATTAGTTGTTTTTTATAAATCTACTTAACTGACAATATTTTTTTACTACATGTTATGGTTCTTGGACGCGAGCCAAGCCCAGTGGAGCTTTTTATTGAAACGCATGTGCAAAGTGATGACCGCCAAAAAGAGGTGTAACAATTTGTTGATAGCTGAGCTCAACACTTTGTGGTATATTGGTTTTCAATGAATGAGAGATATAAGAACAATCCTTCAACCAATCCAGATATCGATTCGAATTTATGGTCAGAGGTGAGATCGTCTGGTGGACCCGATAGAAATCGGATGTATGGACTCCTTAACAATACGATTGGGAACTTACGGACGACTCATAGTGCTTCAATCGTTGGATGCTTGCAATCAATTCCGAACACTCAAACTTTAGAGTTTGTGGCGATGTTAGACCAACGGGTACAAGATTGGACAACCCACCTTAATGATAAATATGAACGACTCATTGCTAATTATAAAGAAATTTGCTGATTGATAATGGAGATAAATATGATATCCGATCATAGTTGGTCCTCAAACAGTAACATCACCAACAAAGGAAGAATATTATAACAAAAAAATTTGACACATCAGAATACAAACAAAGGAATAAAAAAAAGATACACAGCAAGGCTTAGCGATGTGCACGGTCTGAATCCATCATAGCACAACAAATGAATTGAGCATAAAAGCTAGAACAAAATAGCATAGCCAAATCAAATATGAACTAAGAAAACAACAAACCCGATAAAGAATAGCACCAGCTACACCAGCAACTAAAGGACACAGAACATGCAACCTTGACAATGCAGCATCAAAAGAACAACCCTTGAAAATGATAAAAGACCGTTAATCACGAAAATGTTAACGGACGATAAGCTATCAACCCTCAATTCACCCCCTCAAATGTGTTTGGTATTGCGGTAGCTGTTGTGGTTGTGGTTTGAAAAAAGTTGTTTTATAAAAAATATTTTTAGTTGAGGTTGGTTTGGAAAATATATGTTTGGTTAAAACTGTGATTGAAATTGAGGTTGAACAAAAATTAGTTTCATGTGTTTGGTTAAGAATGCTTTTGAAATTGAGGTTATAAAATAAATTAAAAAATATATATATTAATATTTATGATTTTTAATTTAAATATTGTAGATTTAACTATTACTATTACATCATAAAATAAATCATACTTTATATAATTTTTTTTTATTATTCCATTAAACTATCTACAATTCCATTGCATACAAAATTTATCTGACAAGAACTACAGTTTCCATAATTTTTTAAGCGTGCAATAAAATTAGGTAAAATATTATCAGGAATAAAATTGAGATTACAGTAGGAGTAAATTTAATTCACCTTAAACTAATTTTTTTAAAAAATAAAAAAAAAATATTGTTCACGTTCACGTGAACAGTGCGAGTGAAATCAATCAACTGCACTGGTTTTTCGAGAGAAAAAAATTGTTCAAGTGAACAATGCGAGTGAATTAAAATTCACTCGCACTGTTCACTTTAATGAACAGCGCGACAGTGGAGGCATGCTGCACTATTCACTGAACAGTGCAGCATGGTGCAGCGTTATCATCCGCGCAAGAAGCAGCTCCTACCTGCTTTTCTTTTTCCATGTGTTTCAAACGCAAAATTTCATGGGACCAATGAACAGTAACCTACATTTTTTTTGTTACCAAACATTGTTGCATCTGCGTTTTAAGCAAAACACATACGCAACTTCCTAGACAAACACTACCTAAAAAAATAAAAAGAACCAACAACCTCAGGAACAGGGATAGAATACCCAATAAAATGAAGCAAAAAAAAGTCATTTGCATCGCAAGCAATCAAGAATGGAAATGCAATGCTTGATCCTAGAAAGTAACAAAAGAGGAGAAGCAAATGGCAACATCAAATCCAAAGCACAAATACAGTCCAAAACATAAATTAGAAAAGGTGTTCTATTAGTTTTGTTCTTTTTTCTTTTTTCGAGTCTTTGAAAAAAACAAAATGATTCCAATAAAAGGAGAAGAGTTTATCATAACACAACCCAATAAAGAGAAAAAAACATCATTGTAGCAACCACATTCTAAAAAAAATAGCAGCTCATGACATACAACCACCATGGCAGTGGAAAACTGGGAATAGAACCGTTAAAAACCAATAAAAGCACAACATTACAGGCCAAACAAGGCTACATGGGAAGAGAACAAAGCTAGAAACAGCCCCAAAAAAATGACCTAAAACCTAAGACATCAGGGGAGTAATGAAGCTACAACCCATGCAATTGGTATGCTTTTCAACATTATTGAATCCATAAATCAACATTATCTTAATCCAATCAACAATAACATTCCTAAAAAGATGACCTAAAACCCTAAGACATCAGGGGAGTAATCAAGCTGCAACCCATGCAATTGGTATGCTTTTCAGCATTATTGAATCCATAAATCAACATTATCTTAATCCAATCGGCAATAAAATTGCCAAAAAGCACAGAATATGAACCTAGAAATACGCCGACGAGTACATTTTCTCAGTATATATTAAGGGAATGATAGAGGGTATTATAGTGGGATTCAAAAGGACAAATCTTACGGTGACGTAATATTTTTACCGATAGATTCCTTGTATCCATCGATAAACACCAACAGAAAGATTCCCTCAGTATATATCAAGAGAACTGCGGTGAAAAAAAATAAGGAATGAAGAAAAAAAGTGAAATAGTACGATGACGTGTAACTTTTACAGATGACATTATTGACAGAATTAACCCAACGGTAAATTACATCCGTAAATATGCCGACGAATACATTTTCTCGGTATATATTAAGGGAATGATAGAGGGTATTATAGTGGGATTCAAAAGGACAAATCTTACGGTGACGCAATATTTTACCGATAGAGCAATTCCATCAGTAATGTCGTTGGTGATATTTAATTTATGAAAGGTGAAGTATTACAAGTATTTTATCGATAGACATGTGTTTCATGCTGAAGAATATAAACACGGTAGGAAGACAAATAACAGTTAGGGTTATGTTAAGGAATCAACTTCTAATAAGTTTGAAGTTGACTATTATGAGAAGTTAGAAGAGGTTATTGAATTGCAATATCATAGTAAGTAGAATATAGTATTTTTATTCAAATGTTATTGGTATGACACCACTGACATAGGAATCAGAGTAAATCTTCATCATGATCTGATTGAAATTAATTCAAAGGTTAGACTCTACAATTTCGACGATGTCTTTATTTTCACCAAGCAATGCTAGCAAGTTTATTACAAAAACATGTTTTCCTTTAAAAATAATCGTTCAAGAGCTTATTGATTATCCATAGTGAAAACCAAATCCAGTGGTCATGTCAATGTTATTTAGGATAACAACAATGAATTAACTATGAGAGATGATGTCTTTCAACTTGATGAGTTAGTTGATCCATATTGAGTTGCTCCGTCTAATGACTTAGAACAAAATTCAATTTTTTGCACCACCGAGAATATTATTATTAATGTTGACGCTAAGGAGTTGAATGATGTTTTGAGCGGCGGATATACACAAGTCGATGAAGATGACAACGATGAAATCAACGTACAAGATTGTGATAGAGATGAGGACGAGTCAATTGACGAATAAGAAGAGAATTTTAATTAATTTGCACAACAAAAATGTGTAATGTCATAAACTATAATGTAATATTTATGGATGAAATTCACTTCAATGTAATGATAATGATGTTAATTTATTATTGAATGACAAGGAAATATTTATTTTATTATTGTGATGTGAACTGGTGTTATTATGTTGTGTGTGCAACTCTGAATTTAAATATTTGCAGGATGGATAGATAAGGAATACATATACAATTTGGCATCAGACTTTGTTTTACATCGATATAAATACCGACAAACTATACATTACATACAGGTGTATCCATCGGTATATTACAAAAACCATGAGATTTGTTCCCTTTACCCTAGCACTATTCACGGTGTTCATTACATATAGGTAAACCAACGAAATATGTCTGTCAGTATATTTCAGAGACCATGAGAACTGTTCCCTATAACATCCCTCTAAAAAAAATACGTGTCAATTTTTATTCGGTGCAATTTAAAAAAAAAATCAGCAAAGTCTCCTTTATATTTTCATTACCAAGTTATCGACTCAAAAATTTCTCAACCTGCTGATAATGACCACAAAGCTCCTCCCAACATATTAGACTTCACAACTCAACCATAACATCAATAAGAAAACTAACGCTTAACCATAACAATATAAATATAAATAACGTATAAGAGAGGTAGTAAAAAGAAAAGTAGTGTTTTTCTTTTAAATGAAAATACTAATTATGAAATGATATTACTAAAGGATTACAAGACTAAAATGTTACATGTTTTCAAATTTTGAAATTTAGATGCACATCAAAAGGTATTTTCAAAATTATAATACATAAAAAGTTTACAAAATTCCCTATTACAACTTTAGTAGCTTTACCAAAGTCCCTGTTGCAACCTTAGAAGCTACTAAACACAAAAGTAATCTACTGTTTGGCACGAACCTGGGAAGTTCCTGAAATAAACATCATTGTAGCAACCATATTCTAAAAAAAATAGCAGCCGAAGACACACAACCACCATGGTAGTGGAAAACTGAGAATAGAACCGTTGAAAACCAATAAAAACACAACATCACAGGCCAAACAAGGCTATGTGGAAAGAGAACAAAGCTAGAAACAGCCCTAAAAAGATGACCTAAAACCCCGAGACATCAAGGGAGTAATGAAGCTGCAACCCATGCAATTGGTATGCTTTTCAACATTATTGATTCTATAAATCAAGATTATCTTAATCCAATTGACAATAACATTCCTAAAAAGCACAGAATATGAACCTAGAAAGAAGTTCTATAACAAAAGCTCCCACTTTTAGATATGATAAAGCAAACCGAACATCCTAAACTCAAAGCAAATGAAGCAAATTCGCAAAACTTTTGTTGAATGGGTGTCCTTCCATCTTCTTCCTCTTCATTCGACAATCTGTTCCACACAGAAATAATAAGGATGGAGAGGTGAAAGAAAAGCTCAAAATCAATAACACAATTTAAGGTAGAGAAATCATGAAGATTTAATCTATACCAGCTCCCTACATCAATCTTTCATAGACACCCTTTTTTATCCTTGCCTCTATCTCGCTCTCTGTGTCTTCAAATCGGATACTATCACCCCTTTATCTCTAACCAAGTTTCCAACTTTCTCCTCATCTCTCTATTAGTCATTGTCAGTTCATCCCTCCCTGGTCATGGCAAAGCTCCTCTTTTTCCCCCTCCATATCCCTCCTGCAACTCCTCTGTTTTTTATGCTTTTGAGCATCATACAAAAAAACCCACGCCTTCCGCATCAACCTAGAGAACATGGGTTTTCTTTTTTACAAGAATGTTTGAGACATTAATGTGCAAGACCTTTTTTTCCATTGCACTACATTATGCATATTTTATGCTATAAAAACCATTTTCTAACAGTAACCTTTATACGCGTGTCTCTATAATCCCACGCCATGAGACCTCTGGAACGTTAGAGTGGAAATACATTAGAGTGCCTATGTTTGGAAATCTCTATACTGATAAAAAAATCTTACATAATAATGATATATAAGTAATTTACAAAATAATTTTTTTATATTAATAAGATTTTCATGTGGGACTTTTTTATTTGTATAAATTATTTTTTTATAGTACTAAGATTTTCATGTGGGGCTTTTCTTTTTGATAATTTTTTGTCAAAATTCAAATGCAATCAAATTAATATAATTTGTTGGTTTAGAATTATTTTTTTCAAGAAGTAAAAAATCAATACAAACAAGTTTTCTATTTTTGTTTCCAAAAATTTGAAAATAAAATGAAAATATAATTCACAGCAAACTCCCCCTTGTCTACTAATGATATATTAAAAAATCATGTAAAGAATTTGTGTGCAAATGATGAATGGTATGTCAAAGAACCATCCAAACCCAATAGATTAAGCTGTTAGGTGAGGTTTCAGGATATGATTTATATTATTCTCTAACACACCCCCTCAAGTGAAAGCCCTTTGAGCTTGAAATTTGCACAAGTTCACATTACCTTGTGCTTAATTTTTATAAAAAAAAATAAGGATGGTGAGATTCGAACTCGTGATCGCTTGGTCATCAAGGTTCTGATACCATGTCAAAGAACTATTTCAATCCAATAGGTTAAGCTATTAAATGAGATCTCAGAATATAATTTATATTATTTTCTAATATGGTATTATATAAATGATTTACTTCCCATATAAATGATTTATCAGATTACTGGTTACTACTAGATTTAAGATTAAACCGATTACTCTTTTATCTAAGTAATAAAGATTTTGTTTGCTTCAATTTTTTTTCTTTTTTCTGTAGATGAAATCCTCTTGTATTAATCCATGTGAGGCTATGAACCCTACTTTTTATACAGCTTTCATCAATGAGATTTTCTATTTTTCTTAAGAAAATCATCACATAAATTCTTGCTATGAAGTGTTCTTTTTACTGAATGCGAAAAAAGAAAGAAAGTGTGGGGCAATGTTAATTTTTTTTTTTAAATTAAAAATTTTATATATGCATTTAATAAAATAAATTGAAAATAAATTTATAATCATGAATATTCAATAAAACTAAAATTTATATTTTATTATTTATATTTTAAACTTTTTCCAAAATTTTCTTAGATTAATTATTCTTATTTCTTAATTGCATAAAAAATATCAAGACATGATTTTAAATGTTTCTTATTTCAAAATTACTTTTTATATGAAAGGTTATGATAAAAAAGAGTTGTTTTGTTATAAAAAAAAAAAAACGGGAATTCCTTGATAAGAAACTGTAGTTTAGATTTTTATCCTACTTATTTTTAATTATTTAATGTTTTTTATAAGTATTTTTAATTACCGTCATTTTTAATTTAAAAAACCTGCTTCTAATAAAACAATATTTTTGTAAGAAGATACATGAATAAAAAAATAATTTGTTTGATAAAAGATGTATTTTTTTAAAGAATTTAAATCATATTCTCTCTTTTAAATATCTATTTTAATTATAAAAAAAACTAGATAAAAACAAATTTCAAAACAACCTTGCGCGATGTCGCGATTAAATAATTAATTACAGACCGATTAAATTGAAACACATTGGTAAAAAAAAATAGATAGCATTGGCTTAGGTGCATGAGTGTTATTTCGATGAACTTTTTAATAATGTTTTCAACCTAGCCTGACCAGTCACCTTCTAACTCTCTAATCTAACTTCAGTGGTGAAATTTTAATTTGATTTTTTTTAAGTGAATTTTTTTAATTTTTTTATTTAAATAATGATATTTTAAATTTACTCATGTTAACCCAAGTCATGGGCGTAGCTAGTTTTAATAACTCTATATTTTGAAGTTTATTTTTTATTTGATTATACAATAACAAAAACTAACGCTCACATTAAATATAACAAATAAAATTATGAAGGAAATATTTTCATTATCAAAATTGTCTTTTCTAATTCATGTAATTTTTTTGACAATAAAAATAATTTTTTTTAATTAGTAGTATAGTTGATTGAAAAAAAGCAACAATGGTACAATATTCACAAAAACTATAAAGATTTGAACTAAAATGAAAAAAAAAATTAAAAACCTATTTTTTTTATTCATGCATTTATTTTTGAAAAACAAAAATGCTTTTCATGAGAAATATTGTTTTTAAAGCAAAAACTTATTATCATCATGAAAGCAAGTTTGAGTTAAATTTTTTTTTTTAAATGATGAATCAATCATTTTCACACACTTATATGAAAAATATTAAAAAAAATAAATGTGATAAAATTATATATAAAATTAAAAATAGATGTTTTATTTTCATGAAATATTAATGACAAAATTAATTTTAAAACTTTACATTATACATACGTCTAAACGGTGTGGGAAATCACTGTTTCCCCACACCCAAATGCATTGTGGATGCAACAGTAATCCACAAGGCATTCCTTTTTTTTGTTTTCACGTTTTCTTTTTTTTTTTCACTTTTATTTTTAACTTCCCTCTTTTTTTTCATTTATTTATTTTTCCCTAAAAAATTTTTTGTTGATTATACTTTTAAATATTTAGCTAGTTAAAAATTTTGCTTTGTAATTTTTTATCTTTAAAATACAGTAAATTGCTACGGTGATTTCCCACATAGTTTTTCTATTTTATTTTTTTTATTTTTAAAAATTATATTTGTCGATTTTATTTTTTTAATATAAAATTAAAGGGTGCGGGGAAATCATTGTTCCCTCACACTCAATGCACTGTGAGTACAATAGTAATCTATAGTGCTTTCCTCTTTTTTTTTTCATTTTTTTTTGCACTTTTTCATTTTTTTTTCTAACTTTCCCTTTTTTTTATTTTTTTCCAAAATTACTTTCTTATTTTTTTCAACTTTCCTCCTTTCCTTTATTTATTTATTTTTTTCTAAAATTATCTTTGTTAATTTTACTTTTTAAATATTGAGTTGGATAAAAGATTTTCTTTGTAATTTTTTCTTTAAAATACTTTGGATTGCTACGGTATTTTCCCACATAATTTTTCTATTTTATTTTTTAAAATTATATTTATTGATTTTATTTTTTGTATATTGAGTTGATTGAGATTTAGTTTTGTAATTTTTTTTCTTTAAAATATTGTTGATTGCTACAGTGTTTCTCCACATAGTTTGTTTTTTGTTCTTGTTTTTTCATGATTTTCTTTGAAATTATCTTTTTTTATTTTATTTTTTAATATTGAGCTGGTTAAAAATTACATTTATAATATGTGAGGAAAGCACTGTAACTTTCCTCGAAAATTACTATGGATTGCTACAATATTTTTTTTCCACATGGTTTTTTTTATATTTTGTTAAGTTTTTCCCTAAAATTGTCTTTATCAATTTTTTTTTAAAAAAATATTAAGTTGGTTAAAAATTACAATTACAAGTAAATACAAGTTTTTCCTCACAAAACAATATGGATTGATACAGTTTTTCCTCGTATGGTTTTTTTCCAGTTTTTTTTGTGTGTTTTTTTTGTAATATTTTTTTCTAAAATTATCTTTCCTTGATTTTATTTTTTTAATATTGAGTTGGTGAGAATTTAACTTTGTAATAAAACTTAATCATGTGGGGAAAACAATTCAGCTCTCTTCACAAAATATTGTTGAGAATTACAATTAAAAGTTATTACAAATAATGCTAAATCATGTGGGGAAGTACTGTAACTTCTTTTTCCGTCATGAAATATTTTCTCCATCATACCTTTAGTTTTTATTACTTATCTAACGCTGGTTCACAATTATAACACTATCAAGTGCATTTGTTTTCCAAATGCACTGTGGATTACAACAGTAATCAACTGTGCATTCCTTTCTCTCTTTTTTCACTTTTTCTCTTTTCTAACTTTCCTTCTTTTTTTTTGTTTATTTTTCTATTTTTTCCAAAATTACTTTCCTTTTTTTTTTTTTTCCAACTTCCCTCTTTTTTCATTTTTTTTCATTTATTTTTTCCTTTTGTTTTCCAAAATTATCTTTGTTGATTTTACTTTTTAAATATTAAACCAGTTAAAAATTTCGCTCTGTAATTTTTTTCCTTAACATATTGTGGATTCCTGCGGTGTTTTCCCACATAATTTTTCTATTTTATTTTTTTATTTTTTAAAATTATATTTATCGATTTTATTTTTTTTAACATAAAACTAAAAGGTGTGGGGAAATCATTGTTCCCCCACACCCAATGCACTGTGAGTACAATAGTAATCTACAGTGCATTCCTTTTTTTTTTCACTTTTTTTTTGCACTTTTTCATTTTTTTTCCAACTTTCCATTTTTTTATTTTTTTTCCATAATTACTTTCCTTTTTTTTCCAACTTCCCTCTTTTTTCTTTTTTTTTTTCCATTTATTTTTTCTTTTTGTTTCCCAAAATTATCTTTGTTGATTTTACTTTTTAAATATTGAGCCAGTTAAAAATTTCGCTCTGTAATTTTTTTCGTTAAAATATTGTGAATTTATGCGGTGTTTTTCCATATAGTTTTTCTATTTTATTTTTTTATTTTTCAAAATTATATTTATCGATTTTATTTTTTTAACATAAAACTAAAGGGTGTGGGGAAATCACTGTTCCCCCACACCCAATGCACTGTGAGTACAATAGTAATCTACAGTGCATTCCTCTTTTTTCACTTTTTTTTGCACCTTTTCATTTTTTTCCAACTTTCCCTTTTTTTATTTTTTTTCCAAAATTACTTTCCTTTTGTTTTTTCAACTTTCCCCTTTTTTTTTTTTTCAAAATTATCTTTGTTTATTTTACTTTTTAAATATTAAGCTGATTAAAAATTTTACTTTGTAATTTTTTTCTTTAAAATACTGTGGATTGCTACGGTGTTTTCCCGCTTAGTTTTTCTATTTTATTTTTTTATTTTTCAAAATTATATTTGTTGATTTTATTTTTTTTATATTGAGCTGATTGAGATTTAGTTTTGTAATGTTTTTTTTCTTTAAAACATTGTTGATTGTTACAGTGTTTCTCCGCATGGTTTTTTTTTTGTTTTGTTTTTTTATGATTTTCTTCGAAATTATCTTTTTTATTTTATTTTTTAATATTGAGCTGGTTAAATATTACAGTTATAATATGTGAGGAAAACACTGTAACTTTCCTCATAAATTACTATGGATTGCTACAATATTTTTTTCCATATGGTTTTTTTCTATTTTTTTATGTTTTTCCTAAAATTGTCTTTGTCAATTTTTTTAAATAAATATTAAGCTGGTTAAAAATTGCAATTACAAGTAAATACAAGTTTTTCCTCACAAAACACTATGGATTGATACAGTTTTTCCTCACATGGTTTTTTTTCCAGTTTCTTTTGTGTTTTCTTTTTTTGTAATATTTTTTTCTAAAATTATCTTTCCTCGATTTTATTTTTTTAATATTGAGTTGGTGAGAATTTAACTTTGTAATAAAGCTTAATCATGTGGGGAAAACATTGTAACTTTCATCACAAAACATTGTTGATAACTACAATTAAAAATCATTACAAATAAGGTTAAATCATGTGGGGAAGCATTGTACCTTTCATCACAAAACATTGTGAATTGCTACAGTGTTTTCAACATGATTTTCCCTTTTTTTGTGTTTTTTTTTGTTATTTTTTTCTAAAATTATTTCTGTCGTTTTTTTTATTGAGTTGATTAAGAATTTAATTTTGTAATTTTTTTCTTTAAAACACTGTGAATTGTTGCATTGTTTTCCCATATTATTTTTTTATGATTTTTTCCAAAATTATCTTTGTCGATTTTTTTAATAAAGAAGTGGTTAAGAATTATAATTACAATAAAGCTAAATCATATGCGGAAAGTATTGTAGTTTTTCTCACACAACATTATGGATTACTACAGTATTTCTCTAAATGGTTATTTTATTTTATTGGGGAAAGCATTGTAGTTTTCCTCACAAAACATTGTCAATTGCTACAATGTTTTTCCTCATGGGTTTTTTTTTTCCAAAATTATCTTTGTTGTTATTTTTTTTAATATTAAGTTGGTAGAGAATTTAGCTTTGTAATTTTTTTCTTCTTTTTATTAACAGAAAAGCTAAATCATGTGGCGAAAGTATTGTATCTTTCCTCCCAAAACACTGTGGATTACTACAAATCATGAAATATTGGCTCTATCATATCTTTAGTTTCTATTACTTATATAACGCTGGTTTATAATTATAATATTATCAAATAATTTGTTCTATAAGCCCGCGGCAGCGCGCGGGCATGCATCTTGTCTTAAGCTAATGCGTAATCACTCATAAAGAAATTAATAATATCATCTTAAAAAATATCTAATATTCTTAAAAACAATGGCATGATTGGATTATCACTAAAATATTATTTTAATAAATTATTTTAAAAAGATTTTTTGTTAATTTTTTTTAAAAAAAAACTCAAAGAGAAAAAATATAAAGAGATATTTGAAAAAAGACCAAGCGCATATGAAGCTAGAAGACTCATAAAACCAAAAAGGCCGAATCGAAAATCATTATATATACAAATTAAAAAAAATGGTTAAATTAAAAACACATAAAACTTTAACAAAAAGGAAAATGATAAAAATATAAAAATAAAAATAAAAGAACTGAATCTGAAATACCAATAACATTTAAGGACCATAATGTATTTATCGGGATAGGAGAGAGAAATTAAAGGGAAAAAAAAGAAATGATCATCGACGATAAATCAAGAATATTTAGATTGCACGCACCACCTATGATGGAAGAGGAGATGACAAGGAATTAGATTATGCGACAGGATACTATTTTTGACCACTGGGAGACAATGCACGCGCTGCTAAAAAAACACGGCGTCTCCAACTTGTTGGTGCATGCACGACATGCTAGCAACTGCTTTTAATTAAAAATATTATTTCAATGGTAAATCACAACACTATCCCCATGCAAACCAACAATTACAAAAAAAAAAAAAAAAAAACAGAATGAAAAAACTTCAATTTCCCTTACCCAAATGCATTAAATTTCTTAGATCGGTACATTTGTAATTCAACTGCATGTAAAAACCAAAAATACCTTTATATCCCTACATGAAACAATTGATTTTTTTTAACTCTTAGGAGTATTTTGATTATTCTACTAATAAAAATACCTTCACAGAAATCAATAATAACAGATGACCATGAGGGACGTTGTTTTTATTATTTTTTATTCCAAAAGCTGCAAGCGCATGTTGGGTCAAAGCATGACTACCTGACTCAAGTCTCATGGGTCTGGCATAGCCGCATTGGGTACGCTTGGCCATGCCTAATTAATTTTTTTATTTCTTATAAAAAAAATATTTAAACTATCGTTGAAGTATCATAAATTAAAATGCTAATTAATTGTTTTTATTTTTTTTATAAAAAAAAGATTTAAACTATCATTGAAATATCATAATCATGAATTCTAATTAATTTTTATTAAATTTTGTTTTATTTTTTTAAATTAAACTACCCTTGAAGTATCCTAAACCGAAATACTAATTAATTTTTTTATATATATTTGTTATAAAAAAATCATTTAAACTATTCTTGAAATATCCTAAACAGAAATTATAATTTTTTTTATTTTGTATAAAAAATAATTTAAACTACCATTGAATTATTCTAAACAAAAATGATAATTAATCTTTTTTATAACTGTTTTTTATTTTAAAAAAACATTTAAACTATCTTTGAAGTATCTTAAATAAAAATTATAATTAATTTTTTTATATAAAAACATTTAAACTATTATTGGCTTTAGCGCCCAAACCAGATTCAAGAGCCTTAGGTCTTGCGGCCAAGCCAGATCTAAGAGCCTTTGCTATGGCGACCAAACTATACCTAAAAACATTAGGTCTTGCGGTAATGTCAGACCCAAGAGCATTAGCCAAAACCCTCGGGTCTGGCGGCCATGCTAGACGTAAATCCTTGAGTCTAGCGCCCAAACTAGACCCAAGATCATTGGGTCTGACATGATCATCAGACTCAAGAGACTTAGGTGTGGATTGACTGTCAAACCCAATTATCTTGGGTTTAACATAGCCACTACACCTAAGTTT
>Ga0325400_1003487_pt1 | contig 14231 bp, 10 predicted proteins | sample PopdelMetagenome_2_FD_205662 | JGI IMG/M metagenome (GOLD analysis project Ga0325400, IMG submission 205662) | Populus deltoides microbial communities from Bellville, Georgia, United States - Xylem-PdKOR-R1 | ecosystem: Host-associated > Plants > Phyllosphere > Stem > Wood/Secondary xylem... | reverse complement strand
TAGATTTGCATTCTAAAAGAGGAGAGCGTTTTTCAATGGCAGGTGTAACCATTATTGAAAGAATGAAGAAGATATTTCGAGGCTAAGTGACATGATTAATGACTTTTGGAGCATTTTATTTTTCTATAAATAGGTTTGTAATATACATTAATAAATGTGTGGAATGATAAGAGAATCAAAGAGAGCTAGAAAGAGAAAATTGTAAAGTTGTAGCTTTCATTGATTTTAGGGTGAGTTTGTGTGGGTTTTTCTCTCTTAAAGTTGTATCAACAATGACCTCAATCAATTCTATTAATGTTGTATATGGTGATTGGAGGTTAAATATTTTCTAAAATTATAAGAATTACTCTTGATGTTATATACTGAGATCCATTACATAAAAGAGCCACTTTATTAGAAAACAAACAAGCAAGAAAATCAAGACACTCAACTACTGGTAAACAAACTAGAAAGAAAGTCGCTCAAAACACGAGCACAATTAAAAACAAGGAACATTCAAAGCGTGCTGATTAAGCCATAATTTTTTTTAACAAGCCGAGAAATATCATGTTAAAATCTTCGTAAGTTTTCACTCAAAATAAGTCTTAATTGATGGCTTGATGGAGGAAACCCCTGTAACCGAGCAGTATATTAGGTTACAAGACAAGCAAGAGTATTGGTTCCAGCTATGATCGCAAACGTGCTGCTAGTACCAGACAAATACAGAAAAGATAGAGAAACCTAACTCTTGCATGGATTCTTTTAATTTCTTCCAAAATTGAGTTGAAATTTCTCCAGCACGTGAGTTTAAAGATTATTAGCTATAGCTGATTGAATGCCAGAAGTCCCAACAATTTAATTTGACAGCTAGAGTGCACTTAATTATTATTTTTTCCTTGAGTGGTGACCTAAAGATTTAATCTCTTAATTGAAATAATGAACTTTTTTTTTTCTTAATCACCAAGTTAATTTCTTAAAATCGCAATTAATTACTAAGCAATTAGATTCAAATTTCTGACCCTATAAAGTAGAGCTGCATAAATACTCGCCACCTCCACTTAAATTCTAGCAACAACTCAAAATACTCAAGGTTTGCTCTAAGAACGTACGTTTAGATTCTGCGTTACCGTGCATCAAAATCTTGCATATGACGGAAGTTTTTGCTTTTCTTGTCGTCTTGGTATTTCTCACTTCATTATTATTATTATTATTATTATTCTTGTGATTATTATTAGCTAGCCCTACGCACAACATGTATTTACTGTGTGTGTATATACATTCATGTATTTATATAAAATGCATGTGAGCAGTCTTATATTAATTAGGGTTTGAAGGTGCAAGGAAATTGATCGAAAAATTGCGTCCATCTTAATCAAAAGGGGCAAAGGAAACCATGTGTTGGAGAAATTTCGTCTCGATCTCGAACCAATTTCTCACAACTACTTTAATATTAGGATTAGAAATGGTCGTATATCCTCTATTTCACTTCCTTGAAGTCAATTCACGTGCTTCTAATTCTATAAATAGGAATTAAACCTCAAGCATCACATTGCACCTTACCTAAGTTCAATTATAATTTTTATCAAAATTATTACTTTCATGGCTAGGCAAAGCGATATGATGGTCTCAAAAATAGGCATCATTGGAGCTGGAGTAAGTGGTATAGCTGTTGCTAAGCAGCTATCTAACTACAATCCAGTGGTTTTTGAAGCGAGTGACTCCATTGGAGGGGTGTGGAAAAGTTGCTCTTACAGCTCTACAAAACTTCAATCCCCTCGCGGTGATTATGAATTCACTGATTTTCCCTGGCCTAACAGAGATGACCCAAGTTTTCCTTCTTATATTGAGATATTGGATTACTTGAAATCCTATGCTGAGCGTTTTGATGTGATGAAGTACGTGATGTTCAACTCAAAGGTGGTGGAGGTCCGGTTTGTTGGTGGCCGCGAACCAGCTGATAGCGGCGAACCCGGGGAGTATGGCAGCCTTTTGCCAGGACTGCCGGTATGGGAGGTTGCTGTGCAAAGCAAACAATCTGATACCATTCAGGTCCTTACTAATGTTTTTTTTTTTCCTACACTAGCTTCAAAACTAATACTGCTATTTTCTTTTCTCCCATCAACATAGCTCAAAACTCTATTGCTAGTTAATTAATATACAGATGTACTTCAAGACTGTCTTGGCTATTGTACATATATACTGTCAATATTCTTTGCTGATTATTCGTATTTTGCTTCCTTTCAGTGGTACGCGTTCGAATTTCTTGTCGTTTGCACTGGAAAGTATGGAGATATACCTAAGATTCCTGAGTTCCCACTCAAGAAAGGCCCCGAAGTATTCAAGGGCAAGGTGATGCATTCCCTAGATTACTGCAAGCTTGACAAGGAAGCGGCTACTCAACTGCATAAGGGAAAGAAGGTGGCAGTCGTTGGCTTCAAAAAATCAGCTATTGATTTAGCTCTTGAGTGCGCTGAGGCAAACCAAGGTACAAGCTCGGCTTAATTAATTAAATATGCTTCATTCATGCTTTTGATGAATTGCATATTCATAATATTACACAAACTAACTTATCTGCATGTCAACGGCCAACTTGTTTCTTTCATATGTTAATATATAAGTTTCACAGGATCTTTAATAGAAGTTTCATTTCTTTTTTCTTATACACCCACACAAACACAAGTATTAATCTTAAATAGATTTTGTTTGATCAATTTTAAATTTTATTAATTTCCACATCTCTCTCTCTCTCTCTCTTTTAAAAAAAGATTAAAATCTGGTTTAATTATATCTTATATGATCCATACACGTAAATCACGAACTTTTAGCAAGTAGTTTTTGAATATATGTTCTCTCTTGTAAGTCCCACAGCAATTGCTTTCAATTTCCTCCTTTTCTGGTACAAGTGATGGCCTCACCAGTTTCTCCACAGCTTATTGTTTAATTAATGGGCCATATTTCGAGTCTAAGATATAAAATAATATAATATATATAAAGACACCTCTGGACATTTTTGCTGCTGCTGTTGTTGTGTGATCTTACGTGTTGATAGCGTCATAGTTTGGTCCCAGAAAAAGTAGCAGAGACAGCAATAAATCTTTGAATGGTTAGAATTAATGATGTTCCACGTTAAATTGATGTAGCGTGCATGGTAACACAAGTCATGCTAATGGAAAGAAAAAAAGCCATCTCGTGGTCAATTCTCAGAATCTACAATGAAAGTATAGATCATGTGTGGACTTATTGACTGCACATGTTTTCAGCCATTTAACGTTCCAGCTTTGACTCTTGCATGTTTGATGATCAAGGGACAGTTTTCCACGAAGAAAAAAGAAAACCACCTGTCCCATATCTATCTTGATTCTTCACATACTTAATTTGCACACATGATTTTTGGCGATGGTGGAGCAAAAATATATGGAATTGTTTTCGCTGAAAAGAAATGGATGATCAAGTTCTTTTCTTTATTTCCAAAAACAGAAATTTCAGAAACTATTCTTCTCCGTTTTACTAATTAAATCAAGATGTCATGTTTGAATGTGTTGTAGGTCCTGAAGGGCAACCGTGCACCATGGTTGTTAGGACATTACATTGGACTGTGCCCCATTACTGGGTATGGGGTTTGCCATTTTTCTTGTTCTTTTCCACAAGATCTTCTCAGTTCATACACGAAAGGCCAAACCAAAGTCTCCTCAGGACTATGCTTTGCTTGCTGCTATCTCCCATGGTGAGCACATCTTGACATATTCGATTCATTTTGAAGTCCTAAAATGCTAATGGTGTGACTGGTTCTAATACTGTAATGGAATTTCACAGAGGCATGTAGTTTCCAAGTTTATAGAGTCCTATCTCCTCCACAAACTTCCTCTGCAGAAATATGGATTAAAACCAGATCACCCTTTCATTGAAGACTATGCATCTTGTCAGATGGCAATCATGCCAGAAAATTTCTTTTCTGAGGCAGACAAGGGGAAGATTGTGTTCAAAAAGGCATCAAAATGGTGGTTCAATAAGGAAGGACTTGAATTTGAGGACAACACTAAAGTGGAGGCTGATGTTGTCATATTTGCAACTGGTTTTGATGGGAAGAGAAAGCTCAAAGACATCTTACCGGATCCTTTTTGCAGTTTGTTAGAGGATGCCCGTTCTGGTGTTATGCCCCTGTACAGGTAAGCTTTTCAAAACCTAAATCCGTGGCAATAGCTTCAACTTGTTTATCAGAAGAGGTGGTCCTAATAATAACTTCTTGATTTGCGTTGCAGGGGAACTGTTCATCCATTGATACCAAACATGGCTTTTTTGGGATTCATAGAGAGTGTTGCGAACCTTCACACATCAGAGCTGCGCAGCATTTGGCTGGCACGACTTATTGACAACAAATTTAAGCTCCCGACTATTGACAAGATGCTTGAACAGGTTTCTAAAGAGATTGAAATTGCAAAGAGGACTACAAGGTTTTATAAGAGGCATTGCATCTCAACTTTCAGTATCAACCACAGTGATGAGATCTGTGAAGAAATGGGATGGAGCTCCTGGAGGAAGAATAACATGTTATCAGAAGCATTCAGCCCTTACGGTAGTAGGGACTATGAACTGAAATAAGAGTCTATCGCAAGAACAATAACGGAATTCATTCGTTATGTTATGTTATTTTGTTGCAGGGTTCTCATATTTACATGTTAAATTAATAAACTAGCTAGCTAGAATAGTTACCCTTACATTATTGTGAAATACAAATTCATGACCTGAATGATTATTTATTTTCCTTTTATTCTTCTTGCATGGATGTAGACTTTTATTTCGCAAGTTATTTCTCATAAATATCTTATGTAAAAGACAACTAAATTCAAAGTATACATGTTTGGAGAAATATTGCTCATGCTGATTTATTTTTTTTTATATATAATTATTTGTTGGCTCGTTTATGTTAGAATTAATTAATAATTTATTTATTTAACATAGATATAACCTAGCAACCCATAAGCAGTCGAATAAAGTTTTCATTTTCGCGTAAAACAACATGAGTTCCTACAACTTAATGTTAAAAAAAAATCAATTATTAATTATATGTTTCTTTCTTTAAATATTTCTTTCTCTTATTTCTGCTGTGAACAGATGATCAAAATAATTGTAAGTGATCAAGAACTCAAGACAAATTAAATGAATAACTTATTTTATATATGAAAGCAATTGAGTGAGTAAAAACAACACACTATAACTCAACTAATACTATATGGAAAAGAAATTGACAGCTAAACAATAACAACTCTAATATTAAGAGATTTATTCTAATAAAACATGCCAAATAGTAATCCTTGAAATAAGGTATTTCTTATCATTCCCTCCCTTTAATTGTTGTATAAGTAATTAGTTTACTCCAAGCATCGTACATACTCCTAATTGATCTTGAAGCTTTAAAAATGCCTTCAACTTAAGTGGTTTAGTCAATAAATCTATCACTTAATCTTGAAAACCACAATGCACAAGCTCAACAACTCCACCTCGAGTAAAATCATGTAGAAAATGAAATTGCACATCAATGTGCTTACTGTATCCATGTATAACATGATTTTTTGAGAAGTCGATGGTTGAGCTGTTATCACACATCATAGTAGTGCAACCAACTTGTGCATGACTCAACTTCTCTAGAATCCTTCTCATCCATAATGTTTAGTAAACATAGGTTGCAGCTTCCACAAACTCGGCTTTAGTTATTGAAAGAGTGACTGTAGGTTGTTTCTTTAAAGACCAACAAACTGCTTCTCCACTTAGCATTTCTCCACTTAGCATAAAAACATAACCAGATATGCTCCTTTTATCTTCTAAGTCTCATGCATAATCACTATCAGTGAATGCAACCAACTCCTTGTTCCCACATTTCTTGTAAAATATTTCATAATCAACAGTGCCTTTTAAGTATTGTAGTGCTCTTTTTGCAACCTGCAAATGAAGTTCTGTTGATCTGGCCATAAACCTGCGTATCAAGCTTACAACAAACATTATATTTGGCCTTGTAGCAGTAATATACATAAGATTACCTACTAATTTTTTTTTTATAGTAGGTCTCATCAATTCTGTCACCTTCTTCATTTTTCCCAATTTTGAAACTAGGAACAATAGGATTCATCACTGCATTACTTTCTCCCATTCCAAAATCTCTTAGAACCTCTAGTGTGTATTTTCTTTGATAGACATAAATCCCATTATCCTTTTGTAACACTTCTATACTCAAGAAAAACCTCATTTTTCCCAAATCAGTCATATTAAATACCTTTATCATTGACTTTTTAAACTCTAACATCATTTGCTCATTATCACCAATAAAGATCAAGTCATCGACATAAACATTAACAATTAAAATTTTACCTCTACTGTTTTGCTTGGCAAATGAGATTTGCTCACTAATATACCTCTAGAACCCTTCATGAGTTAAGTGAGCCTCAATGCGACTAAACCAAACTTGAGGAGCTTGTTTTAATCCATACAAGGCCTTATGTAGTTTGTAAACCTTGTGCTTACCTCCCTTCTACTCATAGCCTCTTGGTTGCTTTATAAAAACATCCTCACTTAATTCTCCATGGAGAAAAGTGGATTTAACATCGAGTTGATAGATAGGCCAACTTCTCTGAGCAGCTAGAGCAATGATTATGTGTATAGTGTCCATCCTTGCAACTAGGGCAAATACCTTTGTGTAGTTCATACCATGTTATTGAGCATAACCATTTGCAACTAACCGGGTCTTGAACTTATCCACCTTACCAAACTCATTAAGCTTGATCTTATTATCCATTTCACCCCAATCTTCTTAGCTCCAACTAGTAATTCGGTCAAACTTCATGTCTCATTTTTCTGAATTGACCTTATTTAGCATCCATAGCTTGCCTCCGCTTGTAACTCTTCACTACCTCTCCATAGCTTAGTGGATCATCAGGAGCTACAAGTTTTATATTCAACTCATTTTTTTTCCTTTGATAACCCTTCTTCAGAGACATAGTCTCTCATCCAAACATGAGCATTTATCTCTCTTCTCTCATTCGGTCTAACATCCTCTTCATTTGTTGTATTTAAAGAAGCATTTTCTATGCCTTCAATATCATTCTCACTTGTCTCATTACCTTCACTGCCATTTGTTTCATCTTTATTAGTGTCATTCTCTTTTTCTCCCCATTCTAAATCCATTAGTAACTGCTCCATGTAACTCATATCTCAGTCCCATTATTTTTCTTCTTCAAAAATTACATCCGTGCTAATCATAACTCTCTTTTCAATAGGAATATCATAGAACCTGTAACCTTTGGATTCTTCACTCACACCTAGCAGTACACAATAAAAGCTCTTGTTTTCGAGTTTGGTTCATCTCGCATCAAGCACATGGACATGTGCCACACATCCAAACACTCTAAATTGTTTAACTAAGGGCTTCACTCCACTCCATGCTTCTTCTAGAAGCATTTCTTTAATTGTAAAAATGCAACACTATTCAACACATACATAGTCCAGTTCACTACCTTAGGCCAGAAGGTTTTGGGAATCTTCTTATCTGAAAGCATAGACCTTACCAAGTTCATCATTGTCCTATTTTTCCTTTTAACCACTCTATTTTGTTGAGAATTGTAGGTTGTGGTGAGCTGCTTTTTGATTCAATTTTGCTTACAAAACTCATTGAATTCCATATAGTTGAAGTCACCACCTCTATCAATTCTGAAACACTTAATAAATTGGTCAATTTCTTTTTCAACAAACTTTTAAAATAATTGAAAGACCGGAAAACTTCTGATTTTTCTACCAAAAAATAAACTCATACTTTTCTGCTATAGTCATCAATAAAGCATGAGGAATACCATTTCTTGCAGTTTAAGATTGGTGTGATTGGGTCATAGATGCCAGCATGAATGAGATGTAGCTTATGAAATGCTCTCCACTAGCTCTTTTTTGGGATGAGATCTTTGTGTTGCTTACTAACTACACAAGTAATGCACATTGTAAATGGTGTAAGAAGTTGTGGTAATCCTTGAACCATTTTCTTGTATTGAAAGGTTCTTAGTCCTTTATAACTAAGATGGTCGTTCATGCAATGCCATAGATGTGAAAGGTCTTGTGTAGGTGTATGGAAACAGGAAGCTTCTTTGACTTGAGCCTTTGCTAACAATACAAATATTTTATTAGCTATCATCCTAGTTTGAATAATCAAACCTCTCACATGATGGTAGATCTTGCTTATTCATATTTCGATAAGAATAGCTAGACTTTTTTCCTGTAACTGTCATACACTTAGAAGATTATTCTTTAATTTAGGTACATAAAACACATATGTGACAACATGATGAAAGCCATCCAATTACTGCTTGACTTTTCCTTTCTCGAACACTGTCATCCTTGTATTGTTTTCAAGTTTTACTAAATGTCTAAACCCCTCATTCAACTCACAAAACATAGCTTTGTCTCCACACATATGATTTAAGCACCTAGAATCTAAAAACCATGCATCCTCATGCCTAACTTCATGCAATTCCATATGAGACATTAACAATATCTCTATTTCCTCATCCAATTCAGCATAATTTACCTCTTTGTTCATAGTAGGACATTCATAATGGAAGTGGCTAAGCTTATAACACCTATAACACTCCATAGTGGTGTTGTTGAAGGCTTGACGCCCTCTGCCTCTTTCCCCTCCTCTAAAACCTCTTTTGCCTCGACCTCTACCTCCTAACCTATCTTCAAGTGTCACTTTTAAGGCTTGTTCTTCCCTACTACTTTTCTGGAACTTTTGTTCATGTACAATCAATAAGCTTTGCAACTCATTGATTGAGAGCACATCAATATTCTTGGATTCTTTGATTGAATAGACTATGTACGTAATTGAATCTGTCAATCAAAGATTTAAGGGTCTTCTGCATAATTGTTACATCTTGCACCTGCTCCCCATAAATCCTTATTTTATTGGCAATAGTCATAAATTTAGTAAATTACTTAGTGATATTCTCACCTGCTTTCATCTCGAGGGTCTCATACTCCTTCCTCGGTGTTTGAAGAATTAAACACTTCATACTTGCATTCCCTTCGTGTTTCCTCTTCATTGAATCCCAGATTTGCTTAGAGGTGTCTTTCTTCAAGATGGTCTCCATAATAGTTCTATCAATTGTCTAAAACAGATAATTCTTCACTTCCAGGTTCTTAAGCTTTAATTCCTCGAGTCTTTTTTGTTATGCTTCAGTCACAGTTGCTCCTGCCTCTGGCTCCACATAACCTGTCTCAACTAAGTTCCAAAATTCCTTGGATCTCATGAAATTCTCCATTAGCATGCTTCAATAGTCAGTGACAATCAAAGTGTGGTATGGATGGTTGGATGAAATTTCCATTGCCTTTGTTCGCCATCTTTTTATCTTGCTCTCTTGTGTTTATAAGTCACTTGAAAGACTATGACTCTTCTTTTTCTCAAGCTGAGTGGTGGCTCTGATGCCAATTTGTTATGAATAGATGATCAAGAGAATTGCAAGTGATGAAGAACTCAAGACAAATTGAATGAATGACTTATTTTATGAAAGCAAATGTGTCTAGCATTTTATAGCCTTATAAAATCCTAACTAAATGAGTAAAAACAGCACACTATAACTCAACTTTGCTACGTGGTTCATGAAACAAAGAAATTGAGAACTAAGTAATAACAACTCTAATATTAAAAGACTTATTCTAATAAAACATATCAAACAGTAATCCTTGAAATAAGGTACTTCTCATCAATTCCTTAATACTAAATTTAGGTTAAATGCAAAGGTTAGCCTAACCGTATGCACTCTCTAATGGTGGATTGATCAACACTCTGAGACAACAGAGCTTTCTCCATTCATAATGAACCTCAATCAACATATGCTTCAAAGTTTAAGAGATTGAATTATATATCAACATATGACTTGCTAATACTTGCACGTTATCACATTCAACGATAGTTACATCACATGTTGAACGCACTAACACTCACGTTCTAAGTGCTTGTTTAAAAGTGTGGTAGATGTTGTTTCTCAAAGTGTTTTTGGCTTACAAAATGCATTAAAATAATATTTTTTTTTATTTTTAAAAAATTTACTTATAACATCAGCACATCAAAACGATCTAAAAACACTAAAAAATAATAATTTAAAACTATAAAAAAATTCCTTTGTAACTTGATTGATGTATATTGCATTCGTAGCTAATTGGACATTTGAGGTTTTATACATTGCCACGTACAATATTAATTCAAATGCTTACGTACAAGAAAGGTTTGCATAGAGATTAAATTAAATAAGTCAAAATCTGACCAGTCTTCATAAAATTAAAAACAATTATTTGGTAGTCTGACTCGCAACTTTGCTATCGTGAAAAAGGGTATTCTCCCAGTTTTGTACAGCAACTTGCAAGCATCTTCTGGTTTCTTCGGTCCATCTTTGGGTCGGTATTGAAACATTCTCTTCAAGAAAGATTAAAATATAAGAAAAGCAGTTCTTCGTGGTGATTGATGAATCTTTGAATCAACAAGATTAACCCGACTCTTTGCCAGGAATTTGATGGCAGAACTTCTTTACTATGTTCAAAATGTGGTCGCTGCATTTTATGCATTAGCTAGACTGTGGTTTTAATTTGGACTTCTGAGACCTGTGCACTTTCATTTTCAAATTCTACGTTCAAAATGCAACACGTTTGTCAGCCGAGAGTTTTTTTTTTTCCCCCCTCCAAATTTCTTGGATATTTCCATTCCTCAAAGTAAGACACCGTGTGGCTGGAGATTCACGCGTGGATATATTCAAATTCCGAATCTATGAATTCTCAGCTTGTTCCATCCCAGCACAAGAATAAATTCCATTCAGTGATACAACTCTAAAATAAATCATCACAACCAACCGCTATTATCCCCTGATTGGTATATTCAGTGATTTTTTTAGTAAAATGAGTCCCGATTTATTTTTTTATTATTTAATAAAATATAACTTAATTACATATTAATTAACTAGAAACATCCCATTAATCACTCCATAAGCCCACTTTAAAGAAAAATAGAGAAAGAAATGCTAGATGGAGATATTCTTATCAATTTTAATTAGTGATAAGTTTTTTTTTATGTCTATTTTTCTTTTAAAGTGGATCATAAAATAACTAATAAAATATCACTAAACACTATATAATTTTGAAAGAAAAAAATATTCAATCCAATATCCACAATCGAAAAATCTCTCGTTCACCATCAATGGCTAGTGATAAATGCAAATTAACTATTCGGCCTCCTTTTCACATTGTATACTATAATGTTTGACAATGCATTTTAAAAATATTTTTAAAAAAATTTAAAATTTTTTAATTTTTAATTTTTATTTTAAATTAATATGTTTTTAATATTTTTAGATTATTTTAATGTGTTGATGTTAAAAATAATTTTTAAAAAATAAAAAACATATATTATTTTAATATATTAAAAAAAAACACTTTAAAAAATAATAGTTGCTATAATTTTAAAAATCCTCGAAACCCGCTCCAAAAACCACAGTAGGCTGTTTTATGGCTGGTTTCTAATGGATTGGGCCCGATCAAATTACCTCCATTTAACTTTACAAAAGAGAAGAGAAATCCAAGTTCTGGGCCGTTCAAATAAAGAATGAGGAATTATTTTGAAAATTTCTGCTGCGTATGATTTTGAAGTTTATCAGTAGCTGCTGATAGCGAAGAATTTGACGGCAAGAGAGCACAGGAACTAGCAAGCACAACAAAGCAAATATATCAGATAGTTAGATAGTTATTATGTAGTGACTCGCATATCGTATCCCATTCAAATGTGTTTGAAGTTCTAATGTGCCAACGGTTGGCTCTACTGTAATGAAATTTTACAGAGGCATACATCTTCTCATATTTCATCTATAAACTTCAGTGAAGACTACGCATCTTGCAGATGACTATCATGCCATTCAGAGAACGACAAGGGAAGATACATCATTCTGAACATGCAGTAAAAATAAGTTATATGCCATAAAATCAGCAACAGAAGACGCGTTTTACAAGACCAAAAGTAACTTAAAGTGCGTTTATAAAAACTAGTCCCTCTGTTAAAAAACAAATCCATCTCATGAACATTATGTGCATGGACCTCGGCCATTGTTCTCCTTCCTATTTTTGGTTGACACCAGAAACATTGTAAAACTTTGAAAGGTTTTGCAAACAATTGAATCTATATGCAATTTCATTATGCTACGACAACCGACATTTTAGCAAGCATTCATAACGAAAGAGAAGGGAAAAAAGAGTATTCTGTTACACGAAACAAAGGGTCCAAACCCAGATAATAACTAGTAATTACAAGGGATTGGATACAGCAAGAATTATTCATACCTTCAAGAAATAGATTAATGGGGGAAAAGGTGGAGACAAGAGCAAGACAACATAGAATGGATGGTTCAAAGGCTTTGAAGTAGTTTAAGAGTTTCATCAATATGCTTTTCAGGTTGGAACTGATTGTTGTAGATGAGTTGGACCACCCCTTTCTTGTCCAGAACATATGTCTGTCTCCCGGGTAAGGTCCCGAACAGGTCTGCTGGCACTCCCCACTCTTTCCTTATCTTGTTACCTTCGTCGCTCAGCAATGTAAATGGAAGTCTGTATTTTTTGGCAAATGCCTATAGTCATCGCACCATTTGTTAGCACAATGTCATTCAAGAAATTTGTTCTGCAATTTGAAATTGCAGAACTCACAGATGCATCTAGCATTTCATAGAGGATAGTAAAAGACACACATAACTAATTTAAGACTGATTAATCAAATTGTTGAGTGTTGAAATGGAAAAAGAAATAAGATCTTTTACATTAACCTGCTCTGGGATAAAAGGAAGCTTGGTTTTACCTTGTGCGATGATGGATCATCACCACTAATTCCAACAACCTCAGCGCCTGCTTTCTTGAACTTCTCATAAGAATCTCTAAAAGCACAAGCCTGCAAAAATACTTAATTTTTTTTTATATAAATTCACCACCTAAAGATGCCTGTAATTGATGAACATTCCAACCCAGCTCTCTTCTCATCAATTTCTAGTAATTAGTTTTTTTTTTCCCTGGTGAAAACTCCTAAGCAAAACCCTCCTACATTAACGATGGCCTTTGAAGTAATTGGGGAGCCACACACACATAATTGCAAATTTTTTAATAGATAGTGCCTTCTAAAGTGTTAAAATGGATCACCAAACTTCCTGGGCAGTGGCTTCCGAACATGTTTTATAAATGTTATGGAAAAAAGTTGAAGATTCTCTTGGTCAAGTGGCAGACCTAGAAACCAAACTTTCTTATAGCGGAATTAGCATATTCTAATCAAGCTCACAGTGATACCTTGTGATGATACTCAAAATGCAATTATAATCGTTTATCTTGCCTGCATTATCTTAACTTTGCTTCGTAGTTGGTAGTCTCCCCATGAAAAGAAAAATGAAAGCTTTGATTGGACAGGGATTTAGTCACCTGTTTGGTGCACCCAGGGGTTTCATCAGCAGGGTAAAAGTAGACAACCACAGGCTTCCCTTTGAATTTGGAGAGGGACAAAGTCTTTCCATCCTGATCTTTCAAAGTGAAGGATGGTGGCGCCTGTCCTTTGTTTACCTAAAGACACCGGAAATAACCAATCAATCAACAAATGAATGCTATAAAGCACACAGTTTTCATTGTGGAGCAAAATGTACCTTGGCAAAAATGGTATTCTTCACCGAAGAAGAAGATGGGATTGAAAGAGAAGTAGAATGGGAGAACTTGAGGCCATAGAACTGTGACTGCGATGACTTGGAGAGAATTGGGAGGTTTTGAGAAGATGAGGTTATGGGTTTAAGAGTGGGAAGCAAAGAGGGCAGAGAGTGTTTAGGGAGAGAAATGGAAGCCATTTCGACAAGGATAAGGAAACAACAGTAGCAACCAAAGTGTTAAAGTTTTTTGGTTTCAGTTATCTTACATGTGCTCAGTAGTGGAGGAAGATAAGGAGATGTGGGGGACGGGTGGAGAGAAGATGGGGATGGATTGGGTTCTTGGCGTGGACAATTAATGGCCCCAGCCTTTAATGGCTACGAGGCTCCCCTGACCATCCCTGATTCTCCGTATTCTTACAAATTTACGGGGCTACAGATTTGCAAAGTTCATCGGTGTTTACTTAATTGCCATTTATTTGATCTGGTGCAAATTGGGACATCATCACTATTGCCATGATGGACACCTACAAAAATCTTTGCTCTAAATGTAAATATTTTTAATATCAT
>Ga0325400_1003481_pt1 | contig 14239 bp, 15 predicted proteins | sample PopdelMetagenome_2_FD_205662 | JGI IMG/M metagenome (GOLD analysis project Ga0325400, IMG submission 205662) | Populus deltoides microbial communities from Bellville, Georgia, United States - Xylem-PdKOR-R1 | ecosystem: Host-associated > Plants > Phyllosphere > Stem > Wood/Secondary xylem... | reverse complement strand
GCGTCGGCGAGCCCTTGGCGCGTTCGACCGCGCGATCCCACGTCGCCAGCGCCCCCAGCGCGGCGCGGTTGGCGGGGGTGGGGCGGAGGAGGAGCCAGTCGGCGCACGCCACGCCGCCGCTGGCGAACTGGCGCTTGTGCTGGCCCTCGCCTTCGGTGAAGTCGAAGCGGGCGAAGCGGTCGGCGAACAGCTCGGCCAGCGCATCGGCCTGGAGCACCGCGCCCGGCGACCAGTCGTTCCAGGCGGGGTCGTGGCCGACATGGTCGTAGCGCAGCGTCGCGCCCTCGGCGGTGCAGCACAGGTACGCGACGGGGGCGTCGTCGGCGTGGAGGAGCCAGGCGCGCAAGCCATCCGTGGCGGCGAGCCGGGCCAGCGCCGCCGGATCGGCGGGAAGGCCGGAGCCGAGCAGGCGTTCCTGATAGGTGCGGGCCGAGATCGCGCGCGCCTGGGGGAAGAACGCCGCGAACCCGGCGGCGTCGTGGTGGCGGGTGACCCGGTAGCCGCGGGTCGCGAGCTTGCGGCGCTTGCGGTTCAGCCCCTGGCGCGCGCTGCCCGACAGGCCCGCCATCCATGCCGCCTCGCCGGCGGCCAGGTCGATGTGGTGGCGGGTGTAGCGCTGGCGGCAGAGCGCGAGCGGGCCCGGCGGGGGCCGGTATCCGGCGGGCGCGGAGGTGAGGAGCCAGCCATGCTCGTGCGCGCCGAGCGGGGGCAGCGGCGGGGCCGCGCCGGCGAGCGCGGCGTCGAGCGACATCGACACGCGGCGGAGGCGACGGGGGATCGAGAGGAGCGTGCGTGCGCCGATCTGGAAGCGGAGTGCCGCCATGGGGGCGGAGGGCGTCATGCGGCGCGCTCCTCGACCCAGTTCGACCAGAGCTGTTCGGCCTGACGGCGCAGCGTGCGGGGGCGGGAGGGGGGCAGGGGCTGGTCGTCGCGGGTCAGCGACAGGGTGGGATGGTCGGCGAAGTGGACGGTCGGCAGCCGGTCGGCGCGGGCGGACAGGTGCGCGCACAGCGCCTCGAACCGGCGGGCGTGGACGCGGTTGGCGCGGAGGCCGTCGCGGGTGGCGAGCTCGAACCCGTGGCTGACGATCGTCACCGCGGCATGGGCGTGGGCGGCGGCGTGGTCGAGCGCGGCGGCGGCTTCCGTGGCGGACAGGGCGCAGAGCTGAAAGGTGCGCAAGGCACCCGGCGCATCCTCGATCACGGTCACCGGCACCTCGGTCACGCCCATGTGCGCGACCGGGGCGATGCGGCGGGGGGGCAGCGTGGTGCGGCTCCACTCAGGGGCCATCGCGCCGTTGTGGCTGCTGTCGTAGCGGAAGCCCTGTTCGGCGAGCGCGGCGAGCGTCGCGTCGTCGGCCGCGTAGCTGCCTGCGCGGAACGCGATCGGCGGGGGTGCGCCGGCTTCGACGAGCAAGGCGGCGGCGCGGGCGATCAGGGCGGCCTGTCCGGCGCGGTCGAACTCCCACAACTCGAACCGGGCGGGGTCGGCCCATTGCGGGTGGAGGTGGAGCTGCACCTCCTGCCCGGCGTCGAGCACGGTGCCGACCATGCGGCGGACGGGCTCGATGCCATAGGCGAGCGCGGGGAGGGGGTCGACGAAGAAGCACGCCTTCAGCCCGTGCCTCGCGAGCGCTGCCAACTGGTGCGCGAGGCCCACCCCGGCGGGCTCGATCGAACGGCGGTAGACCTGGGCGAGGCCCAGCCCCGCCGCATGGTGCCGCCACGCGAATTCGGTATCGACGGTGAGGAAGACGGGGGTCATGGTCGCGCCGTCTAGCGCGGGCGAAGTTAAGGGCGGGAGTATGGCCGGATCAGCCCCGGCCCTTGCGACCACGCGCCGCGGGTGTCGCCGACGTGTCTGGGGTGGTCGGGGCGAGCTCGGCAAGCCGGCGTTCGACCTCGTCGGCGCGGCGCAGCGCCTCGATCTCCGCATCGGTCGCGGGCACGACGGGATGAGCGGCGCGGACGTCCTCCATCATACGGTCGAACCGGGCGCGGGCCTGCTCGGCGCGTTGCTCGACACCGGGGCGTCCGCCGACGGCCGGGCCAGCGCCGCTCGCGCCCAAGCGGTCAGTGGCAGTGATCTCGGCAGCCATGCGGGTCCGCTCGGCCCCAAGCGATTCAACCAGCGCAGCGAGGCGTTCGACCTCGGCAGCGGCGTCGTCGGCGGTGTGGTGCGCGGCGACGCGCTGCTGTTCGCAATCGAGCTGGCGTTCCAGCGCGGCGGCCGCGAGGTCGCGGCGGTCCTTGGTCAGCGCATAGGCCGCCTTGTCGCGCCAATCCGCCGCGAGCAGGTCCAGCCGTTCCGCCTCGCCGCGGGCGGCGTCGCGGCGGCGTTCGGCAGCGAAGCGTTCGCGCCGCGCCTCGTCCTGCGCACCCTCAATCTCGCGGACGCTCAAGCGCGATAGCCCGCCGCGGATGCTGCGTTCGATCCCGCCGACGCCGATCTCGAGGTTGGCGGCAATCGCCTGTTGCGCGCGCAGGAAGAAGGACATGGGCTCTCCTCTCGGCTCGTGCCGCGACGACGCGGGACACGGCCGGTCGGTTCCGTAACGACCTAGGCGTAAATGAGCCGTGTAGGCGCCGCAACGGCTCACCCTTGCCCCCACTGCCCGCGTACCCCATACGTTCACACCATGGCCGACGACCTGTTCGCATCCCCCAAGCCCGGAGCGCCCGAGGCCGCCTATGACGCCTCGTCGATCGAGGTGCTGGAGGGGCTGGAACCGGTGCGGCGGCGGCCGGGGATGTATGTGGGGGGCACCGACGAGCGGGCGCTCCACCACCTCGCCGCCGAGGTGCTCGACAATGCGATGGACGAGGCGGTGGCGGGGCATGCCACCCGGATCGAGGTGACGCTGGATGCCGGCAACCGGCTGACGATCGTCGACAACGGGCGCGGGATGCCCGTCGATCCGCATCCGCGCTTTCCCGACAAGTCGGCGCTGGAGGTGATCCTGTCGATGCTCCATTCCGGCGGCAAGTTTGCCGGGAAAGCCTATGCGACCAGCGGCGGGCTGCATGGCGTCGGGGTGTCGGTGGTCAACGCGCTGTCCGCCGAGACGGTGGTGGAGGTCGCGCGCGACCGGCAGCTGTATCGCCAGCGCTTCAGCCGGGGGCAGACGCTGGGGCCGCTGGAGCATGTCGGCGCGGCACCCAACCGGCGGGGGACCAGCGTCAGCTTCGTGCCCGATCCGGAGATCTTCGGGCCCGAGCTGTTGTTCAAGCCGCAGCGATTGTACCGGCTGGTGCGGTCCAAGGCGTATCTGTTCGCCGGCGTCGAGATCCGCTGGCGGTGCGCACCCGAACTGGTCGAGGGAAGCGACGTGCCGCCGGACGCGGCCTTCCAGTTCCCCGGCGGGCTTGCCGATCACCTCAAGGAGCAGGTCGGCGCGCGCGAGTGCGCCACCACCGACTTCTTCGCCGGGCGGCAGGACTTTCCGGGCGGGGCCGGGCGGGTCGAATGGGCGGTGGCGTGGCCCTTGTGGTCCGACGGCAGCTATAGCTGGTATTGCAACACCATCCCGACCCCCGATGGCGGCACCCACGAACAGGGGCTGCGGCAGGCGCTGGTGCGGTCGCTCCGCCAGTTCGCCGAGCTGGTCGGCAACAAGCGCGCCAAGGACCTGACCGCCGACGATGCGGCCGTCGGCGCCGAGCTGATGCTGTCCGTCTTCATCCGCGAGCCGCAGTTCCAGTCGCAGACCAAGGACCGGCTGACCTCTCCCGAGGCGGCGGGCCTCGTCGAGCGGGCGATGCGCGACCATTTCGACCATTGGTTGAGCCAGAACATGGAGCGCGGGCGCGCGCTGCTCGGCTATGTGCTCGACCGGATGGACGAGCGGTTGCGCCGCAAGCAGGAGCGCGAGGTCAAGCGCAAGACCGCGACCTCGGCGAGGAAGCTGCGGCTGCCGGGCAAGCTGACCGATTGTTCCGCCGACGACCCGGCGGGGACCGAGCTGTTCATCGTCGAGGGCGATTCGGCGGGCGGATCGGCGAAGCAGGCGCGCGACCGCAAGACGCAGGCGATCCTCCCGATCCGCGGCAAGATCCTGAACGTCGCGTCGGCGACCAGCGCCAAGATCATGGGCAACCAGGAGATTGCGGACTTGGCGCTCGCGCTCGGATGCGGCACCCGCAAGGACTGCCGGCCTGAGCTGCTCCGCTACGAACGGATCGTCATCATGACCGACGCCGATGTCGATGGCGCGCATATCGCGACGCTGCTGATGACGTTCTTCTTCCAGGAGATGCCCGACCTGGTGCGGCAGGGGCACCTCTATCTCGCGCAGCCGCCGCTATACCGGCTGAACGCGGGGACGAAGTCGCTCTATGCCCGCGACGACGCGCACCGCGCCGAGCTGGAACGGACAGCGTTCCGGGGCAAGCGGGTGGAGGTCGCACGGTTCAAGGGGCTGGGCGAGATGAACCCCGGCCAGCTGCGCGAGACCACGATGGACCCCGCCAGCCGCAGCATGATCCGCATCACCCTGCCCCAAGAATACGAGGAGCGGGCGGGGGTGAAGGACCTGGTCGACCGGCTGATGGGCAACAACCCCGCGCACCGCTTCGCGTTCATCCAGGAGAATGCGGCCAGGGTGGAGGAGGAGGCGCTGGACGCGTGAGGGGCGCTCAGCGCGGCAGCGCCTCGGGTTCCTCCGCCCACCCGATCCCGGCCCGGTCGGCGGCGTCTCGCAGCGCGGCGAGCAGCGGGTCGCGCATGGCCGGCGCCAGCACCAGCAGCCCCAGCACGTCGCCATCGACGCCGGCGCGGACCACCGCGTCGACTCCGCACCCGGCAAGGTCCGCGGCGTGTGTCGCCCAGTCATCCTCCAGCAGCGCCAGCAGATCGTCCGCGGCGACGGCGGGCGCCGGTGCGCGAGGAGCAGACAGGATCGCGGCCTGATGTCCCAGCCACCACGGAAAGCCGGGATCGTCGAACAGCCGCTCCGCCAGCGACGCCTGCCGGGTGGAGACGGCCACCGCCGTCGCGGGCAGGCCTGACAGCCGCTGCCGCCAACGCGCCAGGAACGAGCCCGACGCGAGCGGGCGGACGAGGGTGTCGGGCGTCGCGGCGGCCTGTGCGACCACCGCCGGATCGGATGCGGCAAAGGTGACGCGCCCCACCCCCGCCAGCCCGCTTGCCAGGACTGCGGCGAGCGCGGGAAGCATCCCTGCGTCAACCTGTCTCGGGAACCGCCAGCCGAGCAGGATCATCTCGCCCAGAGGCGGCGCAGCGGGCCGAGTTGCCAGTGGCTGCCGATCGGCGCCGGGGTGGCGATGAGAGCGCGGGTCATCGGGCGGACGCGGCATAGTGCGGCGCGGCACGGGAGGGGGCGACCATGCGGGGGACGGGGGTGAACACCGTGTCCTCCGCCCAGTCATAGACCTGGCCCGCGATGCGCGACCCGGCATAATAGCCGGCCGCCCCGCCAATGATGCAGCCGCCGACCCCGCCCGCCGCCGTGCCGAGTGGCGAGGCGGCGGTGCCGATCGCGGCGCCGCCCGCGCCCACCACCTGCACGCGCCCGGCATGACGAAAATAGCGTGCCGCCTTGTAGGCGCCGATCCCGCCTCGCCCGACCGGCGCGTGATCGGCAATGCCGAACGTCTGGTGGGTGCCCGACTGGTTCCAGTGATAATTGATGGTCTTCGTGACCTTGTTATAACCATAGTCGAGCCGCAGGTGACGCTTGCCGGTCGTATCCTGGAAGAACAGGGTCGAGGTCGAGCCACCCTTGGGAACGAAGCCCCGCGGGCGGAACTCGATGCACAGTCCTCCTTGGCCCGGGATCGGTATGCGGACCAGCGCGGGCTGACCGATCGCGATCGGGATCGCGCCGCTCATCGGGATCGGCGGACTGTTCTCGCCGGCCATCGCCCTTTTTCTCCGTGCGTCTGATCCGGGCGGGGCGGATCGAGCCGATGGCGGTGTTGCCCCCCACTCCGCCCCTCTCTATCACCGCGCGCAGCATCGATGCTACCCGTTCGATCCGTTGCTGCAGGAGCTGCCCCGTGCCGATCACACCCTTGATGCCCGTCTATCCGCGGTGCGGGGTGCGTCCGGTCCGAGGCGAGGGCGTGTACCTGTATGGCGAGGACGGGACCGAGTATCTCGACTTCGCCAGCGGCATCGCTGTCAACGCCTTGGGGCATGGCCACCCGGCGCTGGTCGAGGCAATCGCAAGCCAGGCGGCGACGCTGATGCACGTGTCGAACCTGTACGGGTCGCCCCAGGGCGAGCGGTTCGCGCAGCGGCTGGTGGACGCGAGCTTCGCCGACACGGTGTTTTTCACCAATTCGGGGGCGGAGGCGGTGGAGTGCGCGATCAAGACCGCGCGCCGCTTCCACCACGCCAACGGCAACCCCGAGCGGCACACGCTCATCACCTTCACCAACGCGTTCCACGGTCGGACGCTGGGGGCGATCTCCGCGACCGACCAGCCCAAGATGCGCGACGGGTTCGAGCCGTTGCTGCCGGGGTTCGCCTATGCGCCTTTCGACGATCTCGACGCGGCGCTGGCGCTGGTGGACGATCATACCGCCGGATTTCTGGTCGAGCCGATCCAGGGTGAGGGGGGGCTGCGCACCGGGTCCGAGGCGTTCCTCAAGGGGCTGCGCGCCGCCTGTGACGAGCATGGCCTGCTGCTGGTGCTCGACGAGGTGCAGTGCGGATACGGGCGCACCGGGCGGATGTGGGCGCACGAGCATTATGGGATCACCCCCGACATCATGGCGGTGGCGAAGGGGATCGGCGGCGGCTTTCCGCTCGGCGCGTGCCTGGCAACTGAAGAGGCGGCGAAGGGCATGGTCGCGGGGACCCACGGGTCGACCTATGGCGGCAATCCGCTGGCGATGGCGGCGGGGGAGGCGGTGCTCGACGTGATCGGCGAGGCGGGGTTCCTCGACCATGTCGCGGCGATGGGCGAGCGGCTGCGCGGGAACCTCGAGCAGATGATCCCCAACCACGACCACCTGTTCGAGGAGGTTCGGGGCAAGGGGCTGATGCTGGGGCTGAAGCTCAAGACCGACAGCCGGCGGTTCGTGGCGTTCCTGCGCGACGAGCACCAGCTGCTGACGGTGGCGGCGGGGGAGAACGTCGTGCGCGTGCTGCCGCCGCTGGTGATCGACGAGGAGCATGTGACGGCTTTCGTCGATAAGCTGAGTGCGGCGGCGCGGGTGTATGTGCCCGCGGCGGATGATTGACCGGCTCTCCCTCTCCTCTTGGGAGAGGGAAAGGGCCCGCGCCGGAGGCGTGGGAAGGGTGAGGGCGACTCACGACGGCCTCGTCGCCCTCACCCTTCCGCCGCTTCGCGGCTCCCTCCCTCTCGCAAGGGGAGAGGGAAGTTGGGGGATTTGAGGATGCGCAATTTTCTATCTTTGACCGACGCGGGTGCGGACGGGGTCGCGGCGATGCTGGCGGATGCGCATGATCGCAAGGCGGCGCGTGTCGGCTGGCCCAAGGGGCGCGTCGACGCGGATGCGCCGCTGGCGGGGCACGTGCTGGCGATGGTGTTCGAGAAGAGCTCGACCCGGACGCGGTTCAGCTTCGACGGCGCGATGCGGCAGCTGGGGGGGGACGTCATCATCTCCGACGGCAGCCAGATGCAGCTGGGGCGCGGCGAGTCGGTGGCGGACACCGCGCGGATACTGTCGGGCTATTGCGACGCGATCATGGTGCGGACGGACGACCATGCCAAGCTCGAGGAGATGGCGGCGCATGCCTCCGTCCCCGTCATCAACGGGCTGACCGATGCGTCGCACCCGTGCCAGATCATGGCGGACCTCCTGACGATCGTCGAGGCGGGCCACACGCTGCCGGGGCTCAAGGTCGCGTGGCTGGGGGATGGCAACAACGTACTCGCCTCGATCGTTGAGGCGGCGGGGCTGATGCATTTCGACGTGGTCGCCGCGTGTCCGCAGGGGTTCGCGCCGGAGGAGGAGGCGATCGTCGCCGCGTCGGGGCGGGCGCGCGTGGTGGCGGACCCGCGCGAGGCGGTGGAGGGGGCGGACATCGTTGTCACCGACACCTGGATCTCGATGGGGCAGGCTCATGCGGAGACCAAGCTCGCCGCGCTGGCGCCGTATCAGGTGACCGTGGAGCTGATGGCGCTGGCGAAGGCGGATGCAAAGTTCATGCACTGCCTGCCCGCGCATCGCGGCGAGGAGGTGGCGGCGGCGGTGATCGACGGGCCGCAGTCGCTGATCTGGGCGGAGGCGGAGAACCGGCTCCATGCGCAGAAGTCGGTGTTGCGGTGGTGTTTCGGGCAGATCGGTTGATTTCGGCGGTCTGCCACCCACATCCGTCATGCCGGCGCAGGCTGGCATCTCCCCCTGGCAGAGCGTGCGCGTGCCGCACGAAACCCCGGCCTTCGCTGGGTGACGGAGTGTGTGATGGAGCAGTTCACCCAAGACCTGGACCGTGCGCTGGGCTTCGCGATCCCGTCGCGGCATGCGCGCGGGCGGGTGGTGCGGCTGGGTCCGACGCTGGACGCGGTGCTCGCCGCGCATGCATATCCGCCCGCGATCGAGGCGCTGCTGGCGGAGGCGCTGACGCTCGCCGCGCTGGTCGGGTCGACGCTCAAGGATGCCAGCGGGCAGTTGACCATGCAGACGCGGACGGACGCGGGCGTCGTGCGGCTGCTGGTGTGCGATTATCGCGGCGGGGAGCTGCGCGGATATATCGAGTACGACGCGGACAAGCTGGCGACGCTGCCCGCCGAGCCGACGCTGTTCGCGCTGTTCGGGCAGGGCTATCTCGCCATCACCTTCGACATGGAGGCGACGGGCGAGCGGTATCAGGGGATCGTGCCGCTCGACGGCGATACGCTGGCGCAAGCGGTCGCGAGCTATTTCGTCCAGTCGGAGCAGATCCCGAGTCTGGTGCGGGTCGGAGTCCGCAAGGGCGCGGATGGGCGGCATGTCGCGGGCGGGCTGTTCCTCCAGCACCTGCCCGAGGGCGAGGTCGGGCGCGAGCGGCTCCACGTCCGGCTCGATCATCCCGAATGGGAGCATGTCGCGGCGCTGGGGGGCACGATGGGGGTCGACGAACTCGCCGATCCCGCGGTGCCGCTCGAGTCGCTGGTGTGGCGGTTGTTCAACGAGGAGCAGGGGGTGCGGACGCTCGCCGCGATCCCGCTGTCGCGCGGGTGCCGGTGCAGCCCCGCGCACATCACCGGGGTGCTGTCCAAGTTCTCCGTCGAGGAGCGACGCGAGATGGCGGACGCGGAAGGGGTGATCCGGGTCGACTGCGCGTTCTGCGCGACGAGCTTTCCGATCCCGGCGGACGTGGCCGAAACCGCCTGACCCGTCGCATTCCGCTCGCCACGTTAGGATGGCGTTAATCCCTGTTAGTCATAAGGGGCTCGTGCTCATCGGCACTCTCCCTCTGCGGGGCGGTCGGCCCCGATCCTCTAAGGGTCGCACTCAAAGTGCGGCCCTTTCTTTTTGGGCGCGTACTCCCTAGCTCGCGCGGCCTATGACTGATCCTCTTGCTGTCGCGCTCGTCTCCGGCGGCCTCGATTCGATGGTGTCCGCCGCGCTCGCCAAGGAGGCCGGGTATCGGCTGCTCGCGCTTTCGGTCGACTACAACCAGCGCCACCGGGTCGAGCTGGCGGCGGCGGCGCGAGTCGCGGCGGTGCTGGGAGCGGAGCGGCATGTGGTATTGCCGCTCGACCTGTCGGCGTTCGGGGGATCGGCGCTGACCGCCGACATCGCGGTGCCCAAAGATGGGGTGGAGCCGGGGGAGATCCCGGTCACCTATGTGCCGGCGCGCAATACGATCTTCCTGTCGCTCGCGCTCGGCTGGGCGGAGGCGGCGGGGGCGCGCGACCTGTGGATCGGGGTCAATGCGCTCGACTATTCAGGCTATCCCGATTGCCGGCCCGAGTTCATCCGGAGCTTCGAGGCAACCGCCGAGCTTGCGACCAAGGCGGGGGTGGAGGGCGAGGCGTTCCGGGTGCGCACCCCGCTCCAGGCCATGACCAAGGCGGACATTGTGCGCGAGGGGACGCGGCTGGGGCTCGACCTCGGCATCAGCTGGTCGTGCTACGACCCGACGCCTGCGGGGGAACATTGCGGGCTGTGCGACAGCTGTCGGCTGCGCGCCAAGGGGTTCGAAGAGGCGGGGGTTCCCGATCCGACCGTCTACGCCGCCAAGCCATGAGCTACGCGGTCAAGGAGATGTTCCTGACCCTGCAGGGGGAGGGGATGAATGCCGGGCGGCGGGCGGTGTTCGTGCGCTTTGCCGGATGCAACCTGTGGTCGGGACGCGAGCGCGATCGGGCGACCGCGGTGTGCCGGTTCTGCGACACCGATTTCGTCGGCACCGATGGGCTGGGTGGCGGGCGCTTTGCCGATGCGGGGGAGCTGGCGGCGGCGGTGGCGGGATTCTGGGGCGAGGGTACGCACGACCGGTTAGCGGTGCTGACCGGGGGGGAGCCGATGCTCCAGGTCGACGACGCGGCCGTCGAGGCGCTGCATGCGGCGGGGTTCACGATCGCGATCGAGAGCAACGGAACGCTGCCGGTCCATCCGGGGATCGACTGGGTGTGCATCAGCCCCAAGGCGGGGAGCCTCGTGGTGCAGCGCACGGGCGACGAGCTGAAGCTGGTGTGGCCGCAGGCGGGGCTCGACCCGGTCGAGCTGGAGGGATGGGGGTTCGCGCATCACCTCGTCCAGCCGATGGACGATGCGGCGGGCGCGGCGAACACGGAGGCGGCAATGGCGCTGGTGATGGAACGGCCGCGGTGGCGGTTGTCGTTGCAGACGCACAAGCTGCTGGGGCTGCGGTAGCGACCGCGCTGTGTACCCCCGCGAGGGCGGGGGTACAGTCCGGGTCCCCGCCGTCGCGGGGCCACGAGATCAGTTCGCGGCGAGGGCGGCCGGGGTGGCGGCGGTCGGCGCGGCGGGGGGCCAAGCCTGGACGCCGCACTTCTTGGTCACCCACTCGGCCTTCTTGTTCCAGCACATCGCCTCCAGCCGCGGCATCGAGGCGTTGCGGTCGCGGCCGAGATAATAGGAGAAGCGCTGCTCGCCGAAGGGAACCAGGCTATTGCGCAGCTCGCGGGTGCGGGTCTGGGCGACCTCGCCGAACGCGCCGCGGGGCGTGAAGATCACGTCGCGGCCGATCGAGGAGGCGGTCTGGCAAAAGCCGAACTGCGCCGCCACCGTCGCATAGCTGGAATAGGTGCGGGTGCCGAACTGGTCGAGCGCGGTCTGTCCGGCCTTGGGCGTCTTGTTGATGCGATTGAAATACTTGGTCAGCGTGTCGAACGAGGTCTTGAGCTCGTCGCGGTGGTCGCGCAGCATCGCGTTGTAGTTGTCGACCGTCAGCAGCGTCGGTTCGAACTGGCACTGGAGCGCGGCGACGTTCAACGCGGCGCGCATGTTCCATATCAGCCCCGCCTTGAGCTCGGCGGGCGTGGCGCCCGGCAGCGGCTGGCCGATCCCGGGTTCGTCGCCGTTGACCGGCTCCCCCTTCAGGATGCGCGATTGCAGAAAGAACTGGGCCGACGCCGGCGTGGCGGCGAGCCCCGCCACCGCGACCGACAGCGCGCAGGCGAAACGCAGAACGGACATTGCAGACACTCCCCCCGATTCCTCGGCTCCAGCGGATTCTATAACGAATCGCGCGTGATGCGAGCAGTAATTAACCATTCGCCGCGGCAAAATCGTGGCAGCTGCGGCGAACCGCCGGTCGTAGGCGTAACGATCGGGCGGGAGCCGCAAAGAGAAGGGGCCGCCCGGCATCCCGGACGGCCCCTTCGCCAATGCAATCCCGTGAGGGAATTACATCATGTTGCCCGAGGTGCCGTTCGACATCATGGTGTCGTTCGCCATCATCGTGTCGTTGGCCATCATGGTGTCGTTGGCCATCGTGCCACCGTTCATGCTGCCGTCGACGGCGGTCATGTTGTCGGTCATGGTGTCCATGCCCTCGGTCGAGTTCATGTCGGTGACCATGGTGTTGTCGACGGTGGTGTTGGTCGAGTTGCCGCCGCAGGCAGCGACCGACAGCGCGGCGGCTGCGATCATCGAACCGGTCAGAACCTTGGAAAGTGCACGCATCGGAAGCTCCCTAGATAGCGGATTTGGACGGCTTGGCTGCCCTTTAACACCCAAATCGTGGTGGACATTACCTGCATAACGGCTGCCCCTCAAGCCTCGTTTTCCAGGGGGCAAGAAAGCCTTTCAAGAAAGGCCGACGCTGTCAACGCCAACGCCTCGTCGAAGGTTGCGAGCGTTCCGTCGCATCCGAGCGCGGCAAGGCTGGTGACCGGATTGGGCAGCCCGCACGGCACGATCCCGGCGAAATGCGCGAGGTCGGGCGACACGTTGACCGAAAAGCCGTGCAGCGTAACCCAGCGTTTCAACCGGACCCCGATCGCGCCGATCTTGGCCTCGCGCCCCTGGCCGTCGAGCGTCCATATGCCGACGCGCCCGTCCGCGCGGAACGCCTCCACCCCCAGCTGCCCAAGCGCGGCGATCACCCAGCCTTCCAGCCCATGGACGAAGCAGCGGACGTCGCGCCCGCGCCGCGACAGGTCGAGCGACAGATAGCCGACCCGCTGCCCCGGCCCGTGATAGGTGTAGCGCCCGCCGCGGCCGGTGGGGATCACCGGAAACGCGGGATCGCGCAGCTCGGTCGGATCGGCGCTGGTGCCGCCGGTGTAGAGCGGCGGGTGTTCGAGCAGCCAGATCCGCTCGCGCGCGGCGCCCGCCAGGATCGCCGCGGTGCGCGCCTCCATGTCGGCGAGTGCTTGCGGGTAGGGGACGGGCGCAGGGTCGATGCGCCATTCGATGTCGGGGACGGAAGACATGCCGCCGATGTGCGTCGTGGGCGGGGGCGGCGCAAGCGGTGGCGCGGGGCGGGCCGCTCGGCTATCGCGGCGGGCGAGCCAGAGGGTCCGGGTTTTTGGGGAAGCATGATGAGCGCAGGCCGGATCAGGATCGCGGAGGTGTGGGACAGCACGCTGGACGCCGCGCGCGGCCGGGCGGGGGTGATCGCGCCGATCGCGCTGGGGGCGTTCTTCGTTCCGGCGGTGGTGCAGAACGGCTTGGGTGCGTTCGTCCGCCCGTCCGCGCCGATGTTGCCGATGGCCGCGACCCCGATCGCCGTGGCGCTGGCGCTGGGCGTGCTGGTGCTGACCCTGTGGGGGCAGATCGCGATCGTCGCGGTGGTCAGCGATCCCGCGACGACGCGGGCCGACGCGGTGCGGCAGGCCAACCGGCGGATCGGGCCGGCGCTGGCGAACACGGCGGTGCTGGCGCTAGGGGCGGTGCTGGTGCTGGTGCCCTTCCTGATCGCGCTGGTCCTCTCGGGGGCGACGTTCGCGACCATCGGCGATGCCGCGGGAGGGACGCGGATGACGATGACGGCGGGCAGCGGCGGGGCGCGGCTGTTCGCGTCGCTCTACATCCTGGGTCTGGCGGTGTTCTCGATCTGGCTGAGTGCGCGGATCATGCTGCTCAACGCGGTGGCGCTCAACGAGCGGCGCGGCCTCGGCGCGATCGGGCGGTCGATCGCGCTGACTCGCGGGGCGACGGCGCGGCTGGTCGGGGTGCTCGTCCTGTATGCGGTGGTGCTGGTGGTGACGATGCTGGTGGCGCAGGCGGCGGTCGCGATCCCGCTGAGGCTGGCGGTATCGGCGCCGGTCGCGCTGTTCGTGGCGGCGCTGGCGGGAAGCCTGGTGTCGACGGTGCTGGTGGCGCTGTTCTGCATCTTTACCGGGCGGCTTTACGTCGCGGCGGCGGAAGCGGCCGGGGGCTGAACCAGCAGCGGCACGTGCGGGGCGGCGTCGGCCGGTAGCAACCCGGTGACGCGGGGATCGGGAAAGGTTTCCAGCGTCCGCGAGACCGCGCGGAACCCGTACCCCCGGTAGAAACCCAGCGCGCGGGGGTGGTCGAGGGTGCAGGTGCGGACCCGGACGCAGCCCACGCCCGGCCGCCACGCATGGGCGAGCGCGTGCGCCATCAACCAGCCGCCAGCCCCTCGCCCGACCAGCTCGGGGACGAGCGCGAGGTATTGGAGCTCGGCAACGTCGGGCGCGCGGGCGTCGAGTTCGAGCAGCCCGACCTCCACCCCGGCGCGATCGACCGCCGCGAACACCGCGACGCCGGGATGGTGGGTGATCGCGGCCAGCGCGGCGTCGTCGGGCAGGAGGCGCGAGTACCACAGCCACGGCGTCCCCACCCGCCGGAACAGCGCGCGATAGGCGGCGGGGGCGGGCCGTTCC
>Ga0325400_1003476_pt1 | contig 14246 bp, 10 predicted proteins | sample PopdelMetagenome_2_FD_205662 | JGI IMG/M metagenome (GOLD analysis project Ga0325400, IMG submission 205662) | Populus deltoides microbial communities from Bellville, Georgia, United States - Xylem-PdKOR-R1 | ecosystem: Host-associated > Plants > Phyllosphere > Stem > Wood/Secondary xylem... | reverse complement strand
TCAATCAGCAAGGGTAAAATTGAGGTCCGCATCAATATTCTTTCCAGAAAATTGTGCATATTGATTCCATAATCAGCTGCTCAATGATTCTTGTGCTTTGCTAGCTGACTAAGCACCTACCTTCGTGAGTCAAAAAAACGTAAGTTGACTAAGGCATTGCTTCTGCATTCTTCCCTTGCATCATACAGAGGGATTTTTATTAAGAGCTACATCAGTGCTGTCTTTCGAAATGACAGGAACTACCACCATGAAGCGATATATATATATATATATATATATATATATATATATATATATATATATATATATATATATATATTAAAAACCTGGGATTGGGGTGGGAATTGGGTAGGTAAGAGTTTGGTCGTAGCCTGAGTTTTTCCTTCTAAGATGTATAGACAATTTGTTGTAACCCTTGTGGAACCAAGGATGTATCTTCCTTCTCTTGGAGTACAGTGATGCGGAATTGTTTTCCTTTTAACTTATAACAGGGAAGAATTTCAAATTCCTCTATTGAGATCATGCAATTCGCAGTTTCTTTCATCAGGGAAGAAAATATTCTTCAACTATCAAATAATCTTTGAAATTGGCGATAAATGTCTTGGTGATTTGTAAAGAGGTTGGTACGGATGATAACAGTGCACGAAAAAGGATGTCGTAGCAAGGGGGAGGATATTAGAATTATTAGTGTGTGTGTGTGTGTGTGTGTGTGTGTATGTGTCTATATATATATATATATATATATATATAAAGGGATTAGTAGCTTATAATCATAATTTCCATTTCAGAATGAAATATATCAAAAAACTTCCATCCAAATGCATGCAGCAGAAATGCTAATAGTGGGCAACGGTGGCCATTGAAAAACATAAATTTGATCATCAAATGAAGGCGCCGAGCTTCATTGTGAAAGGATGGTTCCGGACCAATGCCTAACAAAAGCAGATTGTTCGTTTTAGATTCACACAGGAAGGAAATTAGGCTAAAAGTACTCCCCTAGAGGTGATGCAGCATCGTCAAAGCACAATCTCAAGCGCCTGCCTGCTAGCTAATATAATAATAGGAAGATCCCATGGGCAATCTCTTGGAGTAGTGTAAAGTATGCCAAAAATAGACGGTATCCTTAACTTTGCACTGTTCTTATTCGAGGTAATATGTGGCCGGCAGAACTCTCTTTTATTTAGGAAGACGGTGAAGCTTATCCAACGTAAAAAAAAAAAAAAAAAATCTCAAGCTGCCTGCCTTTAACTTTTGATCCAGTCCCATGAAACAGTAGAAAGAGGAGCAAGAAAGTGAAAAGAAAAATGCCATTAGGTTTGGACATAGATTAGCATCCCAAACAAACATCAGATTTAAATTCCCAACAGATTGCTCTTTTGCCTTTTCCCTCCTCCATGCACTTTTTGCAGTATCTTCCTCCTCTTGCTTGCAAAATTTAACTACCCAATGCCTCCTCTCTCAAGTTTTCTGATATTCTTCCGTCTCTCTACGACCCAAGGAAACTTTGATTCTTCAGGTTTTTATTTATATAACTTATATCAGGATGATATATAAACTCTTCTTTGCCACAACTCCATTGGTCCTCAGGGTGGCTTGTATCTCATTCTTCTTTAAGAAAAGAAAATAAAATTTCAGAACCACATTATAGCAGCAGCAGCAGCAGCTTGACACTATGGGTTCTGGAGGAGCTCTTCAATATTTCGCAATCTTCTTCTTGTACCTGTCTCTCTATTCAGGTGACTGGCAATTCCTCTCTTTGGTTTCCAGCATTGCTGACATCAGGAAATCTCGTTTCGGTGGCTCATTTTCTTCATATGAATGTTATGTGCTTTTGTTTCTATAATCTAAGCATGTGTGTATCTCCCTTAATATGTGTGACCAAAGTGGATCCTAGAACAGAATTGTCTGAAAAACAAAAGAAAAACCATCCTTCTGCTAAGTGGCAAGGCTTCTGGTTAAACAGTCTATATTGAATTTCGTTACTTGTGATCATGCTGTAAACTTCATCTTAATTCAAGCAGAACCTGGTAGATTTATTCTATTTGTATCTGTAACAAGTAGATGAAATTGTTATGCTTTTCTATGATTGCATGAAACCCAATTCTGAGCAAGAAACACTGCAATCATGCATCATAAACATTTGATTTTGAAATTTACCCTTTTCCATTCTCTCTCGGGAAGACATATTGCTTTTAGCAAATCAGGGAGTTGTTTGCGAAAATTTATGGGTTCAGTATGCTATCCTGTCACCAATCCACTCTGACAATGTAGAACTTCAATTGCATCCATTAACATGAAACATACAGAACTCGACATAAAAGAAAAGAAAGAGATTTGATCCTTCCTTCCGACTTGTTCAGGTCATCCAAGTGTTGCTGGAACGCCTGCTTTGGAATCAATCCAGAAACATAAAATAGTAGGCGACCAAGAAAACAGGATGCTCATCTCACACGCAGTGTCCACCACCCAACTAGACACAGTTACAGGAGGGGTTCCCGTCATCAATCCAACAACTCCTGGAACAACTCCTATAGTAAATCCAGTAGACTCTCCTCCGGCATCAATTGGAATCAGCCCAATACCTACGACGCCCCCAGCTGGTATAAATCCAGTAGACTCTCCTCCGGCACCAATTGGAACCAGCCCAGTACCTACGACGCCCCCAGCTGGTATAATGACCCCAGTCACTCCGAACCCCCCGGCTTCCATAAATCCAACCTCTTCAGGAGGGCAATGGTGCATTGCAAGCACCATTGCTTCACAAACCGCCTTGCAGGTAGCTATTGACTACGCTTGTGGCTTTGGTGGGGCAGACTGTTCTGCAATTCAACCTGGTTCAGGTTGTTATAATCCAAACACCCTCCGCGATCATGCTTCTTATGCCTTCAATAGCTACTACCAGAAGAATCCAGGTTCCACAAGCTGCGTTTTTGGCGGAACAGCACAACTTACCAACACAGATCCAAGTAAGATATGTGATCTTGACAAAGAACATCATCCTTTGGATTGAGATCCAATACTGAATTTTCGAAACTGGCATACTGCAGAAGTTTTGAAATCTGTTCTGTTTTCAATTATAACAAACAGTCCATAACCTAAATTCACTGCTTGGCAGGTCTCTTTTCCTGAAAAATGATTTTTTCCCCCTTTTAGAAACCCTTGTTTCCCCTTCAAAAACTCTTTTTCATAGCTATGACTTGTGGCTTAAGCTCTAGCTCATCTTTCAGCCACGAATCCTCTAATTTTTTTTTTTAATTAATTTCCTTACTTTTAGTTGATTGGCCACTCAGAATCCTGAAATAATAGGGCTTGAATCTATATAATATGCTTCCTATTAGATTACTAAACTTCTCTGTCTGCGCCTATTGCAGGTAATGGAAACTGTCACTATGAATCGTCATCCACGACAACACCAAGGTAAGCTTTCATACCAATTTTAAAGCCATTCCTATCAGCAAAATTAGGGAATAGATAGATACTCATTCATGTTCTTGGAAACACAGCACAAGCTCACCAGTTAATCCGACCCCAACTATGACGACTCCCGCAACAACCAGCTTCCCTGATGGACCACCAGCAGTTTATGGCGTGGCAGAACCAACCGGCGAGCCCAGCTCAGCCACCTCTATTTCATGCAGTCTACTGCTCCTCTATTCCACAACTGCTATTGTGGGGTTTCTTGTTGCTACAAAACATCTCTGAGCGCATGGAAATTCAGTTTATCAATACCCTCGATGAGATGACAACTTCCTTGATTGTCGTCCAACTTCACGAACACAAGTAGTAAGAATCAACAACCTGGTATTTTCTCGAGGATTTGTCCTCGGCATAAAATGTCCATCTATTTGCTCTACTATGCTTTTTAGTAGGTACGAAGCCCAGGAGAAAAGGAAGAAGAAAGTAGAATATCATAGGTTCTTGTACTTGTAGACAAGTAGTTACATTCTCGGCAACTTTTAGCATAATAAAGTAATAGACAGGCTTGTATTGCCTTAGGATTGCTTTCACAGCTTGTGTCCTCGTCGTATTCAGGAAGCATACAGTTTAATTTATGAACCAGCAGAGTTGATTTTACTACAACCATATTCATGGTAATTAATAGAAGAATTTATTACATTCTGTAACAGAGGGATTTGTGTTATTCCCTCGAAATAATCATGAGCTCATACAACATTTTACACCAGTAATAATCTTAGCTCGGACCGCCAAGCTGGCCTTGAACTTTTTTCTCTTTTTTTTTCCCTCAAGGGTGGACGGCCCTTTTCTTTTTAAAAAATAAAAATTAAGCAGACATATATATATATATATATATATATATATATATATATATATGTTTTTTTGATTTACGTGGGTGTCCGGGCCAACTTACGCGCATCACGACTAATCTCACGGCCCACTAAATACCCTGCAAACCCAGTGGACATGTAAGGCACCGCGGGGGTAACAGGCGTGCGCATGAGGGTTCGAACCCATGAGCAGTGGAAGGAGACAAGCCCCTCCCACCGCCAGGCCAAGACCCTCAACGCTAAGCAGACATATTTTGATCATAGAAGAGATAACTAAAAAATAATCTTAGGGTTTTTTTTTTCAACATGTGTTTATTTAAAAACATCCACTGAAGCTCAATAAAATATTTTATCAATTCAAAATATTTCTAAATCGATTAAAAAACATAAAATTAAACAAAAAAAACTCTCTAAACCCTAATCTATTTCTTTTTAGTAAAATGAAAACTCAAAAACATCTTAATGATACTTCTCTTGTTAGAAAACACATATTGACATGAAAATTTGGATTTTTTATTAACAAAATCTCATTAACTAATTATTTTCTCTCTCCTTTATCATTTTTTAGCTACCCCTCAATTCAAGAACTTAAAAATATAAAAAAATAAAATTTTAAACTAAAACATAAAAGTTTTAAAAATAATAATAAAGAACCCACTTTTATTATGGATTTGTCTTAAAACACGGTGGATAGTACCGTTCATTTTATTGTGCTTTTTTTCAATCCTCAAACTTTATTTCTTTGTAATTTATCCTTGTACTTATGCTTGCATTGATTTATTTGTTATAATTCACTTCTATTTGCTTTGTATTGCATATATGAGGTTTTTGAAATGTTTTTTTTTTTCTGAATTAAATATCAATTATATGAAAAAGAATTTTAATTTATTATTTGTAAAAAAACTTGAAAGAACAAGGATAAAAAAAAAACTAGGCATTTCATTTTTTATTGTTCAAGATGTGCAAAAAATAACAATTGGAAACCTAAAGTTTAAATTTTTACATATTTTGTCTTATTGTTTAAGAATTTTATGTTTAGATCTTAAACTTAATTTTATTTACATTTTAATCCCTGTTTGTTAAGGGATGAGAAAGAAAATCGTTAAAAAAAAGAGTGGAGAGAAAAAATATTCGGTCACCACATTTTAATAACTAAAATGGTCAATCTTGTGTTAATAAGTTCTTTTTAAGTAGTGAAGTTTCTTGGAGATGGTTTGAAATATTCATCTTACTGGAAAAAAAATAAACTCAAGTTCAAAAGGTTTTCTTGAATTTTTTTTAAACCAATTTATGGTGTTGTAAGGCTAAAAATAGGTTAGCTTGGATTTCTTGGATTGTTTTAGATGTTTTCAAGTGAAAAAAAAGTTGAAAAATGATATTTTTATTCAAAAATCTAAAACTCAACTTTTGATGGTTGAAATTTAAACCATATGACGACATGTCATTTACCTAGACGGATAACATGTCATATCTTTTTATTTTTTAAAAAAATGATCAAATGCACGAACCTAATATTATTGGCTTTTTTTTATATCTAATTTAATCATAAATTTATATATTTTTATAGTAATATTAACAATTATTTTGTGAAATATTATATATGAATCCAGTATGCAAAATTTTAAAAACAAATATACTCATGAATATTAATTGATAATTTTATTTTATTTTTTTGTAAATTGTTTACATAATTTTTTCAAATTAATTATTTTTTTATTGCCTATAAATTATTGGGTTATGAATTTTTTTATTTTTTATTGAACCTCACTTTTCATCATATCATGATTTAAAAAGAAATGATTCTCATAAAAAACCTGTTTTCTAAAAACAAAAAATTACACCTTTGTCACCGCTCCAGTACCTGCTATAATAAAACAAATTAGAGAAAAAAATCAATTGTGCCATTTCTATAGTAAAATATCATTAAAAAATTCTTGAAAATTACATATTTGCCACTGCTATAGTAAAAACAAATTGAAGAAAATTTCAATTGTGTAATTTCTAAATTAAAAAAGACAAATTCATTTTAGTATATGTATAATGATAGCATGCCTCATAGTTGTATTGTTTTTTTTTTATGGGTATGATATCGATAATTTATTTATTTCAGTTAATTATTACCAAATATTTTTTTATATGCGTCGTTTTTTATCATTTGCTTTTATTTTCTATGATTTAAATCAAATTATTATATCAATTTTATTAGATCTAGTCAAGTATTAGGGTTTTTTTTATTTGTTTTTTTTTTAAATACTATCATTATCTAAGTATCTTTGTTGTATGTTAAAAAAAAATCATCTGCCTGCGGTCACCGATCCAGTCATAATCTAAAACACAAAGAAAGAGTGTAATTATTCTTTATTCTTTATTGTTGTTTTCGCTGTTATTACCACTAACAGCTAACCTCAAATTCAAATCAAGGAACCAAAGTTTGCTTTGGAACAATCTTAACAGGCACTACAGATGGTGCTGCTGGTGGTGATGGAGCAGTGGAATCGACAGCTTTATCACAGTAGCCTTCAAGAATTTGGCTCTCTTCAGTATTAAATCCTAGTGTATCGATCATGCTAGGCCAGCAATGCTCGCCAATGGTGCTCAGAGCTTGGCAGCAGATACGACCAAGTTGAGCCTCGCCGCTGAGGAAGAAAAGAACAATCTCCCCAGTAGATGCCTGCAGCTGCAACAAAGAGTTCCAGCAATCTGGTGACTCTTCGTCTAGTTTTAAGCGAGTCGAAAGGTTTGAGATTGAAGCCAACGGCCTTGCCTTGGCCTTGCAGCAGTCCAAGCTGCTGCATGCCAAGAAAGCAACGATCGAAAAGAAAGAGCTTAAGATTAGAAGCCATTTTGAAAGAGATATTATAGAGAGAGGTATTTGATCAGGAAATGGAGATTGCAGAGCGATTTATAGAGAGCATGCATGATGGTGAATTAACTTGAACGTTACACACAAGGCAGGAAGGAAATGAGAGAACGTGTGGGGTAGTTGGAAGCAACTAGCAAGGGAATAGAAAGACCAGAAGGCAATAATCAATTAATCATCCATGAAGTTTACAATAAATGACATTAAAATTCCAGTAGTTGCTATGAACTGATACGGTTCTTCCCTTGATAATGTTGTTTGATCTAAGTCTCGGATACCAGTTATTTTTTATTATGAAATATATTAAAATAATATTTTTAAAATTTATTTTTTATATTAGTATATCAAAATAATTTAAAAACATTTAAAAAATATATTTTAAAATTAAAAAATATATATAAAATAGTTAAAAGGACAACTTTCATCATAGATTGAAATTTCAATCGCCCCCTCTCCATCCATCCATTTCCATCAATATGTATTTTTATTCTTAAAGTTTCTCAATATTACTTGAAAATTATGATTATGATAGAAAGTTATTAACAAACAAATATGATAGAAAGTTATGGACATTGTTTACCGATCCTTTCTCAAGAAAAATCTTTTCTTCTCGACACCATTAATTAATTACCATCTAAAAACTAAAAGAAATGGTACTTTTATTGTTTATATTTATTTTAATTTATTTTTTTAATTTTCTAATTTCATCCAGTTTACTGGAAACTGAATTTCATAATTTGTTATGGTTTATTTTCTACGGGGTTATTTTAATCTCATAACCCATGTTACGGATTTGACCGGTATACTCGATTTTTTTCTTTTTTAATTGGCATTTTCTTTCTCTAATTTCATCATTTAACATTAAGTTTATTAAGAATTATGTTTTTTTTCAATTTGCTTTCTATGAAGTTATCCTAGTATCATGACTCAGATCATGATTTTTGCAAGTTATCCTAGATTCCCAGTCTCATAACTTGGGCTGCTGGTTTGATAAGTTAACTCGGGTTCATGGGTTTGACGGGTTGACTCAGGTGGTGTTTGTGTTTTTTTTAATTTCATCATTCAATATTAGTTTGATTGAGAATTAAGCTTCATAATTTTTTTTGATTTACTTTCTATAGGGCTATCCTGGTCTGATAACCTAGTTTATGGGTTTGGCAGGTTAACTCTAGTTTTTTTTTTCTAATTAATATTTTTTTCAATTTCATCTTTCAACACTGGGTTGATTGAGGATTGAGATTCATAATTTATTTTGAATTGCTTTGTATGAGTTCTCATGGTCTTATAACTCAGGCCATGGATTTGACATGTTAACCCGTGTTAATCTAGGTTGATTCAATATGTTGTTGTCTCAATATTTCCTTAAAAAAACATCGCTTTCAATTTGTTTTTAGTCAAACTATGTTTTTATTGGTAGTTTAGGTTGTCTTTGGATCCACCAAGTTAACCGGACCGTATTAGGCATAGTTATCAAACCTAACACGGGGGTTGATCCGACTAAAGGGCCGGGTTACGGTTTACACGAGTCGACTCGGGGGTTGACCTGGCCAAAGGGTCGGGTCGCGGGTAAATCCGGAAAAATTAAAAAAAATATTTGAAATTTTAATATTCATATGAAAAAATTCAAAAAACAATTCATATGAACATAAACTATAAATGTTGTAAATAATAAAGTTCAAAAGAATATATCAAAAGGTTTTTTTATCCTATATTGAAGAGATACGATGTTATTATTTTAAATTGAAGTATTTAAACCAAAAAATTTTTTTATTCTACATTGGAAAAACATATATTTTTTTTTACGAACATAAAGTATATATACTAAAGGGTTTCAAATCTCATATTGAAAAAATAATTTTTTTATTAGGAACATAGAGTATATATACTAAAGGGCTTTAAATTTCACATTTAAAAAATAGTTTTTTTTGGTAAACATAGAGTATATATACTAAAGGTTTTCAAATCCACATTGAAAAAATAAAATATTCTTTTAGTATTTATATAGTAAACTTTGAAAATGGTTAACAATCAACTAAAAAAAGATTAAAAAAAAAAGAGGGGTCTAGGAGAAAAACCACATTAAAAAAAAAGAGTCTCGTCCGGGTTCGCCCGGGTCAGGGGTCGACCTTGTTTTGCCTGGTTTTTACACTGGCTAGTCTTTTGCCTTACCCGGAATATAATGTGTGTGGCTTTTTTATTGTAGCTTTTTTTTATTGTTCAGCCTCTCACGGTTAACTTTGGATTATAATAGTAACATTTTAAAAAAATTTCAATTTGATCTTTAAATTGTTTTTTGCATAATTAAGCTCAAATTGGAGTTCAATTCCATGTTCTTTTAGGTGTGAGGGTTGAATTGAAAGAAAAAAAGGGCTTAAGTAAAAAACATGTATAATATAGGTGGTAACTCTGTAATTTGTTTTAAAAGTTCATTTTTAGCCCCCCATCTTTTTAAGTTATTAGGTAATTGTTCCTTATAGTTTTTAAACATTACATTATGGTAACATACTTCATTTTTCTTTTCTTTTTTTAGTTCTTTTTCAGCGGAGGGAAGAGAGGTTACTGGGTTGCAAGTTAAAAAGAAAGTTTTCATTGGAAACAATTTCAGCCACCAAAAAAGTTGATTTTTATGTCAAATAGTTTCATATGATAAAGGGAGTTAAGATTAAGTGTCTTTTTACCTTCAGAAAAACAAAAAAACAAATCTAAGCTCCGAAAGATTTTTTGTTTTAAGTTAATTATGAGTTTTGGAACGGTTTTTTATTTTTTTTGAGGCCATTGATTGGCCAAATAAGGTTCCAAAAGTGTTTTCTAAGTTTTTTTGGATCAAAATGAGTTGAAAAAACAAGAGTCTTATTTTTCTAAAGACCATAATGGCCGGATTATGGGCAATTATTGACGACGCGTTGTCTTTTTTTGTGAAGAATAGGGCAGACGGCGTGTCATCCACACCATTAACTTCAAAAAAAATATTAAAGGCATGCACATGGACCCTTTCTTTATGAGCTAGGTGCTAGGTCTGGCTTACCAGGCCTACAACGCCTGACCTCATTCTTTTCTTTTTGTTTATTATTTTTTAAAAACAATTACTACTTTTTTATATGTATTTTTAAAAATAATTTTTGCATTTATGTTTTGATTAATACTTCTTCTCTGTGATTTGTTTGACTTATCTAGCCTTTTTGAAATAGCAATTATTTTATAATTATATTGAGTGTATGTAATTTTTTTATGAGGTTAGTGTGATTCATCTATAATTTTTTATATTTTATATAAATTAAACTTATTTTAAAAAATATTTATTTCTTTATAATATTTTTAATATATGCAGCCCTACATAAATTTTTTTCCTTTTATTTTATTCAATAAATTTTATGTGTATGTTGATTTTTGTTACATATTGATTTTCATAAATATATTCATTAAACACAATCAGGTAAATGACTTGTATTGTGATATTAAATATCTTGATCTATATTTGTAACTCAATTTTTTCAATTATGTTTTTATTTATTGTTGATGGATTTTTTTAAATTTATTTACAAAATAGTTTATAGTTTATGTAATTAGATACATTCATAAGTTTTTCAATTTATATTTATAATTTTTATGTAAAAAAACATGTTAAAAAATTCTAAATGTTCAATTTTTTTTATCATATATTGATTTTTTCAATTTGATTCTTATTTTTTTTTTATTTCTTGACCCTTTTATAAAAGTTTTATTGTTTTTAATTTCACCATTCAATGTAAGTTGATTGTGAATTTTATTTGTCCTTATTCATTTGATTTTTTCTCTTCTTGTTAATGTTTTTATTCTTTCAATTTTACTCTAAAATTAAAAATTTGTTATTGCCCTTTAATTTATTTTTTCTTACGATTTTAATCGTCATTCTTTTAATTGCTATTTTTTTTAGATTTTTTATCCTTTTTTTTTTCGAGTCATCCTTTAATTTATTTCCTAAATATTGAGTTTCATGATTCTTTTTCATGTATAGCACTTCCAGTATAATAATCAGGATCACTAGTTTGAAAGGTTAATATCCCTTTTTTTTTTTTTTAATATCATCCTTCCATGTTGTTTTACACATACACACATCTTGTTTGCTATCATTTTTTTTTTCTAATATGATTTAAATAAAATCAATCTATATTATGAATAATTGAATTTCTTTTAAAAAAATATGTTTGCAACTCTTAAATATTTTACTAAAAAAATAATGTAACTGTATTGAATAAATATATGCGGTATGATTATTTGAGGAAAGGGAAAATTTGACGTCACCTGGAGTACGAGTTTTGGTAAAGATTATGAGGCAGTTTGGTAACGAGGTTGCGTCTGCGTTTTAAACAAAACGCAGATGCAACCCGTTTGGTAAAGAAAAAAAACAATTTACTGTTCATGGGTCCCATAGTATTTTTGTGTCCGAAACACATGGGAAAGAAAAGCAAGCAAATGCTGCTTCCTGCGCACTGTTCATGCTAATTAATTAGCATGAATTGAACAGTGTAGCCAACTCCACTATTCCAATCGGACCGGTTCCGGTTCAAAGTTCAAAATGCATTGAACCAAGTCCGACCCAATATTACTTTTTATATTTTTAATTGTGTTTTATTCAAAAAAATAGTGTTTAATATTATTCAATAACACTACATAAATTAGACAAAGATCGCTTGATGACGTACCATTTGCAGAATTTGATCGCAATCCCAATTTTGTTCCTGATTATATTTTACCTGATGTTGTTGCACGCTTAAGAAACCAAAAAAACTGTAGTCCTTGTCGGATGTATTTCATACGTGATAGAATTGTAGATAGTTTAATGGAATAATAAAAAATATTTTGTATGAAGTATTATTTATTTCATGATGTAATAACAATAGTTAAATCTATAATATTTAAATTAAAAACCATCAATATTAATATATATTTTTTAAAATTACTTTATAACATCAATTTCAAAAGCATTATTAACCAAACACATTAAACTACTTTTTGTTCAACCTCAATTTTAACCACAGTTTTAACCAAACATATATTTTTTCAATCCAACCTCAACTAAAAGTACTTTTTATAAAAACAACTTTTTTTAAGCCTCAACCATAACAGCAACTGCAATACCAAACACAGGTATTGCTACCAACTCGCCACGTGTGTTTGTGTTAGTGGGATTAAAGGAATGGCATGGTTCTACACCTTTTCCTTTTCTTTTCAGATAAAGAGTGCCACCCAAGGAATTTTACATAGGAAAATTGAACATGTGAAAGAATAAAGGGAGTGGTTGATAATGTTAGCACTAGAGTGTTCATAGTCCAATTTTAATTTAAAAATTTAACTGAACTGGAAAATAATATTTATTGTTAATATAACTCGGATTAAACTGAGAACCGATTCAAACCGAATTAGTTTTTTAAGGTTCGAGTCGGTTTTTAGCATTAAAAACAAGAAAAACCAGAAACCAATTAAATGAGCTTGTTTTTACTGTTGTGGTTATATCAAAGCCCTCTAACTCCATTTCTCACATAGCTTGTATATACAAGTGACATGAAGAAGTAAACTAAGAACTTGAATTATTATCTCTAACATTAGAGAAATGCATATGGAACCATTACAACCACTGTTATTGGTGGTTGATGATAAGAGTAAAGCGAAGGTTGTTAAAAGGCACTATCATATAAGTGACCACAAAGTGATTATAGGAGAAGGTGGGGGAAGAAGAATTTAATATTAGGCTAGTACTTAATATGAGAGAATGAGAGAGAAGAGTCTAAAGCAGAAAGGAGTGTCTGGAAAGGAATGGACTGATTTATGATTAGAAATGTTTTTTTTTTTATATCTATTTTTAAGTCATTTAAATTCAATTGAACCAATCTAGTTTAGTCTGATTTAATTGGCATAAATTTTTTAAAACCGAACCGTATGGTTTTTAATTTTTTAATCAATTTATTCAGTTTTTTTAGTTAATTTTTTCTTGGTTTATTCGGTTTAATCGATTGATCGGTTTTTTTAAACATCTTTAATTAGCATGATATTGAAATGGTAGTTGTTTTTTATAATATTTTTTATTTTTTCAAATTAACTTTTAACATTTACATATTAAAAAAAATCCAAAAACATTAAAAAATTAATAAAAAAACATTAAATTTTTTAAAAAATTCACGGCCTTAACAGAGAGGTTCCTATGGCAGGGTCGCTAGAGATATACGGGTTTTCTAACTTTTTATGGACCCCAACTAGGCGGGGAAAAAAAAAAAAAAACACTAGGCTAACCTTGTTAGAAGCTGAGACACTGCCGTGTAGTCAATTGCAGGCTTCCATTGCCAAGTATAACGTAACTTAGCCTGGGACCATGGAATGAGCATCCCCTCTAAACCAAAGCCAAGTTGTACGTGGTAAGTATGCATCTCATATGCAAGAACTGGCAAGCTGATTTCAAGTGGTATCTGCTAAAGCAATTGTTCTTAGCATTGCTCACAGTAGTTCAGTTCAAAAATCCCCTTTAATAGGAAGTGCACGTCTACATGTTGAGAGTGTGGTTGTGATTACTTTTCAAAATATTTTTCACTCCAAAATACATCAAAATAATATTTTTTTTATTTTTTTAAAATTAATTTTGACATCAGCAAATCAAAATAATTTGAAAATACCAAAACAATATTAATTTAACGCAAAGAAAAAAATAAAAAATTTCAAAATTTTTCAAAAACGCTTTTAAAACGCCAAAACAAACAATAACGTAAAACTGATTTGGCACAAGGAAAACAAGTGGGTAAAAAGTACATTCCACTCGAACAGATTAAAAGGTAATCTCAGGATTCAAATTCAAACAGTGAGACTCAGAAAGGAAGTGAAACTGAACAGAAGTTAGTACATTTTCTGCCCTTCCACAAATATCAGAGAAATTACTATTGGTACAGCAGGATTACACTTACATAAGGATCAGTCATTGGTTTAAGAACAGACAAATCTGACCAGGCATTGTAAGGATACAAACCAGGGAAAAAAAAATCTTATACAAGATTATACAACACATTCTGATCTTAACATTGCTTAGTAAATTCATAGTGAGAATTGTCAGCACAGTCCATTCTGTCAAATTTCAG
>Ga0325400_1003474_pt1 | contig 14248 bp, 8 predicted proteins | sample PopdelMetagenome_2_FD_205662 | JGI IMG/M metagenome (GOLD analysis project Ga0325400, IMG submission 205662) | Populus deltoides microbial communities from Bellville, Georgia, United States - Xylem-PdKOR-R1 | ecosystem: Host-associated > Plants > Phyllosphere > Stem > Wood/Secondary xylem... | reverse complement strand
ACCTATAAATGTTCTCACAACAATTCAATAACTATGAAACACATATGAAATCATTTCATGTTAGTTTTTATAGGTAATGACCATTTTCTACATAATCATTTTTATATTATTATTCGCTACTTTTACTACTCTATTCATTTTGGGTTGATAAAGTGAAGAATTGAGATGTTTGATTTTCCATCGTTTTCAAAAGTCTTGAGTCATTTTTCCATTAAAACTTTAAGCATTATTAGTAACTAAGTTCTCTAGCAAACCATGCCAATAGATGATATCTCTCTCAATAAATTTTCAAACCATTTCAAAGTAACATAGGTGTATAAAGTCGTTTCGCTTCATTTTGTAAAATAGTCAATTACTACTAAGATGAACAGATGTTTGTTACTCACTTTTTATTGGGTCGGGTTAATCACATCCATTCCCCACGTCACAAATAGATAAGGTATGACTATATTGTGAAGAGGTATCAATGATGCATTTATCTTGTCAGTAAAGACTTAACATTGATAACACTTTCATACATAATCAATATAATCTCTTTCTATGGTTATTTAAAAGTATCCACCCCTCTACATTTGTCTTGACTTCCCATGCCTATTAATATGTGTAATGTAAAACACCTTCATATACTTCTTTCATTTTCTTTTTAGCTTTTCTTTCATCTAAACAACTTAGTAGAGTTCCATCGAAGCCTTTCTTGTACAATTTATTCATCCAAGTATTAATCTATAACCATTATTCTTAAAGTTTTTGTATTTACCTTATTAACATTTGTTGGATACTAATAATGACTTTTAATAAATTGTTTGATATCTTAATATCTTAATATTAAGGATCTTTATTTACTTTCTTTTCATTCAAACAACAACGATAAGTAAGAGAATTCCTTATCTCAATATATATAGGTTATATTTTTACCTCACAATTAATATGAACTATTAACACTAAAATGACTAGTACATCCACAAATTTATTCTTGTCTATACTTAAATGATTGGATTTGATTTTCTCAAACTAAGATGCAAAGTTAGTGAGGTATTATTGGTAAGGCCCTAACTTCTTACCTTTCATCTACCACTCCTTTTTCACTTAACAAATTATGAGTAATGAATCTCCATACACATCTTACTTATTAACTCTCCTCTTCAAAACGATTCCCAACCTATGAATGTATGCTTCGTATTCTATTATATTGTTGGTATAAATAAACTATGATCATATTGATATCATGTATAATTTTTCGACTAATGAAATGAGTACTGCACCTATGACATTACCAAAAATACTAATGACCCCATCAAAATAAAACATCAGTATATCATCACATGAACCAATTTCCTCTTCTACCAACATAATGGTTTCATCTGAAAATTCAAATTGTAAGGGCTTATAATCATCAATTGATGTTTGACAAATAATTCGTTATAACACTGCCTTTCATAGACTTTTTAGTCATGAAAATAATATTGTACTATGCTAACATGACTTACCATTATACAACTCATGCTCATTTAATATGTTTGTATAGTTGTAGTAATCAAGTGTCTTTAGTTAACGGTCTCTTGTTACAATCATGCAAGCTTGTGCAAGTGGTTAAGAATATTCTGAACTTATAAGCCACATTTATGTAATGTTTTATGTAATACAAAAACCATTAACATTATCATTAACATAATTATTAATATTAATAACATTGATAGTTAACAAATAAACTAAAAGATTTGGGGAAAAAATTGTTCATCTATTATAAATGATTTTTTTTCCTTTCGTCCTTTCATTTTGATTACTAAAACTTATTTATTTTCAATTAAATTCTCATATGTTATGGTGAGACAGTTTTATTTGTTGTTATCTACTTCGATTTGTATGTTCTTCCATGTTTAATTTGTCATTAAATATTCCAACTCTGAGTTAAATAGTGATTTTACAAAAATTAATTTTATGTTGTTCTTAAGATTGAAATTGAAAGATCAAGGAGCTTAATATTTTTTTTAAATGAAACTTTTCACGCATTTTATGTTAAAATACTAGGAAATATTCAATTTGGTCTCTCAAGTTTCTTTTTTTTTTCTTTTTTTTTCATATTTTGATCCCTCTAATTTGATTTTTTTTATGTATATATTTCAACTTGTAAGTTCATTTCTTATTCATTTCATTCCCTTGACGTTTGAAGAGGAGAGAGAAAATTATTGAAAAAAAAAATAAAAGAGTTTTGGATGGATAAATTTTGGCCATTTTTGATGTCTTTAGATTTGTCTTTAAGGACTCAGTGAAGGTGGTTTTTGCCTTCAATGATGCCCAACAAGGTAGATCAGAGATTGAATTTCTTTTTAATTTGGTTTTGTTTTGAGTTTTTTATATCCAATTAAAATTTATTTTGTGGATAATAATTGGGTTTTAAAGGCTAATATGATGGTATTTTCTTGTTTTCGGGTAAAAAAGTTAGAAATTTAGGTTTTTTAGTGCAAAAATTAAGGACCATAATTTTTCAGCCATCAAAGATAGCTTTGGTGGTTAGAAAATATTATAAGTGTATGATGTATCATTTGTGCTATTTTGAAAGAAAATATAAAGGAGTGGACGTTAAAAAAAAAAATCAAGTGAGTCTAGTCTTTTAGGTCCAAACATGCCTAGGCTTTATAGTTTTAGGCTAGATGCTTGGGCCAATTTCTCCTGCCCAGTCACGTCCGATTTTTTTTTTAAATGACTCTAGTTTTTTTACATTTTCTAAATTTAATTTAAATAAATTTATTCATATGATGTTTAAAGATTTATCCAATTATATCATAGTTTTCAATAGTATTATAGATTTTTATGACAATGTTAATGCTTACTTTTTAATAATTATATATGAACCTAATGCTTAATTTTAAAAAACCTTTTCCTTATTAACATTAATGCAAATAAAGTATCTATCTAATTATTTCTTATTAAATATTCTTTTTATGATTTTTTAAATTTTAATAATAATTATTTTTTAAAAAATATATGAATAAAAAAATAGAGTTTTGATTAGAGAGACATTTTTCATGAAAAATATCAAATTAATTGAATTTTTTTAATTTTAATTTTAATTGCTTTATTTTGCAAAAGATATGTTTTTTAAATTATAAGAAAAGAAAATCTAACTAAAAAAATATTTTTTTTATAATTCAAATTATTGTCTTTCTTACTAATATATTTTTTTATTACACAATTAAATAAAAAACTTAAAAGTTATTCACAATTAAATATTTATTTTTTATTTATGTTTTTTGTTTTCTTCGTTGAAGATTAACTTGTTCTCTTAATTTTTTTTATTTATATTAACTGATTTGTTAATTTATATATATTTTAATTAGTTTTGTAAAAACAAATATTATATTTTTAATTAAAAACTTTTATAACATAAGAAAAATATATTTATAACGCCGGTTTTTTTTTTTTCCGATGTAAAATAGCTTGGAATCTCATTGGCAGCTCAGAGGTGGGACCTAGCTAGTATGTCCGAAAGCGGATATGTAAGAATGAGGCACCTTCCTTCTACATCCGTTAGAAGCTGAAGCCGTTGACTGGACTGACTTCCATCTTTAAACCCTATCTTATCGCTTGTATTTTAGTCTTTCATTTCTATCAAATTCATTTAACAATGGCTTCATCAATCGAGTCCTCATTCTGGTGCCACAGATGCAACCGATCCATCCGGCTCCCCACCCAAGATTCAATTCTCTGCCCCGACTGCGGCGGCGGATTCATCGAAGAAATCGGCACCACCCGTCCCCACCACCGACTCACCGCCGCCCATCGCACCCGTCTCCGTACCGGCGGAGACCGCTCTCCCTTCAATCCAGTCATCATCCTCCGCGGTGCCACTACCGACTTAGCATCCGGGAACTTCGAGCTTTACTACGACGACGGTGCAGCGTCGGGTCTCAGGCCTTTGCCCGCTAGCATATCGGAGCTCTTGATGGATTCTGGGTTTGAACGCCTTCTTGATCAGTTGACTCAAATGGAAATCAACGGCGTAGGTCGATTCGATCATCCACAAGCCTCTAAAGCAGCCATCGAATCGCTGCCAGTAATAAAAATACTGAATTCTCACGTTTCTATGGTATCCCAATGCGCTGTTTGCAAAGAAGCTTTTGAAATTAATACCGAGGCTCGCGAAATGCCCTGTAATCACATTTATCATTCTGATTGTATTTTACCCTGGTTATCAATCCGTAATTCGTGTCCAGTTTGTCGTCATGAGTTACCCACCGAAACTGGAAGTGGGAGAAATTCTCCGGAATCAGATGAGGAGACCGTTGGTTTAACGATATGGAGACTGCCCGGAGGTGGTTTTGCAGTTGGGAGGTTTTCTGGAGGAAGGAGAGCAGCAGAGAGGGAGCTACCGCTTGTGTTTACGGAGATGGATGGTGGATTTAATAATGCGGGTTTGCCTAGGAGTATTTCATGGGCTCCTGATGGGAGGAGATCAAGAGAGAGTGGAGGAGTGGGGCGTGCTTTTCGGAATTTCTTCTCGTTTTTCAGGAGGATTGGAAGGCGTTCAAGTAACCATTCTGGTCAAAGAGCATGAAGTAGGTCTAGTATGGTGTTGGATAGGTTCCCCATGAGGCGTGGTGGGATGCTGTAGAATGAGTCACTGAATTGTTATGTTGTGTCTTGGGAGTCTTTGGGTTACTTATCTGATTACCAAAACCATTAATTGTTTGTTGCAGTCCTCCTTCCTCTTAAGAAAGGGAAAACACCTATATATTGTATGATGATTCAGATTACTGTAAATAACAAAACTTGAGGTTGGTTTAAATTATGTTGAAGAGAAGAATTTAGAGTTGGAGATCAGTTTTCATTCACAAGGAAGAGGGAGAATAAGAAGACGAGGAAGAAAGCTCTGCATTTGGAGCGGGTCTTTGTAGAAGTGACTGAGGTACAAATCCTTGCGTACAACTGTTCCTCTGTCAATTTTAGGCCTTAAGAAGTGTTTGACTAATGATCCTCTTACATAGTTTAATGCATAACTTTTTTTTTTCCGGTAATGTAATTTATTGATTGTAGTTTTGCTGTGTTAAGCCTCTTTTTATGGAAGATTTTTGGAGTTCTTTTTCTTCCTTTGTGCATAACATGGTACCTGTCTCACTGTCTTTGCAGTATTTTGTTTCAGTTGCTTATGCCAAAATGTCAATAGTAGTGGGTTTACTTTGCTTGGTTATGTCCCTTCCGAGTGTCTTGGACCATGTGGCTGGCTATGTGAATTTTAATTTATTTCCAGTGATTCATTCTTCAACAGAAACTTTAAGTTGGCATGGGACCGTGGCATCAATTTAACATCGTGGTCTGCACCATAATAACACAAGCTATGTAAGGACTAAATTCTGATTGATGTGAATATAGTGATCCAGAAGGCTTATAGCCTTCTTACTTGTGCACAGTGCTTGTATCTTGTTCATGGTCACCTGGTTGTCCATTACTGATTACTACGTAGTGGAACTAGTTGGCCACATAAATCATATTCCTCTTTGAGAACGAGTTTTCATTAATCATTATTTTTGTTTATGATATTAGTGATAGATTGACAATGGTAGGACTTGAACCCTCTCTTGATTTTGCAAGACTACCACTAAGCTGCAAGCTCATTAGTAATTTATTTGTTTTTATCTTTTATTGTTTGGCATGTATAATTCTCTATTGTCACAAAAAGAATTATTTTGGTGATTTTCCCCCCCTTCAAAACCACATATGATATGCAGAACTCAATTTGCTCTTGATAGTTCATGGCAAGAGGTCAGCTTGAAAAGAATCGGAGGAAGAAAACAATTGGTGCTGTCTTGTGCCTGAAGATCTCAAGAAAAACACCGGGTTAAAATTGTCGTTCAGCACGTAGTTTATTTCTTGAATGTTCCATCCTTTATATTTTGTTCATATCGAGGTGGTTGTCTCCTTTACTGATTCTTGTTACGACATCACATCAAATAAAACACAATATAGTCTATGTCAGAGGCACATGTTAGGTATATAATATACAGTGAAAAGAAGTTGACAGATTCTAATATGTTCCGTAGAAGCTCATTTTGGCAAAGGAAGGAGAAGTATGATCTTCTTACACTAACCATCTTGTGTCTAGAAGTTTATTGCTAGGATGATGAATTAAGGTACATAACTTAGTGAGTACTTTCATGATATATATGCCTTTGAATTTGGATTACTGCTGTTGGAGCTGTCATGATCTTCTTACTTGTCATTATTGTTTGTATATGTTTTGCATATCAGTAATGTCAGCTGCTGTTTTCATAAGATCTCTACTCTTCTCTTATGGTGTCCTATTTCTCGAGAATTTGGTTCATATACAATCATGATAAAAAAAAATTTATTCGAATACTTAAATGGGAAATGTAATTTTAAACAGGACTTTGGACGAAAATGACCTAGAGAATTGCAGCTAATTCGGGACCTGATTTAGTTAAGCCTATCTCTTTTCTACTCTGCATTAAATGTTTAATTCCTTGAAGGGGTCAAATGGTTGGGAGTCGAGCTTCGCATAGCACTTTGTTAAGAGGCTAGTCGTGTATGTTATGTTGGAGAACTTTTACTCCAGGACAAACTAACTAGCAGCATTTTTTGCTATCCTTTCGCATACTTTAGCGAAGGAACGGTGTTGGAAAAATGGCAGAATCAGCGCCTACTTTCGCCCGCCCAGCGACAGGTTGTCTTTCTAGTACTTTTTCTGGCTTACTGGTTGGTCAAGGAGGTGCGTGGCCTATACTGTGGTGTAGGAGACTTCTTCTTCCTGTTTCTGCCGGCGGTGTATGTCAACTTCACTAAAGCTGAGAGATACGACGCCTGGAATTTTTAGGCAGCTTGCAAATTTTGGATTTTCTTTTGTGTTTTCTTGTCTCTTTTTGTTATTTGATTAGGATTTTCTTCGCAAAAATGTCTTCTCCTCGGTCTTGATGTGTATCCCCCTCTTTTTATCCCAGATCCTTAAAAAAACTAAACTCGAAAAGTAATATTAATTAATTATATTGTTTTTTTCTTGACCATGTATTCTCAATAATTAATTTTCTATTTTTAATGTGTATGATCTTTTTTATTAATTTTTTAATTTTGTTGGATCCTCCCAATTATTCTTCTCTCTTTTGCATAATCTCCAATTATTATTTTTTTAACATAATCTCCAATTATTATTTTTTTAAGTCACTAATCACCTTATTTCACAACCTAAACTTTTTTTTTCTTTTTATCATGATAAAAATTAAATTAAATATCAAAAACTAAATTAGATCAAAAATATAATTTTTTAAAACACAAAAAAATCAGGGATAAAAAATGGATTATGATTGTCACTCTCTCTTTATAATACTTACAATATAAAGTCATTAGAAAATTTATTTTCTTTTGACAACGTGTCATCATATAGTTATATTAACTAAATCATTTGTATTGCTGAATGTTTGTCCTATCTCTAAATCAGAGTTTCCTGGAAAACATCTATGACAAAGTGCTCAATCATTCCAAACTCAAGAACAAGAGGTATTATTTCATTATCAACATCATCATCGATATCTGCTATCACATTTGGGTTTAACATCTCATCATCTTCATTATAACTAGGCTAAAATAGTCATATATATATATATATATATATATGACTATTTTAGCCTAGATATAATGAAGATGATGAGATGTTCGAATGAATTGTCAAATATAGGATCATTACTCTTTTATAGCAAATCATTCGATAATAAACTCGTTTTCTCTTTATTAATTAACCTTGAAAGATCGATAAATTATGATATACTTATACCTATTTGACCAAAAACTTAAAACACACAGGATTTGGTTTACTCACATACACCACCATCATGTTTAATCCACTTTAAATGAAAAATCTATCATTGTTTTAAAATTATCATCACATATAATCAGTACAAAATAATATTAGTGTTCTTCACATGACACCTCTAAGTTACGTAAATTTTAATATCATTATAATTTTACCTATATCCATGATATTTATTTGTTTTTTTTTTTGTATATAATATGCCTAAATTACCATTTAATAGCATATTGCTCTTGTCATTGTATGTAATGCTACTGTTCATATCAGGAACAATAGTATCACAATATTGACATAACATAAAGATATTATAATACATTATATATATATAAAAAGAAACAAATATGATTTTGGTCAATTAGATATAATTTTAACTAAATTGCGTTAAATTAACCTTGATTGTCAAAATTCATAGCAAATCAAAACAAATTTTCAAAATTTAACGCCACACATATTTCACCAAAAATCAACATAATTCATAATATGAAACCTAATTGATATTTTCATGCTCAATTGTATAAAATTAAACCCAAACTCATAGCAAATTTAAATAATTTAAAGAAAATATCACATTTAAAAACTTCTCTATTGTTAACGGAACATGTAATTCATCAAAATTCTACCTCTTTCATGCTCTATTGCATGAAATCCTTAAGCGTAATTGATGGCATTCGTAGCTAACTCCAACCAATTCACACAAAATTCCTTATTTAGCAATTTATACAAAAATTCATCGCAATATGCTTAATTCTTAATTGATGTTATATTCATGTTCAACTACATCAAATCAATCCTAATTGATTGCATCTATTGCTAATTTATCATTAATTCAAAAAAACTTTAAATTCAACCTCAACCCTAAACAATAATTTCATTTCAACTAAACCAAACACAAATTAAATATAAAACCCACATAATTAATAGCAATGTAGTATGTTCACCCTACTTGGAGAACTAGAAAGTGCTAAGGTGGTGGCAACAATGATGGTTTTTGACGATTTTTGAAAAGAAAAACATCATAGAAGGCTTGGAGACTATGATGGGTTTGAGTTATGGATGTTTTTAAAAGAGAAAAAAACAAGTGATTTATGAGTTTTTTTAGAGAGAGAGGCTGTTGGTATTGTTTTTAAATAGAGGTGGTTGCTGTGTGTTTATGTTCTTTCATCTCCGCATGAATTTAAATTTCATGAAATGTTATGGTTTTGAAGCATGGCGTGTTAAGTTGTTTTTTTTAAAGCATGACATAATAGTTATCGTGTTTAGGAATAAAAACATTCACTAAATATCACTATTTTAAACCACAACAATCTCAAATTATGCTATTTCACAAAAACTTTTATATACTATATTAATCTGCCGAAATTTATATTTAACCATGCTATTTTTTTAAAAAAAAAATTCCAAAATCAGACAGCATAAACTTGGCTTACACAAGTAGCCTCTCAAGTTAAGTCGTTGGGCCAACCTTATCCATTTAACCTCAAGAATCTAGATTTCTGTCCGACGTAGCCTTATCCAAGTAGTCATAACCAAATCCATTCAAACTGGCCGATATAAACACACACAAAATCCACTTGCGTTCAAATTTTTACATCCAACGATAGAAACCCTGGTCCCTTTCCATATATCTCCAGCCAGGAAAGCTAGCAATATTTCCTTCTGCAGTGGAAAATTAACTGCTGAAGTTTAACGATGGCAACTTTAACTCCTATTCAGGCTTCTCTTTCCAGATTCTCACCACAAAGATGGCCAGTTTCAGGCCCAGGCGTTTCAGCTGCGATGCCTGCTGGTTCCAAGTTTCTGTCATGGAATATCAGCCAGAAGAAGAACAAGAATAAAAGGTCATTGACTGTGGTTGCAGCGGTGGGAGATGTATCAGCTGATGGCACCACTTACCTAATTGCCGGTGCGGCTGCTGTAGCTCTACTCGGAACTGCTTTTCCCATACTCTTCTCTCGCAAGGACCTGTAATTACATCCCCCCCCCCTCCCTCTCTCTAAATATTGAACTTGCGTGCAATTCTTTTTTGTAATTCAGGCTCTGGATTCATTTTAGGTGTTATTAAATAGTAATAGTAGTCATTGCAAGGCTAAATTCAAAAGTAAACAGAAGTTAAGCCTAAACATGTTTTCCCCCTAAATTGCATTAAACTAGAAAACCTTGGATTTGTCTATAGGGTTTGTTGGCTTTGTTAGTCTTCGCACCACTTACTGATTTTTAACTACCTTACGCCTATCGTAGGTGTCCTGAGTGCGATGGAGCAGGTTTCATTCGGAAGTCAGGAGCAGCCTTGAGAGCTAATGCAGCACGGAAGGACCAGGCCCAGATTGTCTGCCCTCGTTGCAATGGCCTTGGCAAGCTCAACCAAATTGATAAATAAACCTCATCTTGTAAACTTATCGTTCTATAGTTTCCCTACTTTCATTTTTAATCCCATGCGAAGGGTGATGTTTATATATAGCCGAGAAACACTGCAGCTATTGGTGCCATTTTGTCTGGTTTTCTTTCCCTTAATGAATAACATCTTGGTTACTATGGTCTTATGGGTGAATAATACTATATAGCATAAAGGAGACAATGTAACCCCTCTCTGGAAGCCTGAACCTGAAGTAAGCCAGGACAGGTGATGAGATGTTGCTGGCCTTTCACAGGGGTCCATTTTCCCTTCTCACAGATCGTAAGAGTGCTTTATCTGTAAAAGAATGAGAGCAGTCGCTTCTGTTTTCTTGGATCAATTGGTCAATTGTATTGAAGCAGCAAAAGAATTAGGCAGCATTATGGGAGAATAAAATGAGTTAACCATGTAACGATGCTGTCAATTAATTGTCCCTGTTTTCAAATGGCTTTGCTGGTTTGTTGTTGTTGTTATTGTTCTACAAGAACCTAGATCTGATTTTTCCAATGAACATGTAACATATATGGTGAGCCAGTATATCACTTAGAGCGAGAATAATTTTTTCCAATGGGAAAGTAAATGTTGGGTTTCTCGAAATACATGAATGCTATAGAAACAATAAATATAAAAAATTTTAGGAGACTTAATGATCTCCTTAGATAAAATCTAGTTGTTTTAAGGTGTAATATGATAATTACTTGAAGTTCATATATTATTTTTGGTTTTGAATATTTACTTCAAAGACTTAGTTGTTACAAATCACAAGTCGTCTAATTAACTAGTTTATAACAGTAATCCACACGAATTATTAATGAGAAATCTCCTAGACTTTTTTAGAAGAGAGAGATTATTGTACCTTAGAATGCTAGTTCATTTCTTTTATATTTTGGTGTTTATATATTGTACTCACCTTCACATCAAACCCTCTCATAGAAAATAAAAGGCATAACATTCATTTCTAAAATTTATTTATAATCAACTCAGACTTAATTAATCATTTCATTTTAATTTATGACCAATAGTTCTTATGTATGTGACGCATTAGGTTCTCCAATAAGTTGGCTCAAATATAGATCATGATCCTAAATAAAATAGGACTGAATAAATTAGACAAATTAATTTATTATCTAGCAACCTGTTACGATCTTTCAAATATTAAAAAAGTCATAAGTGGTTTGACTTATCCTTTCAATGACCAGTTTCTCGGTGTAATTATTATTCATTCATCAACAATGTCCTCATTTAGACATTATAGCATATAGTGTGTCTACTATGTCAAATCATGTTTATTCTCAACACCATAGTCATTGATTATTTGAATAAGATTTAAAACTCTTTCAAATCTTATTCCACTTTGCGCAAGAATTTACAATCAATATTATTTAAAAACAAATGAAATATTTTCTCTAATTCATCTAGGATGATGAACCCTCTCTTAATTACTCAAATACTTTTATACAATTCGTGTTATACACTATTTTTTTCATTTGTTACCCCTGATTAGGACAATGTGTAACAAGATCAAAACAAAACACTCTTTATATAAGATAACTTAATGATTTCAAATCTAAGGATTACTTACACAACTATCACGTGAATATTTTTATAGACACATATGATATCTTCATATAACGGGTTAGTTCAGTGTACATATCATGTGACAAGCACCTACATATTAGTTTTAGGTGTCTCTCATACCTTAACTTATGAGAACAACTACTTTAGGAAAGAATATAATATGTAGCAGTTTTAACAACTAATTAATGTTCATTTTTAATAGAGCATTAACTAAGAACAATTAGGAACAATGTTTTGATGCAATGAGAATCTTATAATTATAACAACTTTATAATTTTCTTTGCAAAATATTTTCTTCTAAGAATTTTATATATACTCTAGATTCATTAATTAAATATTTGATAAATATTCAAGATAAATAAACCCTTATTAATATTAAAAATATTTACATGAATAAAATGAATACCATATATAATCATCCAATTAGTTACATGATATATACTGAGAAATGAGAAGACACGCAAATATCATAGAAGAAGGTGATTGACACTCAGATATGTGTAGAAAGGCAATAGACATGCTTCTTGGCTTGACTCTTCCTTCTGTTAGGTTCTTGAGAGGGGCCAATATGGCGGGCATAACCAGTTAACTTCAGTTTAGATGAGATGTCAAGGTTTGGAAGTCAATTCTTCACTAAGTATCCCAATCATCTCCGATCAAAGTTTCGGCGATGAAGGTCCAAGCTCAATACCACCTGTGAAGTCATCTACATTCTCACATTCAAAATTATCTATCAATGAATTGGCATCATCACATCAAAGAAGTTCTTCATCTCAATCAGTCCTCAATAGTAGAAAAACTTATCATCTCTAAGCTTTTTTTCCCTCCATTTATTAATGTGCATGATAAACAAAATCATTAGCCTTCTATAATTTATTTGATTTTAAATTGATATTATAATTTATTTTTGTTTGTTTTTAATAAAATTATCACAATTTCAAACAAACATTCAAATATTTAGTTGGTGTTTGATTTTACGAGTGTATATTTTTGTTATTATATCATTAAGTAAAAAATAATTTTAAAAAACAAAATTGTTAAACCCGATGAAACCCATGAATATCCAAATCATGAGTTTGATGGATTAAGCTACGAATTATGGGTTAATCTAATATGTTATTGTTTTAATTAAAAAAAATATCATCTTGATATTTTTTTAGTCAAACCAAATTTTTTACATTCAGGTTGTTTTTTAATCTTTTAAGTTGATAAGTTCACCTCAATTCAACTTGTACACATTTAATTTAAATTTTAAGTTAGATAAAAAATTAAGTTAGGAATTTTTAAAATTGATCAGATGAGTTTACTTTAATAACAACATCCTCACAGTCTACACATTTATTTTTGGATTTAAAAATCTTTTCAGAAAAAAAAATGTACGGCCATTACCAAAAGACCCCGACAGCAAAATGGGAAACATCACCTCCTAGTTATGGACCCAAAAATGCACGATTATATGTTTTGCTGTTAGACAATTCAGCATTTGCATGTGCTCCCACCTGACTCTTATGTGCTTAACGAGGCTACCTGTTTCATTTTGTGAAAGCGGTTCTTGTTCCTGTACAAGGTAGTGAATGCAGCTGCTAGTATAGTAACCCCACGTATCTGCAGACAAGTTTATTAATTTTGTTTAATGTTCTAATTAATGTAAGAAAATTAATTTAATGAAATTAAAATAAATCAATATTAATCATATGAATATATATTTTGTACGTAGCATTTAATATCATACATTTTTTTTAAAATATATATATATATATCATGAAAATATGTTTAATTTTGATAAATGAAAAAAATAAACATGGATCACCTAAAAATCTAATTAAAAGAAAGTAAGAATCAATTGTGAAAATGTGCTCGAGCAATCTATGTTAATTGAAAACTAATTTTAATCAATAAATGCATATCTATTAATTAAAAAATATCATTATTTTAATTTTACTTGATAGTTAATTTTTTATTATTATCATTTTAAATCAACGTAATTCAGAACATCAATTTTCTTAATATATATATGTCAAAGAATGTTGAAGAATCATGCATGATCACTTTCTTAAGGACGACATCTTTTGTTATATCATCTTAGAATGATTAATTATCAAACCTTTATTATCTTAAGAAATAGAAATTAATAGTTATTATTTACAATAATAATTATATTTCATACTGATTTAAAAAGAAATAAAAATCATGGAAAATAATTATTTTTTCCAGGCCCTTGAACACCTAACATCTAAATCATGCCCTCCCAAACAGAGATTCCATTACTTTGGCGAATCTGGGAGCAACGTACGTTGTTGTTGTTGTTATCTACAGAAGTGATAGGAGCCATGCTTTGAGCACGAGGGTGCCATTGTTTTATCTTTTCTCAATAATTATTCAGGATGGTGAGGAGGAGAAAAAACAAAACTCTCTATTCATGGTATACGGTGGCCGGTACAGTGTCAATATCAACCGGTCCT
>Ga0325400_1003472_pt1 | contig 14255 bp, 5 predicted proteins | sample PopdelMetagenome_2_FD_205662 | JGI IMG/M metagenome (GOLD analysis project Ga0325400, IMG submission 205662) | Populus deltoides microbial communities from Bellville, Georgia, United States - Xylem-PdKOR-R1 | ecosystem: Host-associated > Plants > Phyllosphere > Stem > Wood/Secondary xylem... | reverse complement strand
TATATATATATATATTATAGACGATTTTGCAAACACAGTGGCAAGTCATTCAGAAGGTGATGCATGAAACATGCATTGTCCACACACATAAACAACAATGTTACGTCTGAGAATCTTGTAGTCAGATCGATAGTCAGTAAGCTTGTCATTCATGAATATATCGTATAGATCTGGAGGAAAAAGGAAACAGAACAAATTTCTTGAGTTTTGGCTTTTACCTTGTGGATAGATTTATTTTTTTTGGTTTCTAATCATAGTTTTTAACCTAGCTAGCTAGCTAGCTAGCTAATACGAATTGATTAGCTAGGTCGAAAGTGCTGAAGGCCAGAAACGACAAAACAAGAGATCACAGTTTTTTTAATGGTAAGCTCATATGATGAGAGGAGAGACAAGGAAACATTGATTAAAGCGGAATAAAATCTCGAAGAAAAACATGATAAGTATGATTAATTTATAACCTCTTAGTTTTATATGAAATTCGTGCCCTACCATCCCCTCCGATGAAGTGCTTTTCTTTCTTGAGTCTCATATGGCATGATCTGTATTATCACAAGGATAAGGTGAGCCCTGAGGTGGTAATATTCCACCCATCACGTCCGGCCTAGTGGCGATTCCCCCACATGTCGAGTTATTATTAGCCCCTCGTCGAGCCAACCAGATCGCTTAGCTATAGTGACGTGGCATGCTTGGTGATTTGATTAGTGATTTTACATTAGCATGATCTTAGAAAGTGACATGGGAGCCACTCCAGCCGTCCTCTTGATTCTTGGATGGCAATTGTTGCGAGTGAAATTCAACAATTCTTGACTTGTAAAGAGGTTCTTGCTCTGCATAAACGAAGCATCAATGGACATGAAGGCCCCTTGATACGTGTTTATGGCCTTCGAGGTGCCTCGTGTAATCATTATTAACCTATGTTAATTATGCTCTGCTTTCTTTATATATTAATGCTCGGTCTCCTTCTAGAATATTTATTGCATGTAATCAAAGATTAGGTTTTTCACCACAAATTAATTAATTAATTATCAAAAAGAACAATACATGTCACACTACACATTCACACCAGCTATACTTTCACACCATACCATATCGATCCCACAACTAGAGGTACGTGTTCGAGTGCAATTTCTACTCCTACCAAAAAAAAAAAAAATCACATTATTATAATCCCTCAAAAGAAACTCGAGTCCGGTATGGTAGCGTTTTATATATTGATATGGAACGATTGTTTTTTAAAATTTATTTTTGATATGAGTATATCAAAACAATCTAAAATTATAAAAAAATTAATTTAAAATTTTAAAAATATTTTTTAAATACAAAAAGAAACATATTCTGATCCTTCAATACCAGAGACAATGCTTGCTTGTTTTGTTCGAAGATGTTGTCAAAATCCACCTCAAGGAAGCTGAAGTTAAAGGCGAGTCGGTAGTTGGATTTGTCAATGCAGTCTTTTTCATGTTGTTTTCCTTCCCGTATCGTTGTGTTATGTCATTTTCTTCCTATTAAAGTTTGAACTTAAGTTCTATTCACTTTACCTAAACAACTTCTAGCAGTAAAAAGTACTAACCCCACCATTCCAGAATACATATACAATGTATATATATACAAATACATTGTACGCATGCGCGTACACGCACACTTTACCAATAAAAATCTCGATCGTTTCTACTACTGTATTTATTTTTTTAAAAAAAAACAAAACCCTAAAACAATCCAAATTAACCTTATAAGGTATGATTGATGTGCACAAAAATGTTAATAGTAGGTATATGTTAACATTGAATGATGGAAAATTATTACACTGGATGGATTGGTGTAAGCAAAAAAATACGTTAAGAGTTAATTGTTAAAGTATTTTTTATTTATAAATGTATTAAAATAATATTTTTTATTTTAAAAAAATTACTTTTAATATTAGCATATTAAAATAATCTAAAAATATTAATTAAAAAAAATAAAAAATAAAAAATTATTTTTAAAATACAAAAATAAACAGCAAGATAAAATACAAGGACTGATGCCCATAAGCTGGCACTTCCATAGCACGCTGTTCTAAGCACAAAGTACACAAAGATTGTATTCAGATCTGGGGTTGCAATTATCAAGATGCTGATTCCTTTCAGTTTTCATGAGAGTTGATTACCCTAGGCAGTCCAAACCAGCGTGAAAAAAATATTATGTAATAGAGGGTTATTTTTTAAAATATTTTTAGTTTAAAAATATATTAAGATATTTTTTTTATTTTTTAAATTTTATTTTTAGCATTAACACATTAAAATGTTATAAAAAATTATTAAAAAAAACAACTAAATAATTTTTTTGAAAACCATAGCCGTGGCGGCCAAGACAAACAGGCTTTTAAGAGAAGTGAAAGATGCTTCCCTCTGGAAGTGCAAATCTCTAACTAGGTGCTGTGATGCAACTTGTTTGCAAGAAAGTGAAAAAGGCAATAATTGAACTACTGTAATTTAATTGCACTTGCAAACAAATAAACAAGAGAATCCTTCAGACTTGTCACTTTGCTGGGAACTAAGGCTTCAAAACAACAAACAATAGAGAGGTAGCAGAGGAGTCTTTCAGTGCTTTCCCTCAAGCTGTCATCCCCATCTACAGTACTCTTCTTCTTACATCTTCACACTGGCACACATGGATTAGCACTTCACGCGTCTTATGGACCCATAAAAAACCCCACCTGATCATCCCTCCCTTTCAAATAAATCAAAGGGAGGCCCCATAGTGCCTCTCATCTGATCTCAAAGCAGATACGCGATGCTTACATTCCGACAGCCATAGATATGAGAAAAACGTAATCTATAATAATTCATGTATGGGAGACAAAGGTATGGGCATACCTGTCATCAGAGGCGGAGGGATACACAAACCGGCGAAGCCATTGAGTATCTCATTTTTCTAAATATAGACAAAGTTTCCATTAACATGGTAAGAGAGATAAATTTCGAGGCATGTTTGTCTTTGGTGGAAAAGGTGAGATTGTGGTTGCAACTGTTGGGAAAAAGGTGCAAAGATTTGTGAAATCTTTCTTTCCTGTGCCTTTTTCTCTTCAACTTGGCATCTGTGTTTGATGGCTTCTGTTATAAATGAAAGAGCACAAAAAGGAGAACCAAAAGAAAGTCATAACAAGTAGGCAGTCTTCATACGGATTCTTAAAACTGAATATTGGTTGACTCAGCCACCCAAAATCCTCACCTTTAAATTCTCCCCCCAACCCTTGGCTCCTCCATACCACTTCTTTTGCTCTTTTTGCATACAAACGTGAAAGAAAACCAGCTTAATCACCTTTCTTTCCTCAACTTTCCAACTGAAAAAATAAATGAGATATCCACCTGTGAGTATCCTCAAGCAAACCAATATGCTTTTCGTAAGAAGCTTCTTGATTTTGTTCCTGAGCTGCATGACCATAACAATAAACCTTTGTTTTTCCAGCAACCCTTCTTCGTTGAGAACCCTCTCCGTTGACGGGCATTTCAGCTTTGATGAAGTTCACCATGCAGCCAAAGACTTCGGCAATAGGTTTCAGCTACTCCCTTTGGCAGTACTATATCCAAAGTCTGTTTCTGATATTGCCACTACGATAAGGCATATTTGGCAGATGGGTCCTGATTCAGAGCTGACAGTTGCAGCTAGAGGCCACAGCCACTCACTCCAGGGTCAGGCACAAGCCCACCAAGGAGTTGTAATCAATATGGAATCACTCCAAGTTCATAAAATGCATGTTTACAGTGGAAACTATCCATATGTGGATGCCTCTGGCGGTGAGTTGTGGATAGATATCCTGCGTGAATGCCTCAAGTATGGGTTAGCTCCAAAATCATGGACAGACTACTTACATTTAACTGTTGGCGGTACTTTGTCTAATGCTGGGGTTAGTGGGCAGGCGTTTCGGCATGGCCCTCAGATCAGTAATGTCAATCAGATGGAAGTTGTTACAGGTTCGTTCGAGTAAAATTAGTAAAATAGCGAAAAAAAGATTTTTTTTTTGTTTTTTTTTTTTTTTTTAGGAGAAGGGAGAAAAAACAAAAACACAGTAGGCAACACACATGGATGATTTGCATCTAGGCAAATGGGACCAGGGTCAAGTGAAGTATTCATGGCATTGTCCTTGCTATGCATGCTGTGCTAGACCTTGCTCCCACCAAAGATATTTCGACCATTGCCAATAATTTGATGTTCAAGTACAAAAATTAGAGTGTACGAGCACACACAAACATGCAAGCATGGCATGAAAAAAAATATCATGTGCATCTCACAAATCTTCTGTAAAATAACTGGAACTCCGTGCAGGAAAGGGAGAAGTATTAAATTGCTCGGAGAAGCAGAATAGTGACCTATTTCACGGCGTTCTTGGAGGACTTGGTCAGTTTGGCATCATAACACGGGCAAGAATATCCTTGGAACCAGCACCTGATATGGTAAAATTATAGCCAATGGGTCCACGTAGAAGTTTTACTAAATCAAAGCAAGATAATGAAATAATGCCTCTAGCAGTAAGTTTCGTTTCTCACATCACAATTTCATATTTTGAATAGGTGAAATGGATTAGAGTTCTCTACTCGGACTTCACGACATTTGTCACAGACCAAGAGCGTTTAATAGGTGCAGAAAGCACATTCGACTACATTGAAGGATTTGTGATAATTAACAGGACTTCTCTCCTGAATAACTGGAGGTCATCTTTCGATCCTCAAGACCCAGTTCAAGCTAGCCAGTTTCAATCGGATGGAAGAACTCTATACTGCTTAGAATTGGCCAAATACTTCAACCGAGACAGGATAGATGCACTAAATGAGGTGAGCCACATGGTCCATTATCTTCTGGTTTTCATATATCAGTAAACTAATTAGGAAATCACAAACTAATTAATAAAATGGCATTTACTCACAGATCCATTTTTTATCATGCAGGAAGTTGGGAATTTGTTGTCTCAACTAAGTTATATGGCATCAACACTTTTCCTAACAGAAGTTTCATACTTGGAATTCTTGGATAGAGTTCATGTGTCTGAGGTCAAGCTACGGTCTAAGGGCTTGTGGGAAGTTCCGCATCCATGGCTCAATCTTCTTATCCCCAAAAGCAAAATAAACGATTTTGCCGATGAAGTCTTTGGCAACATCCTAACAGACACGAGCAACGGTCCAATCCTTATCTACCCAGTTAACAAATCAAAGTAACAGTTTGACAAAAGAATTAATTTCAATTTTGTGATTTCTCCAAGTTTTGTTGACTGATTGACTTACTGATTCTGATTTCAGATGGGACAACAGAACTTCTGCTGTTCTTCCAGAGGAAGATATTTTCTATTTAGTGGCTTTCCTTAACTCTGCAATGCCCTCGTCCATGGGAACTGATGGCTTAGAACATATCTTAACTCAGAATAAAAGAATTCTAGAATTTTGTGAAACAGCACGCCTTGGGATGAAGCAATATCTGCCCCACTACAATACACAGGGAGAATGGAGAGCCCACTTTGGCCCACGATGGGAGGTTTTTGCCCAGAGAAAATCTACTTACGACCCCCTGGCAATACTTGCTCCTGGCCAGAGAATATTTCAAAAGGGAATATCTTTCTCATGACACTAGCCATATACGTATCTTAAAAGGAAAAAAGCCCTTGTGGCATGTGAGGGGGATGCCTTAACCCGAGTAAATAGATAACTATCATGGTCTCCTGTCTTCTCATATACAGCAAGTGTAACTAGAAGGGTGCAGGGGCTAGTTGAATTTTTTTTCCATCAAACAAGCCAAACATTTCCAATATGAACTATTATTTATAGTAAAAGGCACTGAAAACAGTAGCCGTAGACGAAATGTATATAGTAATCATTTTGCAATTAAGTGTCGGTTATTCCTACAGTGAATCTAATTCTAAAGACAACAGTGATATCTTTTCTTGCAAGAAGAGTTAGCTGATGTATGACAAAAGAAGAGCCAGGTCCCATTGCTCCAAATGTTTAAAGCAAAGAGAACCAATAAGAGAGTAAAAGGACTATAAACAGTAGATAGTATAGTGGTCTATCATGGACATACCTCAGACGTCTCAAACCCCTTTTGCAGCATTCAGTCTACACCAATGACAGAATGCCATATAGCAGTGCGAAACTGTTCTACAGCCATTGCCGTCTTAGGTGCAATACTGCAATCCAGGGGCAAAAGATTCAAGCAGGGTGAGTAGCGAGAGAAAAAAGCGAAAAACCTGAACAAGTCAAGTTTCTTTTTTTGGGATCGTTCTGGAGAGAACAATCACAAATAAATATCATTAAACAGGATCCTCCACATGATTATTCAGCCATAAACTTGAATTATTGGCAGCCAAGCACAAAAAAAATTATTTGTTTTCAGAAGAGTGCGTTGTACAAGGTTGACCCGTAATGAACCGTAATAACAATTTGAAAAACAAAAAGAAAACAATTATCATAAATAACATCAGAAAATGCTAAGAGTTTACTATTAGTGTTGTCCAATAGACCTGTCTCATACACGCAGGTAAAGGATCCTCAATACATATCTTGCCAAGGATGTGGGATTGAAACCTGATATACTTATCCTTTAGTTCCCTAAAACTGAGCGAGGCTTGTACTTTAATGGTCCTACAAATCATTTGCCATGATTCTCTAATCCTTGCTTTCTCAATGAATGTTAGTGTGATGAATCTTTCCCATTTTCATTTTATATTCAACCAACGTCAGCCACAGAGAAAAGATCTAATGAGAAAAGCAAACTCAAAAGGGAGCAACATGCTGTTTACAGATTCTAACATATCAACATGTCAGACTATTAGGCAAAACTCTCAATGGTTCATGCAGTTCATTCTCTGCGTAATCACTGTACTTGCATATTCAAGCAAAAAGTTGCTAGGCAGACATGGACATCTCCATAATTTTATAGGTCCAGAATGCCTGCTTTAGTTTTTCAAAAACACTCAACCAACCGATGACACTAGTAAAATTACAGTAGCTACAGAATAAAGTGAATCTCTAATTTTCCATTGAACACTATAGACCTTTAATATATAATACTTGCACTATAAGGAGCCAACCTTTAATACGGCATGCATGTGACGGGAGTTGACATATCAAATAAACTATTTAAATCTTTCATGATGCAAGCAATTTACATTACCACTTAACTAGAAGTTACAGATTTAAGATTCTATAAGAAAATTACAAATTGTCAACAATAAAATGCCAAGACATACCATAGATAGAATACAGTTTCTTTGCTACTTCAAATCAAGCATTTCATCAGTGAAAACTTGACCTACATGGTGCCCATTACTATGCAACAGTTATTCATAATAACAATCCAGAAAACAAAAAACAAACAAGTTGTGCAACTTCTCTCTGAACTCAAGAACTGAAATCAAGTAGTAAAGACTGCCCAGTGAAAGAGATAACATTAGCCAGTGGTCAATGGAATATGTATAGCCACCGTGGTGAGCTTTTTTTATTTTCTAAATTTAGGGCTGTGTTTGGTCCCAAATCCAATAATGACATTATGGCACAGTACTACTAACTATACATCTAAGTTCCTGTTTTATGGGTTATTCCAATAAGTTTCTGTTGGAAATTGCACAGAAAACCAATACCTTCGGATTTATTCATCTTGTTAACATTGAAATGCTAATTGAGCACCTATAAGCACAAATATTTGCTAACTGAGTAGCAAGCACACCGAGTTTTTTTGTTTCCATAAAATTCTATTGGAACAGTGAAAACAGATTCATAGAAAATTACAAAAAGGATAATCTTTCACCATGAAAATACAACACCTGGGCACTACTGAGTACTAGTATTTTTCTTCAAAAAAAAAAAAATACACACAGCATGTCATGTTTCCCAGTTCTTTTCTTCATATTACAATAAAATCTAAAGTTTGGAATACTGTATGTATTCTTCCATGTTCCATCTAAGATGGTGGCTCCTGACAATCTACTACTAATTAAAAGCATATCATTCAACATCATTTCTTGAATTTTTTAATTCATAAAGCATATATTTAGAGCTGTACCTGGCTTGTAAGAGGTTGCATTATTCAATTTCAAATCACTTTGACAGAGCACCTATCCAAAGTAGCAGTTACTGCCAAATTTTCTTATGACCTTCCAAGTCCACAGAAAAGTTTTGGTGGCGATATAAACATCAACATGTGTCTACCAACTGCAAAAGGACAAGTTCTGTTTTTGCTTATCCTGGAATAAGAAAAATGGCACAAGTAGAACTTATGCATTCCCTTAAATAAATAGTATCTACAGGAGCTACAGTTCAACAGCTCATCAACAATAGAATATGAAAATATAAAACATCAGTAAAATTGTCAATTGAGGAGGGAAATACATAGAAATTAAAACTTAAACAGGTTTTCAGCAATTCAATCCACAGAACTAAAATTTGAAACCTTAGCAAGGCTACTGAGAATTTGAAAGTGAAGATCTATAAGAATAAGCATATGAAATGAATGGGATAGAGGAATGAAAAAGATAGTCATCTGATATAGCTATTAAATTGCTGAAAATGTTACCGAGATATGCACTCAATACAAGCATATGAATAAAGAAAACACGTCATAATGTCTTCTATAAATCTGAAAAGATACATAAAAAACAACATCTGTAAGCTAGCATCATTTTAACATATAGACTTCATCAAGGAAACACCAAGCATAACACATCTCAATGTGCAGATTAAACAGCTAAACCACAGAACAACAATAGCATAAATGACAAAATTATGTGATGTGACATAGAATCAACTAGCATAAGCCACACTTAGGCCACCACTACTCATCTAAGCTCAAACACAAACTGCTTTCAAGAATATTCGTTGTTGAGTTCTATTCCTTAGGGGTAAGAGTTGAATCATTCCACATTTACATGTTTCTATGCTAACAAGAAAATATGCGGAGATATTCTGAATTTTCTTTTAAAAAAGATCAATATATTTCCATTACGTAAAAAAAGATTGATCTTTTATTTCCCCTTCTTTATACTAATGAAGTGGCACTGAAGAAACACATCTAAAAATATAATTGGTAAAGGACCTTTTTGGTCTTTTTTTTAAGGCGAGAGCTTTTTATGTTATTAAAAAAGGAACAGAAATTCAAAAATGATTAAACCAAAAAACCTAATCTGTTGAGATCTTTACTGTAGGGAGAGAGTGAAGAATATTACTTAATACATTGATTTAAGTGCCTTGTGATAAACCGAGCACAAAACAAGTTCCATATCAGTGTAAAGAATATAAATGTTGACAAGCATGACTTTAGACAAATGCACGTTGAAAGAATTGGCAAGGTTTATATCTTTAAGGTGCAAAATAAATTAGGCAATACTGGATGCTTCAATCTAATACAGGTTAAGACCCAATGTTTTCCCTGTAAATCCAACATAAATTTGGGTTTATGTAGATCACTATACAATTTCAGAAGAAGAGAATGCCTCTCATTTTAGTTCTATAAGTTCTTTTACACTAAGAAAAACTGTTTCATATTAGGAAAGCTAACTATTTTAAAAGCCTGAAAAAAGCCTTCTGATTGATGAAGTTTCCAATGCAAGGGAAAACCATTTTCCAAAGTGTCACTGGTTTAATTCCAGAACCAAACACAAATGTTCTCTAACTGGGCCCTGATATGGCAGGATCAAGCAACTGTGGAGAGCTCAACTTGTCCCAGTTGCATTTTTGGAAAACTTAGCAACTGTGGAGAGCTCCACTTGTCCCAGTTGCATTTTTGGAAAACTTGTCCAATCAACTTCAAATGTCAGGCCAGCTTATCAGAGAAAGATAAATAAACCCAACCAAGAACATATCTGCGGTACAACCAGACCTGGACAAATGGAAAGTAAGCTCTCTCGTGGATATCAGCCATGGACAAGACATGACCTAATTTGTCCAATTTCAAAGAATGATAAACTTTGGCGGTCGAGTAGAATCAAGATAAAAGCAGGGAGGACGGGGTGATTCATGCAATCACAATGCACCAGCCTCTTGTGATACCAAGACGCACACTACAGCTTTGCTAAAAAAAAACGGTGCCAACCAGTTACAAAGCATTAAAGATGTTCTAATTACCTTTGAAGTTAAGCCAATAAACCCCTAGCATTCTGCTTCTTGTCTCCCTTCATTGTTTCTGTTAACCAAGACTCAACTTAACTAGCAAATCCCAATTAATCATTGAAAAAACAAGATTCTTCCTCTTCCTCTTATAATAGAATGATCTGCTTTGAGAATCTGAAACCCAAATTCCATTGACGCTTAATAAGAGCTCTCTATTGTTCCCCACTAAGCCATTTGACAATTTGAAGTGCAATACTTAATCAAAGGTAAATCAATTTTACTTGACCAATATCATCCAAGAAATACAGAGGACCATTCAACATATGAGACAGCCGAATCGAAACATAGTCCCAACTCTTAAAAAACTTAGTAGCAAAGACAATTTTTATCAAGATAACAAGGATTGGCATCTGCTAAGAAATTTAACAAGAACAACCAACAACACCCTCCTAAACAGACTACAACACCCATATTATAGCTCATATTCGCAAAAACAAACATCTCAATCTCCAGAAAAACAAACCCCAAGAAGCTCTTTTTAATGCATACAGCATGGGAAAAGACATAATGCCCGAAGAAAATAAACTCAAAACAACAACCCTCAACATATTTGTTTCCCTGCATTGTCCTGTCCTACATTACATCAATTCTTGCACAAAAAGCAGCACAACATGATCACTTTAAAAATAAAAAACCCAGAAAAAAAAAAAAAAACAAGAACTAACATGAAGAAGGACCTGTGATCAGATGTTGAGCTAAATGCAATTCCATTGGTCTCTTTCTCTGCAACCCATCTTTCATTTCACAAAACCAACTCCGTCCACGGTCACGGCTCATCACAGCTAACTAGAATATAAGTTTGACAAAGGTTGTCGGTGTAGCCCAGTTACTGTCTTGGGTAACATTGGACTGGGCCTTCGATTGAGATTTTGTCCTGGTTTTTTTTAGTTATAATTTTTTTATTGAGACCCATCTAGCTTTTTTTGCATTTTGGAGGACAAGCCCATTAAACGCTTAAAAGAATTATTTTCATATATTTAAAAATATATATTTATCTTTATATCTTCTATATAAAATATATTTATATCTATTTTATATTATCTTTTTATTATAAAACATTAACGGAAACGCAATCATAGTCTTCATGGTTGGTGTGTCTCAATTTTGTTATAGTCATGGTGTAACATCCCCTATCTTTTCAATACAATTACATCTATTTTTTATTATCTTATACATAAAAATTTAGGTAAATTATATATATATATATAAGGAGGAAAATCCCAACAAAATCCCAATAGTTTTATTACACAATTTATTATATCTCTTATTAAAAAATTTATTCACGTTATCTATTTTTAAGTTTTTTTAAAAAATACAATTATTTTTTCGATATAATACTTGGTAGCTCAATGACTTTATAAAATAGAGGTCCTTGAAGAAGATTACATCGAACATAAAATTAAAAATTAAATCATATTAAATATTTTCATCATTCTAGTTACTAACATTTAACAATTATATCATCAAAACTAATTTCATAAGTTTTTTTTTAAGAACATTAATCTTGTATTAATTTCCAACACCTTATGTTTTTTATTATTTCTCCGATAAATTTTTTTCCCATCATTTTATTTATTACATTATCATCTTTACATCATAATAAATATTTTATTTGTAATCTAATTTAACTTGTCACTCGACTTATTCCTTACAACTTTAAAATTATATGGTCTCCATCAAACACTTTGATACAATATCCCTTTTTCACATCTAAGTTATTCAACTACTATTTTCACTTCATGAATATATTCAATTTATATTAATATTATTATTTCACAACTCAAAGAATTTACCCCATAATCCATTTCCTAAACACTTATAAATTATATGATTTTTTTTCCTCTCTCCACCACCTTTAATAAATATTGTAACTCATTACTTAAACATGTCTAATTCACATGATTATTTAATTAATGTCAGCCTTTTGTTTTCCTGACATTTATTTTATATATAATACATTGTACTTTATTCCATATAGCATCTTTGTTATGTTAAAAAATTTTCCCGATTTATTATTCATTTTTTTTTATTTCATGTCCATTTATATTATTTATAATTTATGAAATAACCTTCCATTACTTTTACACGTATAAGGCATGCTCAAATCATCTTTATTTTTTGTTAAACTTTATCGATATAGCTAATTAAATACTTTCTCATTAACCTATCAACGCATCTAAACTTATATATACCTTGCTCCATTACATGCTATTGTTAATACCAAATACATGATCGACTACACGACACGATATTGTGAGATATCTATAAATTTATTTAATATCAAATACAATCAGCTTTATACATAATTATTATTTGTTATTATCTCTTCTATATATATTTATCACATCAATTACTAAATTGATAATTTTTTGTTTTACATTTAACCTTACAAATTAGTACAATTATCACAATTTAAAAACATGTCAATGCCTTATCTAGCTCAAATTGGGCATTTATTCTGTTACTAAATTAACTGATTTTTTAAATCGCTTATTTATCAAGGCACTAGTTCTATTAACTAGGGTAACTAGTTTCTTCGTTTGCCTATTAACTAAGACATTAGTTTTATTGATCAAGGCAACTAGTTTCTCTGATTGTCTATTAATCAGTGCACTAGTCCATTAATCATGATAACTAGTTTCTCCAATAGCCATTAACCAGGACACTAGTCTTCTTAACCATGATAACTAGTTTCACACATATTAATATAAAAATAAAAACATACCATATTTAACGTATTTTTTCATTACTTGACATAATAAATTTGTTCAATAAGGTGTCAAAGTGTCAAGCATCTTTTCCACAATAATATCTATTCATATGTCAATTACCTCACATGTTAACTATTTTAAAGTTCTCGTCATATATATTTGTCCCAACATTAATTTTCATCGTAGTGGTCTTATACAAATTACACATGAATTTTATTGTTTCTATTAGTAATAGATCATGCATCAGATCCTATCAATGCGGTCAATAATAACTCTTGCATAGCAATTTTGTTGTTGCGGCCAAAAGTAAAACGTACAAGGGTTTTCCGTCGTTGCAGTCAAAAGTAATATAAAAAAGGTTTTTTCTCCATTGCGGCAAATTACATCTCATAATGCACTATACATTATCGCTTATACGATTAACTACAAATTACATATCAATTTCTACCTCGAAAGTATACGCCTTCCATTAACAATGACAACAACAATATAATGTATAGTTTAATTACCACTGTAGTTTTAATAATTATAAAAACATGTATAAATAATTAAAAAGACAATGGAGGGTTGTTTCCTTATCTTAACTCTTGTTATCCGAGCTCTTGATAAGTTGAGTTTCGCTTTGATCGCTTCTCCTTCAAGTTCCAAGCAATAATCATAACATTCACATCATTATCTTAAAATTTATTTGTAGAAATTTTTATATCATACATCTAAAAATTCAAACAATTATTTTTTTCTCTTGTTACACTTCAAACATCAATTTTCCATTACACTCCACAAAATCAATATTTATGTTATTCATTTAAATCCTCACTCAAGTTTTCACTTCATCATAATTTCCAATTCAATGGTCATTACATTACAAACAATTATTTAACAATTAATATGAAATTTCCCACACTTCCATGATTTCATATTTACTATTAACACACATCAACCATTTCAATTTTAACAAATCTAACAACTTTGCCCCATAAAATCAATTTAACATAAAATGCTCCCTCATTCCCACTTTGTATTTTTCATTTCTCTATTTCATCCACTAATTTAATTTATTTCTCTTTAAAGTTTCTACCAATTATTTTAAATATAAAAATAGCACCAATTTAACCAAGAAATCACCATGATTATTGTTGTTGTTGTTATTATTATCATTATCATAAAAATAGCACCAATTTAACCAAGAAATCACCATGATTATTATTATTGTTGTTATTATTATCGTTATCGTTATTTAATTATTCAATACCAAAACACAATACATATATTTTCATTCCTACAATCATTTTCACAACATAAATTCCATGTTATCACCCATATTTCTCCACAATTTACTCATTTCTTACATATTACTCCCCCTCTTTATATATAATCTTCATATCACTCAAATTGATTTAATTTCTTAAAAATT
>Ga0325400_1003471_pt1 | contig 14256 bp, 18 predicted proteins | sample PopdelMetagenome_2_FD_205662 | JGI IMG/M metagenome (GOLD analysis project Ga0325400, IMG submission 205662) | Populus deltoides microbial communities from Bellville, Georgia, United States - Xylem-PdKOR-R1 | ecosystem: Host-associated > Plants > Phyllosphere > Stem > Wood/Secondary xylem... | reverse complement strand
CGCTCGCCAAGCGCAACGCGCAGCTGCCCGAGGACTCGGCGCCTGCGCGCGAGGCGGGGGCGCTGGTGCTCGACGCGCTCGCCGCCTCGCCGCTGTTCGTGGCCGCGGCGCTGCCGCTCAAGGTCTTCCCGCCGCTGTTCAACCGCTACGCCGGCGGGCAGGACTTCAGCACCCACGTCGACAACGCGGTCCGGGTGCGGCGGGGCAGCGACTTCCGCATCAGGGCCGACCTGTCGGCGACGCTGTTCCTCGCCGATCCCGCCGGCTACGACGGCGGCGAGCTGGTGGTCGAGGACCTGTTCGGCGAGCAGCGGGTCAAGCTCCCCGCCGGGCACATGGTCGTCTACCCGGCGTCGAGCCTCCACCGCGTCGAGCCGGTCACGCGCGGCGCGCGGGTCGCCGCCTTCTTCTGGATCCAGTCGATGGTGCGCGACGACGGCGCCCGCCGCATCTTGTTCGACCTCGACCGCGGCGTCCAAGCGGTGGCGTCGGACCGCGGGCAGGGAGACCCGGCGGTGATCGGGCTGACCGGCGTCTACCACAATCTGCTGCGGCGCTGGGCCGACGTCTGAGGCTTTTCGCCCCCGCTCGCGCATGGGTGTGGCCAAGCGAAACTGGTTCGGCGCGGGCGCGGGGGCCTATGCCTGCTTCCGCCCCGAATACTCCGATGCGCTCGGGACCGTCCTTTCCGCGGCGGCGCATGACCAGACGCTTGCGCTCGACGTCAGCTGCGGAACGGGACAGTTCACCCGCCGGCTCGCCACCGATCTCGACGCGATGATCGGCTGCGATCCGAGCGCCCACCAAATCTCCCATGCCACTCCCCATTCACGGGTGAGCCACGTGGTGGCGCAGGCGGAGCGTCTGCCGGCGGAGGACGGCAGCGTCGGGCTTGGGACCGCCGCTCACGTGGCGAACTGGTTCGATCTGTCTCGCGCTACGATGAAGCGCGGCGAGTCGTCGCGCGGAGGCGCCATCGCGCTGTCAGCTACGGCGTGATGGTGCCCGAGCTCGACCTCGCCGGCCGCGTCGCAGCCTTCTGCGCGCAGGAGGTCGGCCCCTGGTGGCCGCCCGAGCGCCGGCTGGTCGACACCGGCGATGTCGAGATCCCCTGCCCGTTCGCCGATCAGCGTTGCGTGCCGCCGGACCCGGTGTCAGGACGCGCAACGATCGCCGTGGATCGCGCCCGCTAGGAACCCTGGACGATGCACCCCAGATGGCCGACCGCGCTGCTCGCCCTCTCGACCGCAGCCTGTGGCGGCGGCGCGCCGCAGTCGCCGCCGATCAGCCAGGGCGCGACCGGCACGCCGACTGTCGCCAAGGCACCCGACGCGCGCTCGCGGCTGATCGTCGACCGCGCGCGGGCGTTCCTCGCCACGCTGACGCCCGAGCAGCGCCGGGCGGTGCTGTTCCCCTTCGCCGACGGCGCGCAGCGGGTGAAATGGTCGAACTTCCCGACCGGGTTCGTGCCGCGGTCGGGGATCGCCTGGGGGCAGATGACCCCGCTGCAGCGCACCGCGTTGGTCGCGCTGCTGCGATCGGTCCTGAGCCCGCAAGGCGTCGCGATGGTCGCCGAGCAGATGGACGCCGACCAGATCCTCGCCGCCAAGGAACCCGCGATGTTCGGCGCGGGACGCTACTATGTCAGCTTCGTCGGCGCCCCCGCGCTCGACCGGGTGTGGACGCTCCAGTTCGGCGGCCATCACCTGGCGATCAACGCGACCGTGTCCGGCCCGGACGTCTCGTTGTCCCCCAGCCTGACCGGCGGCGAGCCGCTGAAGTACGAGAAGAACGGCCGGCGCATCTACATCGTCGAGAACGAGGTCAACCAGAGCCAGGCGCTGATGCGCACGCTGACGCCCGCGCAGCTCCGCCAGGCGGTGCGCTCCACCGACAAGATCGACCTCGTCCTGGGTCCCGGCCACGACGGGCAGGTGCTCCAGCCCGAGGGGCTGCCGGGCAGCGCGATGTCGCCCGCGCAGAAGGCTCAATTCCTGCGCCTGATCGCGGCCCGGCTCGACATCCTCAACGCGGATGACCTCCAGCCGCAGATGGCGGCGATCGCCGCGACCATCGACAAGACCTGGTTCGGCTGGTGGGGGCCGACCGCGCCGCTCGGCGCCGCCTATGTCCGCGTCACCGGCCCGCGCGTGTCGATCGAGTTCTCGCCGCAGGACATGGACGGCGACGCCACCAACCACGCGCACAACATGTTCCGCGACTCGGCCAACGAGTATGGCTCGGCCTGGACGAAGCTGCCGTGAGCATCCGCGCGGGCGTCGCGCTCGCGATCGCCGCGGTCGGCGGAGTCGCCGACGCACACCCGGTCCACGAGATCGTCCAGAACGCCTATCTGACGCTCGCGCCGGGCACGGTGACGCTTCAGCTCGACCTGACCGCGGGGCCGCAGGTGGCGGGTGTCGTCATCGCGCTGCTCGACACCGATCGCGACCGGCGGGTGAGCCGCACCGAGGGCGACGCCTTCGCGGCCCGGGTGCTGCGCGCCTCTGCGGGGTCGGTCGACGGCCGTGCGCTGGCTTGGCGGGCGACTTCGGTCGCGATCCCGGCCTACGCCGCGCTGCGCGGCGCGCACGGCACGATCCGCATCACCGCCACCGCGGTCCGGGTCGACCGTCCCGGCTTCGCGACGCTGACCTACCGCAACGGCTTCAGCCCGGCGGAGAGCCGGTGCGACGCCAACATCTTCCTGAGGCCGGCGGACGGATGGCGCTACCTCGTGCGCTCGCAGGCGCGCAGCAACGATGGCCGCCGGCTAGCGGTGCGATACGCGGCGGCGCGGAGCCGCTGACCACCTCACCGCCGTCCATGAATCCGATTCATGGCGACATGCCGGTTTGCCCCGCTAATCGCGGGCAACCGGGCGCTCTATCGACAGGGTGATCCTCGGCCCGGCGTCGCACTACGACTAACCAACACGGGCCGAGGGCGGGATCAATCCCTCGGGCGAGCTGCGCACCCGCTTCCGGCTCGGCGCCAATCGGGGCGGTCTACTAAGTGGCAAAAATCATTTTTTAGTTCCGATGCGCTCCGCTTCGCCGGACTCGAACCGTCACGTCTTTCGCAGATGAGGGTACAATCGAGGGTAAAACGAAGCGTGGCTCCGCTATTTTAGGCGCATCTACAATCACTTCTGCCGTTCTCGTCAGTCCTCTTCTGGCACCAATTTCCATCCGAGCGCACCCTCACCGATCGAGAAAACCGTTGAGAAACGGCGTTTCTCGCTGCTCGGCGTCTACCGCCGCCCGGGGGCGTGCTTGGGTGTTGGGGGGTATCTGGGTGTACATTCGGCGGTATGCGCGCTGCCAAGTGATCGATGCGCCTTTGAGATCCGCATGACCCGTTACGCTTGATGCCCCACAATCGGCCGCTCAGGAGCTTGTGCTCGCTGCCCGGCTTCGGTCGCCCGTTCAGGTGGCGGAACGCTCGGCTCGGCCGCAGGCTCTGCCGGCCGCGAGTAGCCACAAGGCGATGTGCGCCCTTCCTTTGCTGTTCTCGCATGCGGACGATTGTTCACGTCGCCATCGCCTCAGTATTCGGATCCCGGCTGCACATCGCGGCTCGTAACTAGCGCCTGGCGTAACGCAGCCGACGAGCAAGGCTCGACGGCTGTCGACGGATAATGACCTTCTGACTGTCAGACCTTCAGGCCTTGACCAACCCGCTTATACGCCCTCCACCGACAGCCTGTGCGAACAGCCGCTGCCCGACTGCGTCGGGATCGATCGCCAGTCCCTCCGCCACGGCCCCGGCGATCAGCGCATCAAGCGCGGTGGTCGGTCGCAGGTCGCGGCCCTCGTACAGGCTGGACGCCGCGAGCCCGGGCCAGTCGCCAAGGATGCGGCCGCCCCGGATGCTGCCGCCGAACAGCATCGCCACCGATCCGGTGCCGTGATCGGTGCCGCCGGTGCCGTTGATCGCCGCCGTGCGGCCGAACTCGGTCGCCACCAGCACCGTTGTCGTCGCCCAGGCCGGCCCGAGCCCGTCGCGCAGCGCGGCGATGAGCGCGTCGAGGTTCTTCAGCTGGTTGGCCAACCGACCCTTCTGGCCGCTGTGCGTGTCCCAGCCGAGCGTCTCCATCATCGCGACGCGCGGGCCGTCCGGCTTGGTGAGGAAGCCCGCGGCGAGCCGGCCGAGGCTCGCCGGATCCTGCCGCGCGCCGGTGACCGCGCCGGCCAGCCCCCTGGCCTCCAGCGCCGCCTGCCACGGCGCGTGGAGCCCAGCGTCGGCGTCGTAGAGCGCGGTCACGCGCGTCATCAGATCGTCGGCCGCGGCCGGCAGCGCCGAGGGCGCGTAGGATGCGACGGAGACGGGTCCGCGGAGTGCCGCGGGCAGCGTGGACGTGACCGCGATCGCCTCCTCCGCCGATCGCGGCATCATCGCGACCAGCCGGTTCATCCAGCCGTCGCGGACCGCGTAGGGCCGGGTCCCGCCGGTCTCCAGCACGTTCTGGCCGTCGAAGTGCGAGCGGTCGCGATAGGGCGAGGCGACGGCCTGGACGAACAGCGCCTCACCCCGGCCATACATCCGGCCGACCTCCGCCAGCGCTGGGTGGAGCGTGAAGGTCGCGTCGAGCTTGAGGCCCGGCGCCTCCTCCCCGATCAGCCGTCCGCGCAGCGCCGCGAAGCCGGGGTCGCCCACGGGGCGGAGGATGTCCAGCCCATCCGCCGCGCCGCGCTGGATGATGAACACGAAGCGGCGCTCGGTCGGCACGGTGGCGAGCGCGAGGCCGGGCGCGACGAACAGGGCGCCCGCGCCGAGGGCGGCGGTGGCGAGCAGGCGGCGGCGGGCGATCATGCGATCATCTCCTCAGGAAGTCGGGCGAGGCGAGCATCAGCGCGACCGCACTGGCCGGGCTCTCGGACCGGGCGATCTGCTGTGCGGTCGCCTCGCTGAGCGCGGCGGGCAGGAGCCGCGGGGCGAGCGTGCGCGCGTCGGCCGTGTCGCCGAGCGGCGCGGCAAGCCGTTGCGCGACCTCGACGCGGCGGAGCAGAGCGTCCGACCCTGCCCAGCTGGCCGCGACGTCGTCCCATCCCGCCGGGGCGCCGGGCCGCCACACGCGCTGGCCGAGCTGGGTCTGGAGGGCGGCGACCTGCATCTGGCCGACCTGGCGCCGGCCGAGCCCGCGGAGCGCGGAGATCGTCCACTCCCACGGCGTCTTGAACTTGACGGGCGTCGGCGCCCACGCCTCGGGCGAGGCGACCAGCGCGCGGTAGAACGTCGGCAGGTCGCCCCCGCTGCCCACGAAGTCGCGCGCGAGCCGGTCGACCATCGCGGGCGGCGGCTCGTCCCCGGCGAAGTGGCGCGCGACCTTGGTCGCGACGTGGGTCGCGGTGGCGGGCGCGGCCGCGAAGTCGAGCAGCGCCGCCCGCGCCTGCGCCTCGCCCGCCTGGGCATAGCGCCGGCCGGTGATCGTCCGCTCGCCCGGCTCGTGCTGGGCCGGGCGGAAGGCGAAGCCCGCCGCCGGCCCGACCGACCAGCCGGTCAGCGCGCGCGCGAACTCGGTCACGTCCGCCTGGGTGTAGCCGGAGCGGACGCCCAGCGTGTGCAGTTCCATGACTTCGCGCGCCAGATTCTCGTTCAATCCCCGCTGACGCTGAACCGCTCGCGCCGCGGCCGGGCTGTTCGGGCCGATCGACCCCGCCTGGTTGAGGTAGAGCAGCATCGCGGGGTGCCGCTCGACCGCCAGCAGCATGTCGGCGAAGCGGCCCAGGACATGGGGGCGGATCGCGTCCCGCTCGAACGCGGGCGCAAGCGCGGTGACGCGCGGGTTCTCCGCCGACACGCAGAAATGATTCGACCAGAAATGGACCATGCGCTCGACGAACGGCGCCTCGGTCGCGAGCGCCGCGTCGGCGCGGGCCTGCACGCCCGCGCGGTAGAGCGCCTGTACCTCTTCGCGGAAGTCGCGCCGGCCCGCCTGCATCGCCGCCTTGGCGGCCGCCGCGTCGCCCACGCCGGCGCGCGCCGCCTGCCGCCCCTCGCGGTAGCGATCCAACAGCGCCCCTGCGTCGGGAAGCGCCGCGAAGCCGGCGGGGCGGACCTCGAACCGTGCGAACTGGCCGGTGATCCAACCGCGCGGGTCCGTCGGCGGCGCATCGCCGGGACGTGCGCCCAGGCCGAACCGGTTGAGCGCGATCGCCGCCGGCGACAGGACCGGGCGCGAGGAGGCGGTTGGTCGATCGTCCATGGGGTGTTGAACGTCCGAGCGGCGTTGATCCGTCGCGGCTCAGTTCAGGGCGGACGCCGCCCGGCCTCCCCGGCGCCGCATCGCGTCGGCCAGCCGCGCGCGGTCGGCAGGCGGCAAGCCGGCCGCAAAGATCACCGCGCGCCGCTCCACCGCGGCGCGGACCGCCATGTCGGCGGAGCGCGCCCGGTCGAGCGCGGCGAGCACCGCCCGTCGATCCACGGCCGGTTGCCGCAGCAGTTCGGCCGCCTCCGCCTTGGCCGCGCGCGAGGCCAGCACTGTCGGGCGCAGCGACCGGCGAGTCTCTCGGAGCGCCGATCGGAACGCGCGGCGCCGGTCGGGCGGCAGCTCGGCGCCCGCGACCCGGAGCGAGCCGGCCGAGATCATCCGCTTGCCCGTCCGGAGCGACGCGTAGCCGGCGATCAGCGCCCCGGCCAGGAACAGGTTGAGGATGATCGAGGCGACCAGCGCCAGCCGCCACCGCCTCACAGATCGTCCCCCGCGTCGGCCAGCTCTCCGAAGGACGTGCCGCCGTCCACGGCCTGGTCGGCCGGCACGGTGACGAGCACGGCGGCCGTCCCCGCCGCCGCGCCGGCCAGCGCCGCCGCCACGCCGATGCCCGACCACCAGAGCCGCGCGCGCGACGCGAGGCTTGCCGACATCGGTGCACCGGCGACGATCCTGGCGGAGAGCCCGTTCGTGACCGGCCGATCGCGCCAGGCGTCGAGCCGGTCGTCGAGCATGGCCGCCGCCGCGAGGACGTCGGCGCCCTCGGACGTGGCCGCCAGCCGGGTGGCCGCGGATCGATACGCCGCCGGCCAGCGCGCCAGCGACCCGCCATAGGCGTCGGCCAGCGCGCGGAACCGGGCAAGGTCGAGCTGTTCAGTCACGATCGTCCCTTTCCTGCGCCAGAGCGAAGCTGGCGCGCAACCCGCGCCGGCCACGTGCGAGCAGTGACTCCAGCGCCTCCACGCTGACGCCCAAGGCCGCCGCGGCCTCGGCACCCGACAAATCCTGGTAGTGGACCAGCAGGATCGCCTCGCGCTGCCGGTCGGGCAGGGCGGCGATCGCGTCGGCGACCTGCCGCGCACGCTCCGCCTCCAGCAACGTCGTCTCCGCGCCCGGTGCCGGGTCGACCGGCTCCGGCAGCGTCTCGCCCGTCACCTCGCGCCGGCGACGCAGCCGGTCGCGGCAGAGGTTGAGCACCACGGTGTGCAGCCAGGTGTCGAACCGCGCGCGGCCCGGTTGCCACGCGCCCGCCGTCCGCCAGACGCGCAGGAACGCCTCCTGTGCCACGTCTTCCGCGGCGGCGGTGTCGCGCAACATCCGCGCGGCGAGCGCGAGCACGCGCGGCAGCTTGGCGGCGACCAGCAGCCGCGTCGCCGCCGCGTCGCCCCGCCCTACCCGCGCCACCAGCCCGGCGTCCGGATCCTGTTCGCTCAAGCCCGCATCCCAGCCCCATGGTCGATCGCTGCCCGTCTCAGTCCGACGGCTCGGCTCCGCCGCGCCGTCCGGCTTCCGGCAGGCGCTCGGCCGGCGTCAGCACCCCGTCGCGGTCGGCGTCGAGCCGGGCGAAGCGGCGCGCGGCCACCGTCCCGATCTCGGCCGGATCGAGCGCCGCGTCGCGGTTCCGGTCCATGCGGGCGAAGCGCGCCGCCGGATCGCCCCCGGCCCGTTCGGCGCCGGCGACGAACTCGGCCCGGCTCACCTTGCCGTCGCCGTCGGTGTCGCGCGCGAGCAATCGCCGCTGGTACCGCGCCTGAAAGGCCGCCAGGGTCAACCCGGCGGGCGTCGGGGCGGGCACCGTCGCGGTTGGCGGGCGTTGCACCTGCCCGGCCTGCCCAGCAGCGGTGCCCGGCACGATCGCGAGCAGCGCGGCGAGCGATAGAAAGGGGACTGCGGCGGTCGGCATCAGCACGGCCGCCCGTAGCGCGGGCCGCACTGACGCTCGTCCTCAAAGGTGCGGCGCGTGCGGCGCAGGTCGCGGCGGGCGTCGCGCCGGTTCTCGCGCGCCTCGCGCTGGTCATAGGCATCGCCGTAGCGATCGGCGTCGCGCACGTCCTGACGCGCGCCCTGCAGGTCGCGTCGTGCCTCGCGCAGGTCGCCCCTGGTCGTGCAGCCCGCGCCGGCCAGCAGGGCGGCGGTTGAAGCGGCGATCAGCATGAATCTCGTCATGGTCGGCTCTCCGTTTGCGAAAGGGAAGCGGGGATGCAGCCGGCGGCCGCACCCCCTGCTCGGTCAGCGATAGCGCCAGCCGCCGTGATACCGGTAGCGCGTCCGCCAATAGCGGTGCCCGTCCCAATAGCCGTAGCCGCGGTAGAACCCGCCCCGGACGTTGGGCCGGCACGCCCCGGCTGGCCCGCGATGGAAGCCGACGCCGCAGCCTTGCCGGGCCTCCGCCGCCGGCGGCGCGACCAGCGCGACAGCGCCCGCGGCCATCGCCGAAAGGATCATCAGCTTCATACGTCCTCCTGATATCAACCCGCCGGAACCTGGGGCGGACCGTATCTTGAACGCGCGGGCGGCGGCTTTCCGTCGCTAACAAATCCTGAGGCGAAGCTCGGATCTCCGTCTCGCTGCCGACCACTGCCGGGGCGGCCCTGTTTGAGCCAAGCGGGCGGATCCCGCTGGCGACCGTCGCCCTGGGCGGCTTGATCTCGGCGAGGCTACTGGCCCCTGTTCGTGCTACCGACGCTTTACCGCCGGTTCGGGTCGGCCGCCGCGGCCTTGCGGCAACCCGACGAGACGTACAACCGAAGGAGACGCTTCAGGGCGAATGAACATGGCGCGGTGGACCGCTCTCATGATGGACACGGTCCGGAAGACCATGCGCGCATGACCGGCGCGTCGCGGCGGCCCTTTGGACGACTTCGTCCCTCCGAGCCGAAGCGACTACATGGTCGGACGTTCAGCGCCCCTCTCTCGGCGTCCCGGGACCTGCGCTTCGTTCACGTTGAGGCGGAGGGTGAGCTGAAGCGGAATAATCAGGCCTTCGGGTGCGACGCAACGGTGTCCAAGTACCAGAGCAGGAGACCACCCGTGGCCACGACGCCGACGCCGACCAGCGCGCTCAAGCCGGTGACGGTGAGGCTGGACCAGAGCAGCCAGGCGTTGACGGCGCAGAAGGCGAGCGGCAGCAAAGGGTAGAAGGGCACGCGGAACGGCCGCGGTCGGTCGGGTTCACGGCGGCGAAGCACGATCAGCGAAGCGCCCGACAGGAGAAAGAAGAACCAGAAGGTCGGGGCGGTGTAGTCGACCGCGAGCTGGAAGCCGTCGCGCGCGAACCCGCCGGCCCCCACCAGCCCCAGCGCCACCGCGCCCTGCGCCAGCAGCGCGTGGCGCGGCGACCCGCTCCCCTCGTGCCATCGCCCCAGCCAGCGGAGCGCGGGCACGTCGCGACCCAGCGCGAACGCCGATCGCGCGCCGGTGATGACCGTCGCGTTGGCCGAGGTGAGCGCCGCCAGCGCCACCGCGGTGGCGAGCGCCGCGGCGCCCGGCGCACCAAAGGTCGCGCGCGCCACGTCCGCGCCGACCGCGCGCGAGGCGGCGACGCCGCCCAGGCCGAGCACGCGGAGGTAGGCGACGTTGACCAGCACGAACAGGCCGGTCAGCACGGCCAGGCTGATCAGCAGCACCGGCAGCACGCGCCGGCCGCCGCCGCGCAGCTCCGCCGAGACGTAGGCCGCCTCGCTCCAGCCGCCAAAGGTGAGGAGCACGAACACCATCGCCAACCCAGTGGAGCCGGAGCCGGCCGCCGGCGATGCCACCGGGGTCGGCGCGACCGGCGCGAACAGCAAGCCGGCGACGATCACCAGTGCCAGTCCCGCCACCTCCAGCGGCACCAGCCATCGCTGCGCCCCCGCCGCGGGGCGCAACCCCGCCCAGTTCAGCGCCGTCACCGCCACCACCGCCGCGCCCGCGTAGAGGGCGGCGGATGCCGGGCCGAGCGGCAACGCGGCCGCCGCATAGTCGCCGAACACGAAGGCGAGCACCGCCACCGAGCCGGTCTGGATCACCGCCAGCCGCGCCCAGGCATAAAGCAGCGCGAGCCGCCGACCAAAGGCGCGGCGAAGGAAGTGGTAGTCCCCGCCGACGTTCGGCCAGGCCGCGGCCAGTTCCGCGTAGCAGAGCGCCCCCACAAGCGCGATCAGCCCGCCGGCGAGCCACAGCAGCATCATGCCGGCGGCGCTCGGGCTGCCCTGCGCAACCACCGACGGTGCCCGGAAGATGCCGGCGCCGAGCACGATGCCGACGGTGATCGCGACGCCGTCATGGACCGTGAGCGTCGCCCGCGGCGCCGACCGCCGTTCCGCCTCGTCAATGTCGGCGGTCACGGGCGCCCGGACCGGCGCACGCGACGGGATCCGCTCAGAGGTCCACCTTTCGATCCTCGATATGATGGGGCTTGCCCGTGATCTTCGCCTTCACGAAGGACAGGACCGAGACGATCGCCTGGCCGGGCGTGTCCCAATACTCCGCGCCGTCGGCATGGACCTTTACCAACACGATGTCGGGATCATCCGGTCCGTCGGGGAACCAGGCCTCGATGCCGGGGTTCCACAGCGCCTTCGCCTTGGCAGGATCGCGGACCACCTCGGCCTCGCCGCTGATCGAGACCCAAGAGCTCCTGGACGAGAGCGAGACGTTGACGCGCGGCTCGCGCGCGATCTGCCCGGCCTTGCGTCCGCCGCGCTTGGTGAAGAACCACAGGTCGCCGTCGAACGCGACCTCCTGCACCGCCATCGGCCGGCTCATCAGCCTGCCGTCCTCCCCGGCCGTCGTGAACATGCAGACGTTGATGTCCTTGATCAGCCCCGCGAGCTTGGCGATCTCCGCGTCGGGTCCGGTCTCGGGCGCTTGAGCATCGTCGTTCATGGTGATCTCCACGGACCTTGCAGGTGGCTGATGTGCCTGCGGTCACCCGGCTGACAACGTCCCCGGTCGCGAAAGGCTCACCGGACCCGATCGACCCGCGTCGACGTCGATGTTGCCAGCGGAACGGCACTGCGCATGCGCCCATGGCGAGCCCCGTCAGCGTGCGCGTGCGGCCTCGGCCTCGACCCGACCGTTGAGCCGGTCCCGATCCGCTTCGAGACGACGCACATAGGCGGTGACGCGGTTTTCCAGTGCCGCGTGCCGCGCCGCCATGACCCCCTCCGCCCGTTCTTCGGTGGCGACGTCCTGGCCCGCGATGCGCTTGCGCGCTATGTCGTTGCTGACCGCGATCCGCTCGCGCGCGACGATGTTGCTGGTGCAGATGCGGGCACGCGCCGTCGCGTTGTCGGTCGAGATGGCGTTGCGGGCGGTGGCGTTGGCGGTGGCGATCGCGTTGCGCGCGCGACGATTGTCCTCGCGGATGCGGGCGGTGACGGCGTCGAACTCGCGATCGGTGCGGCTGTTGACGAACCGCCCGCCGCCGGCGGACGCCACCGCGGCCAGCGCCGCCGCCTCGTTGTCGGCGACGTCGAAGCCGATGATATTCACCACCGCCCGGGTGCGACCGGCGTTGATCGTGCGGGCGACCGCGACCGGATCGCCGCCGCACGTCTCCTGCCCGTCCGACACCACGTAGATCACCTGCTCCCCCGGCCTGCCGCTCTCCGCAAGCAGCGCTTCGGCCCGTTGCAGCGCGGCGGCGAGCGGCGTCCAGCCGACCGGCCGGATCGCCGAAACAGCCTGCGCCAGCGCCGCCCGATCGCGCGATGGCGGCAGTGCCAGGCTCACCGCCCGGCACGACGCGTCCTTGCCGCTGGAACTGTTGTCGCCCGCCTGACCGAAGACCAGCAGGCCGGCGTCAGCGTCGGGTGGCAGGTCGTCGACGAACGCGCTCGCGGCTGCCTTGGCCAGCGCCAGCTTGGCCCTGCCCGACACCCTGCCCGCCATCGACCCGGACGCATCCACCGCGACGATCACGCGGGTCGGGGCGGGCGGTGCCGGAACGGCGCTCCGCTGCGTCAGCGCCGCGGTGTCCAGGTCGGCCTGGTCGAAGCATGCGGCGGGATCGCCCGCACTGAAGCGATCGAGATAAGCGGTAACGGCGCCATCGGGGTTGGCTTTGGGCGTCTGCCGCTGCTCCGGTGCGCGGCTGCACGCCGCGGCGACGATCGTCGCACCCAAGGCGAGCGCGACCAACCCTTTGCGCATCCAGGCAGGACCTCGGCGCGAGCCCTGGATCGCGACGCCGTCGCCGGCCGGATCAGGCAAAGTCACCCAGCTCCGCCGCCTTCTCCTCTGCGGGTGCGGGCCGCTTGGGCGGATGCCCGTGGGGGTTCGCGTCGGGATCGGCGTCCGGGGCCATGTCGCCGGGGTCGGGTTCGTGTCCAGGCCTGACAGGGTTCATGATCATCTCCGCTCATGGCGCCGGGGAAAGCCGTCGCTCCGGTCAGCTCCGCTTGACGCTGTTGCGGGTTCCCGGCGCCGATGCGCTCACCCGCACGTCGCGCGGTGCATTCCAGGTGACGGTATTGCGGTTGCCCGGAACAAACAGGCGGCTGCCGGTGTGGGAGAAGGCCACCACGGCCACGTTGCCGTTCCCCGCGATCGTCACGCGCGAGCAGTGGGCGACTGTCAGGCGGTTGCTGTTGCCATTCACCGTCAATGCGCCGCCGCCGCAATCAACGGTGCGGGTATTGCCGTTGGTGTTGATCGTCGTGCCGCCGCTCTGCCCCACGCCAAGGCTGATCTCGTCGGCCTCGCCGGTATGCACCCCGCTCGCATCCACCCGCATACCGGGCGCGCTCACACCGGTGCCGTCAACGCGCACCTGCCCCGTCGCGCTCGCCGCCGTCAGCACAAGGATCAGACCGATCACCCGCATGCCAGCCTCCATGGTCGCTCCCCGAACAACGGGCGGGGCCCCGCAGCTGTTCCCCTACATGCAGAACCGGTTCAGCTCGGTCGGCGGCGGAAACGTGCGGTACCGCCGATGATTCCATTTCAAAGCGCTGGCGATCCGCTCGACCCGGTCGAACCGGCCGGCATCTGCCTCGACCGAGTCCCGCTCGACGAGCGCCAGCCCCACGTCGAACGACACCGCGCTCACGTTGGTCGGCACGACCAGAAGGTGCCGGAACCAGCCTCCGTCGGACGCGGCCACCGCCACCCGGTATAGCGTGTACCACCCCTCCCGTTCCGCGGTGATGGCGGCGTCCGACCCGACCGTGTAGCTCGGGCTGGCGCCGCCGGTTTTCAAATAGGCGCGCAAGGGCCCTGACGATGTCCGGACAGGCGTGCCGTCAGCCACCTTGCGGCTGCAGCCCCTGCGCGTTCAGCACCGCGTCGTCGATCCGCAGCCGCGCCTTGTCGCGGTTCCGCATGTTCTGCTCGTGGATGCGGACATACTCGCCATAGGCCTTGGTGAACCGGTCCGAGCTGGCGCGGGTCAGCACGGAGCGGGTGTTGAGATCGAGCCGCCCCGCCGCCTCGTCCTCGTTCATCCTGACAGTGAGCGCGTCGCGTTCGCGCTTGATGCCGTCGATATAGCAGTCGTTCATGGCGTACATCGCCTTGGCGACGCTGACGTCGTTGTCGCTCTTGGCACGCCCGGCCTGCTGGCGCAGCGCCAGCAGCAGCTCGCCGGGTGAGGCGGAACGATACTCGCCGCCGCCCGCCGCCGCGACCTCGCGCAGCGCCTGCTGCTCCGCGCCGCTGGCGATCCCGAAGCCGATCACATTGACCACCACGCGCGCCCGGCCGTTCGCCGCCCGCGCCGCCGCCACGGCATCGCCGCCGCACGTCTCGACCCCGTCGGAGACGACGAACAGCGTCCGCTTCCGCGCGTCGGTGGTCGAGAAGCGTGCCGCCGCCGCGGTGATCGCGCTGGCGAGCGGGGTCCAGCCGGCAGGCTTCAGCCCGGCCACCGCGCCGCCCAGCCGCGCGGCGTCGACCGGGCCGGGGTCGTAGACGAAGCGTGGCGCGGCGCGGCAGCTCGGCCCCTTGCTCGCGGGCCGGTTGTCGCCGACGTCGCCGAACACGGCTACCCCGCCGCGCGTGCCTTGCGGCAGCGCGCCCAGGAAGGTCGCGACCGCGGCCTTGGCCTCGTCCATCCGGGT
>Ga0325400_1003469_pt1 | contig 14262 bp, 14 predicted proteins | sample PopdelMetagenome_2_FD_205662 | JGI IMG/M metagenome (GOLD analysis project Ga0325400, IMG submission 205662) | Populus deltoides microbial communities from Bellville, Georgia, United States - Xylem-PdKOR-R1 | ecosystem: Host-associated > Plants > Phyllosphere > Stem > Wood/Secondary xylem... | reverse complement strand
CATCGTCTCGGTGGTGGTGAACGTCTTCGACGCCACGACGACGATCGTCGCGCCGGGATCGAAGGCTTCGAACACCTCCTCCAGCGCGACCCCGTCGATGTTCGATACCACCGCCACGTCGTAGCGGTCGGCATCGCGCCCCAGCGCGTCGATCAGCAGGTCGGGGCCGAGCGCCGACCCGCCGATGCCGATGTGCAGGATGTGGCTGACCGGCCCCAGCGCCTCCCCCTCGATCGCGTCGATCAGCGCGCGCATGCGGGCGTGGAGGGCGCCGGCGCGGGTCACGTCCTCGTCCGCGCCTTCACCGCGCTCGGCGACGTGGGTCACCTTGCGGCCCTCGCTCGTGTTGACCGCTTCGCCCGCGAACAGCGCATCGCGCTTGGCGGCGAGCCCGGCGGACTTCGCCAGATCCTCGAACGCGGCGAGCGCGGCGGCATCGAGATGGGTCTTGGAAAAGTCGAAATGGATGCCCGCCACGTCCGCGGAGAACCTGGCCACCCTGTCGGGATCGTTCGCGAACAGTTCGGTGAGCTTGGGCGGCGTCAGCGCCTCGACTTTCGACCAATCGCTCATGCAACGCTCCTAGTAACCACCGTTCGTGCTGAGCCTGTCGAAGCACCGTTCTTCGTTCCGCGCGCGATCCGCGGGACGATCGCAGGACGGCGCTTGGACGGGCTCGGCAGGAACGGATGCGGGACAGACCACACCCTCTCTAACCCTCAACGCTTGACGCGCAAGGCCGGCCGCCACAGGACGCCACGATGGCCGAACCGACCACCGCCGCGCCCACGGCTTCTGCGAAACCCGAGTCCGAGTGGCGTGAGACGCTGCGCTTCCTGCTGAAGCTCGCGATCATCGTCTTCATCTTCCGCAGCTTCGTGCTGTCGCCGTTCAACATCCCCAGCCAGTCGATGCTGCCGCGGCTGCTGATCGGCGACTATCTGTTCATCTCCAAGTGGAACTACGGCTACTCGAAACATTCGCTGCCGTGGAGCCTGCCGCTGATTCCCGGGCGCATCCTCGCCTCCACCCCCGCCCGCGGCGACGTGGTGGTGTTCAAGGCGCCGCCGCTGGCGAAGGACGACTATATCAAGCGCGTGATCGGCGTGCCCGGCGACACGATCCAGGTGGTGAACGGCGCTCTGGTGCTGAACGGGCAGCGCGTGCCACGCCAGCGGATCGCCGACTTCGTGCTGCCGCTCACCCCCAACTATCCGGCCGATACCGAATGCCCGGCCGAGTTCCAGTCGAGCCTGAACAACGCCCCCGTCTGCCGCTACCGCCAGTACCGCGAGACGCTGCCGGGCGGTCGCAGCTACAACGTGCTCGACCGCGGCAACTATCCAGAGGCGGACAACACCGCCGTCTACACCGTGCCCGCCGGCTACCTGTTCCTGATGGGCGACAACCGCGACGCATCGGCCGACAGCCGCTTCCCGGCGCAGCCCGGCGGGGCGATCGGCATGGTGCCGCTGGAGAATGTCGAGGGCAAGGCGCTGGTCGGCTTCTGGTCGACCGACGGCAGCGCCGAGTGGCTGAAGCCCTGGACATGGGTGTCGGCCGCACGCTGGGAGCGGATCGGGGAAGGCTTCTGAGCGACGATCTCGACGCCTGGCTGGCCGCGCTGTTCGGCCGGGCCCCGACCGACCGCGCGTCGTTCGTTCGCGCGCTGACCCACGGCAGCCACACCGGCGACAATTACGAGCGGCTGGAGTTCTTAGGGGACCGCGTGCTCGGGCTGACGATCGCGGAGTGGCTGTTCGAGCGGTTTCCGAAAGAGCCCGAGGGCCAGCTGTCGAAGCGGCTCAACGCGCTCGTCACCGGGCCGGTCTGCGCCGACGTGGCACGCGAACACGGCGTGCCCGCGCGGCTGCGGCTGGGCAAGCAGGCCCGCGACGACGGTGCGGCGGACAGCGACAACATCCTGGGCGACGTGATGGAGGCGCTGATCGGCGCGGCCTTCCTCGATTTCGGACCAGAGGCGGCGCGCGCCCTGATCCGGCGGCTGTGGGCCGGCCGGATCGACGACCAGGGCAAGGCGCCCCAGCACCCCAAGTCGGCGCTCCAGGAATGGGCCGCCGCGCACAACCGCCGCCCGCCCGAGTACGAGATCCTCGACCGCTCCGGCCCGCACCACGCGCCGCGCTTCACCATGCGCGTGACGATCGGCAAGCTCGCCGAGGCGACGGGCACGGGCACCTCGAAGCAGGAGGCGGAAACCGCGGCGGCGACGGCGCTGCTGGGGGAGTTGCGGAGGAAATGAGGGGGCTCGTCAAAACTACTTTCCATCGTTCGTCCTGAGCTTGTCGAAGGACCGCTCTTGCCCCTTCACAACCAGTGACGTTCTGGGTTTACATGCTCCATTGCCGCGGCGGCGTGCTGTACGTCGGTCACACGGACGATCTGGGAAGCCGGATTGCTGCACATCAGGGTGGCAAGTCGGAGTACACGAGCCGGTACCTGCCGGTTCACTTGATCTGGTCGGAGGAATTTCCGACCCGATTGGAAGCATTAGAGATGGAACGCAGGATCAAAGGCTGGAGCCGCCTCAAGAAATTGGCGCTTGTTCGCGGGGACTGGCAAGCCGTGTCACGCCTCGCCGAGAGCAAGAACGGTCCTTCGACAAGCTCAGGACGAACGGAATAGTGGAGACTTTCTTGAAACAATCCTGCGGCCTCATCGCCGTGGTCGGCGCACCGAACGCCGGCAAGTCCACCCTCGTCAACGCGCTCGTCGGCCAGAAGGTGGCGATCGTCAGCCCCAAGGCGCAGACCACGCGCGCCCGGCTGATGGGCATCGCGATCGAGGGCGAGACGCAGCTGCTGCTGGTCGACACCCCCGGCATCTTCGAACCCAAACGCCGCCTCGACCGCGCGATGGTGCAGGCGGCGTGGGGCGGAGCCGAGGGTGCCGACGTGATCGCGCTGGTGGTCGATGCCAAGGGCGGGCTCGGGTCCAAGGTGACCGACATCGTCGAGTCGCTCAAGGCGCGGACCGAGCCCAAGCTGCTGATCCTCAACAAGGTCGACCTGGCCGACAAGGGCAAGCTGCTGACCCACGCCGAACGGCTGAACGGCGCGATGGAGTTCGCCGAGACGTTCTTCGTCAGCGCGCAGACGGGCGACGGCGTGCCCCACCTCAAATCGGCGCTGGCGGCGCGGATGCCCGCGGGGCCGTGGCACTATCCCGACGATCAGGTCGCCGACGTGACCGATCGCATGCTCGCGGCCGAGGTGACGCGCGAGCAGCTCTACCTGCAGCTCCACGCCGAACTGCCCTACGACAGCGCGGTCGAGACCGAGCGCTATTCCGAGCGGGACGACGGGTCGGTCGAGATCCACCAGCAGATCCTGGTCGCCCGCGACACCCAGCGCGCGATCGTGCTCGGCAAGGGCGGGCAGCGGATCCGGGAGATCGGCGCCCGCGCCCGTGCCGAACTGAAGGAACTGCTCGGCGTGCCGGTGCACCTCTACCTCCACGTCAAGGTCAACCCGAAGTGGGAGGAGGATCGCGGACTGTACCGCGACATCGGGCTGGAATGGGTCGAGTGACCCCAATCCGTTCGCGCTGAGCCTGTCGAAGTGCTGTCCTTCTTTTGCAACGAAGAAAGGACAGGGCTTCGACAGGCTCAGCCCGAACGGCTTGGATAGATGCTCTCGCACTTCATCCCGGTTCACGCTAAAGCCGCGGCCATGGCCGACGATCCCATTGCCATCTTCGACACCTGGCTGCGCGAGGCGGAAGCCGGTGAACCGAACGACCCCAACGCGGTCGCGCTCGCCACCGCCGACGCGCGCGGGCGGCCGTCGGTCCGCATGGTCCTGCTGAAGGGTCACGACGATGATGGGTTCGTGTTCTACACCAATCGCGAGAGCCGCAAGGCGGGCGAACTGGCGGAGAACGCGCAGGCCGCCCTCCTCTTCCACTGGAAGTCGCTGCGCCGGCAGGTGCGGGTCGAGGGCGCCGTGACGCCCGTCACCGACGCCGAGTCGGACGCCTATTTCGCCAGCCGCGGCCGCGCGTCGCAGATCGGCGCCTGGGCGTCGGACCAGTCGCGCCCGCTGGACGATCGCGCCACGTTCGAGGCGCGCTATGCCGAGGTCGAGGCGCGGTTCGCCGACGGCGGCGTCCCGCGCCCGCCGCACTGGGGCGGCTACCGCGTCGCGCCCGAGACGATCGAGCTGTGGGAGGATCGCCCCGGCCGTCTCCACCACCGCCGCGTCTTCACCCGCACCGGCGGCGGCTGGGACGAAGGTCTGCTCTACCCGTGACGGAGAACGAACGCCGCCGGGTCATCCCCCTCGCCATGCGCGCGGCGCTGTTCAGCGTCGGCGTGGCCTGCTTCCTGCTCGCGCTGAAGGGTTTCGCGGCCTGGCACACCGGCTCGGTCGCGATGCTCGGCAGCCTCGCCGACACCGCGCTCGACCTGCTCGCCAGCCTGGTCACCCTGTACGGCGTGAAGGTCGCCGCCGAACCCGCCGACCACGATCACCGCTTCGGCCACGGCAAGGCGGAGGCGCTGGCCGCGCTGTTCCAGGTCGGCCTCATCACCGCGTCGGCGGTGGGGATCGCGTGGCGCGCGATCGTCGCGTTCGGCGATCCGGCGCGCACCCAGGACGCCGATATCGGCATCGGCGTGTCGCTGGTGGCGATCGGGGCGACGATGCTGCTGCTCGCCTACCAGCGGCGCATCATCCGCCAGACCGGATCGGTGGCGATCTTGGCCGACAACATCCACTATCAGTCGGACGTGCTGCTGAACGGGTCGGTCATCGTCGCGCTCGTCCTCGACCAGTTCCTCGGCTGGCGCGGCGCGGACCCGGTGTTCGGCATCGCCATCGCGCTGTGGCTCGGCTGGGGGGCGTTCCAGGCGTCGTCGAACGCGATCGACCAGCTGATGGACAAGGAGTGGCCGGAGGGCGAGCGCACCGCCTTCATCGAGGTCGCGGCGCGCCAGCCGGGCCTTCGCGGCATCCACGATTTCCGCACCCGGCGATCGGGCTCCCACGACTTCGCGCAGTTCCACATGGAGGTCGATGCACGGCTGACCGTCGGCGCCGCCCACGACATCGTCGAGGATGTGGAGAAGGCGCTGCGCCGCGCCTATCCGAAGGTCGAGGTGCTGATCCACCTTGATCCCGAAGGCCATGTCGACACCGACAATCCGCTGGTCGAAGCGGATGTGACCCCACATTGGTTCGGGAAACGCCTGTGAGACAGACGGCATGAGACTGCCCTTCGCCCAGATCGACGCCTTCGCCGCCCGCCCGTTCGAGGGCAACCCGGCGGCGGTGATCCCGCTGTCGGCGTGGCTGCCAGACGCCACGCTCCAGGCGATCGCGGCCGAGAACAACCTGAGCGAGACGGCCTTCCTGGTCCCGATCGCCAACAGCGAGGACGACGGCGGCGAAGGCCCCGACTTCGAGCTGCGCTGGTTCACCCCCGCGGCCGAGGTCGCGCTGTGCGGCCACGCGACGCTGGCCAGCGGGCACTTCGTCCTATCCGCCGACCGCAGCCGCGCCCGCGTGCGTTTCGCGACGCGCCAGGCCGGGATGCTGGAGGTCGCGCGCGAGGGCGAGGGCTATGCGATGGCCCTTCCCGCCTGGACCCCCGCCCCGCGCGCCATGCCGGAGATCGTCGCCGCCCTGGGTGTCGAGGCGGTCGAAACGCTGTGGCACGAGAAGGGCTACGCGCTCGTCGTGGTCCGGGACGAAGCCGCGGTCCGCGCCGCGCAGCCGGACGGTCGCGCGGTCAAGGCGCTCGGCCCCTACGTCCTGATCGTCGCCGCCCGCGGCGACGGCACCGACATCGTCAGCCGCGTCTTCACCGACTATTTCGACATCCCCGAGGATCCGGTCACCGGCTCCGCCCACGCGGTTATGGTGCCCTACTGGGCGGAGAAGCTCGGCCGCCCGACGATGACCGCCTATCAGGCAAGCGCGCGCGGCGGTCACATCGGCTGCACGCTGGGGGGCGACCGCGTGATCCTGCGCGGTACCTGCGTGACCGTGATCGAGGGCACGTACCTGCTTTGACCGCGGAGGAGGTCGATCGCGCGCTGCCGTTGCTGACCGCGCTCGCCGACCTCTACCTCGACACCGACCCGATGCTCGCCGTGCCCGGCATCGCGCGGGTCATCGTCGACGGCGGCTACACGCTCGACGCGGTCGAGGCGATGCTCCGCCGGGACGTGCGCCCGGCCTTCTACGCGAACCTGCTGCTCGTCGCCGGCGAATGGGCCGGATGGTCGCCCGAGTTCGTCCGCGAGCGCGTGCTGGCCACCAGCGAACGGCGCGTCGGTCGCTTCCTCGCCGGTGGCGACCGCTTCTTCCCGCGCGCGGCATGGGCCGCTATCGTGGCCGAGGTCGCGCGGCTACGCGGCGAGCGATGACGCCGCCCGCTCGGTCTCCGCGATCCAGCCCCCGCCGAGCACGCGGTCGCCCCGGTACAGCACCGCCGCCTGCCCCGGCGCCACGCCATACTCCGCGGTTTCGAACACCAGCCGGTCCCCGACCAGGCGCGCGGGCACCGGCTTGGCCAGGCTGCGGACCTTGGCGGTCAGCGGGCCGTCGGTGGCCCCTAGCGGGTTGAAGCCCGTCAGCCGCGCCGCATCGACCGCCAGCGCCGCCTTCGGCCCCACGATCACGCGCCGTGCCGCGGGGTCGAGCCGCACGACGTACAGCGGATCGTGCCCGCCGCCGATGTCCAGCCCGCGGCGCTGCCCCACGGTGTAGTGGATCAGCCCGCGGTGCGTGCCGAGCACCCGCCCGCCCTCGTCCACGATCTCGCCGCCGTCGTCCGCGCCGGGGCGCACCTTGCGCACGACGTCGGCGTAGCCGCCTTCGGGCACGAAGCAGATGTCCTGGCTGTCGGGCTTTGCGGCGATGCCCAGCCCCATCTCGCCCGCGATCTCGCGCACCCGCGCCTTGGGCAGGCCGCCGAGCGGGAAGCGGAGGTAGTCGAGCTGCGCCCGCGTCGTCGCGAACAGGAAATAGCTCTGGTCGCGCGCGGGATCGACCGCGCGGTGCAGTTCCGGCCCCCCGTCCCCGACCACGCGGCGCACATAGTGGCCCGTCGCCAGGCAGTCGGCGCCCAGATCGCGGGCGAGTGCGAACAGGTCCGTGAACTTCGGCCCCATGTTGCACTTCACGCAAGGGATCGGCGTGCGACCGGCCAGATACTCGTCGGCGAAATCCTCGATCACCTGCTCACGGAAGGACGATGCGTGGTCGAAGACGTAGTGGGCGATGCCCAGCGTGTCGCAGACCGCGCGCGCGTCGCGGATGTCGCGCCCCGCACAGCACGCGCCCGCCCGGCCCACCGCCTCGCCGTGGTCGTAGAGCTGGAGCGTGACGCCGATCGTCTCCGCCCCCGATGCGTGCGCGAGCGCCGCGACGACGGAGGAATCGACGCCCCCCGACATGGCGACGACGATGCGGCGAGCCGACACCGGCTCGGCGAGATCGAAGGAGATGGAGGTCATGCCCCGCCTGTAACGCGACGAACGGCTCGGCGCAAAAATGGGGGTCACTTTACCGGACCTTCAGCAGTGCGGTCGCAAGGACGGCGCCTGCTTCCACCGCATCAGGTCGCCCCAGCCCTTGGACCTCAGTTTCGCCCGGTTCCACGAACGCCACGTCACCGCGCTCCCAGTCGAGCTCGCGGTGCTGATGGTCGGCGTGGCGAGCCGGCAGGCGGCGAGCCCGACTGCCCGCAGCCAGGCCGCGCTCGGCGGAGACGTGGCCGACGGGACGATCCTCGCGCCGGTCAGCGGCTGCTTCAGTGCAGCGACGGCGGCTGCGCTAATCCGCTGGAAAGAGGGATGAAGACGCCGTTTACCGCGCCGTTTGAGGGGATGTTCAAGCTCCGCCGCTAATGGTCGTTACACAGGGATGAGATTGGGAAGTCGGCCCAGCGCCAGCCGACCGCCTTCCGATTTTGAGGTACGAATGATCGAGAACCAGAAAATCCGACCCGCGAAGGTCATCGGCCCCCTCGGGGAGCCGCTGACGCTCGAGTCGCTCCCGCCGCCCGACACCACCCGCTGGGTGGTCCGGCGCAAGGCGGAGGTGGTCGCGGCGGTGAACGGCGGGCTGCTGAGCGTGGACGAGGTCTGCGAACGCTACGGCCTGACCGCTGAGGAGTTCGCCGGCTGGCAGCGCGCCATCGATCGTTCGGGGATGCCGGGACTGCGCGTGACGCGGATCCAGCACTACCGCTCGCTCTACGAGCGCCAGCAGAAATACTGATCGAATCCGCCCTTCGACGCCGTTACCCCTGGCGTTGACCGCAGGACGGCCCGCCGCCCCGACCGGGGTGGCGGGCCGTTTCGCGTAGCAAGCGACCGAAACGCGCCCGGAACAAAAGCCTCCACCGACGTTTTGAACCCAGCATGGTCCGGGTCGGGCCGGGTGTAACGGAGGGAAGAGTAATGGGTATCATCATCTGGCTGGTCGTCGGCGGCGTCGTGGGCTGGCTCGCGAGCATCATCATGCGCACCGACGCGCAGCAGGGCATCTTCCTGAACATCGTCGTCGGCATCGTCGGCGCGGTGATCGCGGGCTTCGTGACCGGCGCGAACATCAACAACGGCATCACCGCGATGAGCTTCCTCTACTCGCTGATCGGTGCGGTCGTGCTGCTGGCGATCGTCAACCTGGTGCGTCGCGGCTCGGTCCGCTGATCGCCTCAGGCATCTGAACGATGGAAAGGGGTCGCCCGCAGGGCGGCCCCTTTTTTTTACGCTACTTCAACAGGAACCGCACCGTCGCCGACACGGTGACGTCCTGCTCGCCCGCCGCGAGTTGAGTCGACGGTGCCGCGCGGGCCTCCATGCGCACCGCGACGATCGCTGGCGGCGCGACCGGGGGCTGGTAACCCTCGCCCTCGCCGATCGACAGGATGCGGTCGACCCGCAGCCCGGCCGCCCGCGCGTAGACTTCCGCCCGCGCCCGCGCCTTGGCGATCGCGTCGGCCCGCGCCTCGTCCTCCGCCGCATCGGGTGCGTCGATCGACAGATTGGGTCCGTCAATCTGGTTCGCCCCCTCCCGCACCAGCGCGTCCAGGATCGTGCCGCTCTTCGCGACATCGCGGAAGCGCACGGACACCGTGTTCGACGCCCCATAGCCGGTGATCGCCGGCGGCACGTTCTCGCCGTAGCGATACTGCGGCTGGAGCGAGATCGTGGCGGTCTGCACGTCGCGAGGGGCGACGCCGGCCGCCTTCAGCGCGGCGAGCACCCGCCCGACCCGCGCGGCATTGTCGGTCAGTGCCGCCGCGGCGGTCGGCGCCTGCGTCACCACCCCCGCGCGGATGGTCGCGACGTCGGGCACGCGCCTGGTCCTGCCGATCGCGGTGACGTCCAGGATCGTGCCGTCGACGACCGCGACCGGCTGCGCGGGGACCTGCGCGGCGGCAGGGATCGCGGCGGTGATGAGAGCGGCGGCGAGAAGAAGGCGGGGCATTTGGGGGTCCTCCGGTTGATCCGGCTCGCCGAATAGCCGGGATGGGACAACGGCCGATGAACGGCGTCGACGCATCCCGTTTGATGGCAGCCGCGCCTCACACGCTGCGAGTTGCACGCGGTACCGATTGCCCGCCCCGCGCGGCTCCTGTAGCTGTCTGCGGCTCGAAACGGCGGCTTGAGGTTGGTGACTTATTCATCTAATACAGCCGTCGGGATCGCCGGGGGGCGGCGACGCGAGTGCCATTCATGGATGACGAGAGCGGAATGCAGGGGAACGATACGCAGTACACGCTGACCGACGGGCGCGAGCGGCCGAGCCGGCGGCGCCTCGTCATCGGCATCGTCGTGGTGGCGCTGATCGCGGTGGCCGCCGTCGCCTATTTCATGCGTGGCGGGAACGCCGAACCGGTCCTGACACCGATGAAGGGGGGCGGACAGCAGGTGCCGACGGTGACGGTCGCCGTTCCCGGCCGCTCCGCGGTGGCCACCGTGGTGACCGGCAACGGCACGATCGCCGCGCGGCGCGAGATGCCGGTCGGCGTCGCCGGTGAAGGCGGGATGGTAACGCGCGTGCTGGTGGAACCGGGCAGCTGGGTCCGTCAGGGCCAGGTGCTGGCCACGGTCGACCGGTCGGTCCAGACCCAGACCGCGGGCTCGCTGGCGGCGCAGGTCAACGTGGCCCAGGCCGACGCCGAACTCGCGAAGGCCGAACTCGATCGCGCGCGCCAGCTCGTCGACCGCGGCTTCATCTCCAAGGCCGACGTGCAGCGGCGTGAAGCGACGCTCGCTCAGACGAATGCGCGGGTCCGCGTCGCGCAGGCGCAGCTCTCGGAAACCCGTGCCCGCAACCAGCGGCTCGACATCCGCGCGCCGGCGGAGGGGCTGGTGCTCACCCGCGGCGTCGAACCGGGGCAGATCGTCAGCTCGGGCTCGGGGCAGCTGTTCCGCATCGCCATGGGCGGGCAGATGGAGATGCGCACCCAGCTTTCCGAGGGCGATCTCGCGCACGTGCGCACCGGCATGGTCGGCCGCGTCACGCCGGTCGGCTCGACCGAGGCGTTCACCGGAGAGATCTGGCAGGTGTCGCCAATCATCGACCCGCAGTCGCGCCAGGGCATCGCCCGCATCGCACTCCGCTACAATCCGGCGCTGCGCCCCGGTGGGTTCGCCGCGGCGAGCATCGACGTCGGCGGCGTGCAGGCGCCGCTGCTACCCGAATCCGCGGTGCTGAGCGACGGCAAGGGCAATTTCGTCTACATCGTCGACCGCGCGAACAAGGCCGTGCGCCGCGCCGTCACCGTCGGCGAGGTGTCCGACGCCGGCGTGTCGGTGGCGAGCGGGCTGGACGGGACGGAGCGCGTCGTCCTGTCGGCCGGCGCCTTCCTGAACGAGGGTCAGGTGGTCAAGCCGCAGCTCCAGACGCTGCGCCCGAGGAACTAGCGCCATGGGCTTTCGCAACATCTCCGCCTGGTCGATCCGCAACCCGGTTCCGCCGCTCGTCCTGTTCGCGTTCCTGACGATGATGGGGCTGGTCAGCTTCCTGCGGATGGACGTCAACAACCAGCCGGACATCGACTTTCCGGTCGCGTTCATCTCGATCAGCCAGCCGGGTGCGGCGCCGAGCGAGCTCGAGGGGCAGATCACCCAGCGGGTCGAGGCGGCGGTGCGCAGCCTGCAGGGCATCGACGAGATCAACTCGACGGTGACCGAGGGGAATTCGCAGACCGTCGTCCAGCTCGATCTCGGCACGCCGATCGATCGCACGGTCAACGACATCCGCGACGCCATCCAGCAGATCCGCGGCGACCTGCCCGACGGCATCCTGGAACCGCAGATCGGCCGCATCAACACCAGCGGCAGCGACGTCGCCAGCTTCACCGCGTCGACCACGTCGATGACGCTCGAACAGCTCAGCTGGTACATCGACAATTCGGTCAGCCGCGAGCTTCTGTCGGTGCCCGGCATGGCGGCGGTCGACCGCAACGGGGGCGTCGACCGCGAGATCCGCGTGATCCTCGATCCCCTAAAGCTCCAGGCCCAGGGGCTGACCGCCAGCCAGGTCAATCAGGCGCTGCGCCAGGTCAACGTCAACGCCGCCGGTGGCCGCGCCGAGATCGCCGGGTCGGAACAGTCGGTCCGCGTGCTGGGCAACGCGCGCGACGCCTACTCGCTCGGCCAGACGCAGATCTCGGTCGGTGGGCGCTCGGTGCGTCTCGCCGATGTGGGCGATGTTCGTGATCTTTACGCGGAGCAGCGCTCGCTCTCCACCGCCGACGGACGTCAGGTGCTCAGCTTCGACTTCCAGCGCGCCAAGGGCGCGTCGGACGTGACCGTGTACAAGGAGGCGAAGGAAAAGCTCGACGCGCTGCAGAAGCGCAACCCTGAGGTGCAGTTCCACCTGCTCTTCAACTACTCGAAATACGCCGAATCGCAGTACCATGTCGCGATCGACGCGATGATCGAGGGCGCGGTGCTGGCCGTGCTGGTGGTATTCCTGTTCCTGCGCGACTGGCGCGCCACGTTCATCTCGGCACTCGCCATCCCGTTGTCGGCGATCCCCAGCTTCTGGTTCATGGAGCTGCTGGGCTTCGACCTCAACCAGATGACGCTGCTCGCGCTCAGCCTCGTCGCGGGCGTGCTGGTCGACGACGCGATCGTCGAGATCGAGAACATCGTCCGCCACATGCGCATGGGCAAGTCGGCCTATCAGGCGTCGATCGACGCGGCGGACGAGATTGGCGTGGCGGTGCTCGCCACCACCATGTCGATCGTCGCGGTGTTCCTGCCCGTCGGCCTGATGCCCGGCGTGTCTGGTCAGTTCTTCAAGAACTTCGGCCTGACCGTCGTCGCCTCGGTGCTGATGAGCCTCGCGGTCGCGCGTCTGCTCACCCCGATGATCGCGGCCTACTTCCTGAAATCGAAGGGGCATGCGGTCCACGGCGAAGGCTGGCTGATGGACCGTTACATGGGCGTCCTGCGCTGGACGCTGCGGCATCGCTGGTCGGCGGTGGTCGGCGGCATCGGCGCTCTCGTCCTGTCCGTGCTCATGTTCATGGTGCTGCCCAACACCTTCCTGCCCGAAGAGGACAATGACTCGGTCACCGCCATCGTCGAGCTCGTGCCCGGGTCGACACTGGCGCAGACCGAAGCTGTGGTGCAGCGCACCGCCGACGTTCTCCGCGCCCAGCCGGAGGTCGAATCGGTCTACACTCGCGCCTTTGTCGGCCAGGGTCGCGTCACCGCGCAGCTGAAGGAGGATCGCAAGCAGAAGAGCTTTGAGTTCCAGCGCGCGATCGGCCCGCAGCTCAGCCAGATCGCCGACGCGCGCGTGTCCTTCCGCGCAGGCGGCTGGGGCGGCGGCTCGGGCCGGGCCCTCACCATCACCCTCGGCGGCGACGACCCGGTCAAGCTGAACCAGGCCGCCGTCGCGATCGTCGACGGCATGCGCACATTGCCGACCATCCGCTCGCCGCTCATCACCGGCGACCTCCAGAGGCCGGAAATCACCATCCGCCCCCGGCTCGACCTGGCCGCGCAGCTGGGCGTGACCACGTCGGCACTGTCTTCTGCGATCCGTATTGCGACCCTCGGCGATATCGACCAGAACTCGGCGCGTTTCTCGCTGTCCGACCGGCAAATCCCGATCCGCGTAGCCCTCGCTCAATCGTCGCGGCAGCGTCTTTCGACCATCGAGAACCTTCCGGTCCCCACTTCCAACGGGGGTTCCGTGCCCTTGAAGGTCGTGGCGCAGATCGGGTTCGGCGCGGGCCCGACCAAGATCGAGCGGTCGAATCAGGTCCGCCGCCTGACCATCGGTGCCGACCTCGCCCCCGGCGAGGTTTCTGGCGAGGCGATGAAGAAAATCCGCAACCTGCCCGCCATGAAGAACCTGCCGATCGGCGTCAGCGAACTGAAGCTCGGTGAGTCGAAGCAGCAGGCCGAGATGATCCAGAACTTCGTCGGCGCGGTACTGGCGGGCATCTTCCTCGTCTTCTCGGTGCTCGTGCTGCTGTACCGCCGCGTCATGCCCCCCTTCGTCAACATGGGCTCGCTCATGCTGGCCCCGCTCGGCGGGCTGATCGCGCTGTGGATCTGCGGCATGCCCATATCGCTGTCGGTCTACATCGGCGTGCTGATGCTGCTCGGCATCGTGGCGAAGAACTCGATTCTTCTCATCGATTTCGCACTGGAGGAGATGGCGAAGGGCGTGGATGCGTTCGACGCGATCCTTGATGCCGGGCACAAGCGCGCGCAGCCGATCGTGATGACCACGGTCGCGATGGTTGCCGGCATGGTGCCGACCGCGCTGTCGCTGTCGGGCGACGGATCGTTCCGTCAGCCGATGAGCGTGGTGGTGATCGGCGGACTCGTGCTGTCGACCATTCTGACGCTGGTCATCGTGCCCGCCTCGTTCAGCCTGGCGGTGGGGATCGAACGCTGGGCCGGACCGAAGCTCGGACGTCGCCTGCTGACCTACCGCCCCGGTGACGACGGTCAGCCGGTGATCGAGGGGCCGTCGCCCGACCGTCCGCAACTCGCCCCGGGTCCGAAGCGGATCGGGCAGAACCGCGGCGACGACGCCGCGCAACCTGCGGAATAAACGCGCTGCCGATGAACAATCCCCGTCGTGGGGGATTGTTTCGGGGATGATGCCTATCGCGGTCGCCCTTGGGTTCGGGGGCGGCAATCCTTCCGCTCTTCAGCGCATGCGCGTCGTCGCGACCGGGCTGCTGGTCGCGATGGCCGTGCTGTACGTCCTCGCCCGCACTTACGAGGCACGGCATCCGGCACTCGGT
>Ga0325400_1003468_pt1 | contig 14264 bp, 13 predicted proteins | sample PopdelMetagenome_2_FD_205662 | JGI IMG/M metagenome (GOLD analysis project Ga0325400, IMG submission 205662) | Populus deltoides microbial communities from Bellville, Georgia, United States - Xylem-PdKOR-R1 | ecosystem: Host-associated > Plants > Phyllosphere > Stem > Wood/Secondary xylem... | reverse complement strand
GACGTAGGCGAGGCAGTCATCCGCGTGGAAGACGCCACCATGGGTGGCCAGCCGCAGCGGGCGATCGGTCGGGAGCATCGAACATCCTCGTCGGCCCCACCGCGCACGATTTGGAAAATCAACCGGACTTGGACAGACTTCGTGCGATCATCGCCATGACCTGGGAGCGCATCTCCACCATGTCCCCCAGATTGCCTCTCACCAGTCGCTGGAGCATCATTCCACGCAGCGTGCCGATCACCATCTCGGCCCCCAGGGCTGGTAGGACGTCGGGCGAGACCTCCCCGCGCTCGATTCCGATCCGGATATTCTCCTCGAGGTAGTCGAACATCCGCCCCATATATCCCGCTAGCACCGGCGCGTTTTCGGATCCGTCAACCAGGGCCTCCGCCATCAGCAACAGAAGCGTCCGGGTGTTCGTCCAGCGTTGGTCTGTGCGGCCGAGATAGACGGAGACGTAGCCGAGGATGCTCGGCAGGCCCGGCTCGCAGGGCGGGGCGGCTAGCATCGCGTTGCTGAAGCTCTCGTCGATGTGGTGGGTGAGGGCGCGCAGAAGCCCCGCCTTGTTGCCGAAGTGGTGTGAAACCAAGCCCCGGCTGACCCCGGCCTTGCTCCCCACCTCAGCCAGCGTCATGCCGATCCAACCCTTCCGGGCCAGCACCTCGCAGGCCGCTGCCACTAGGCGCCGCTCGGAAGACGCTCGACGCGCCTCCTGGGTCAGCGCGACGCGGCCGGGTTTCTCTCCGGCGGCCAGCGCCGGTTCGTCGTGCTGTGGGTGGGTGTGGAGGGGCTCGAGTTTCTGCATGGAGTCATGGCTTCGGGCGATCCCCTAACTAAGGCAAGGGCCGCCTCTGGCGTGCCCTTCCATGTCGGGAGAGGGAACCGTCGAAATGAGCCTTGCCACCAGGGACAAGTGGGCATTAGATGTCATGATACTTGCTGAGCGACAAGCAAGATAAGGATGGGCGGAAGGCGTTGATCGAGAGCTCCCTGGGTGCGCATGTCGGAACGGTCGTCCTCGACCATCCGCCGCAAAACTTCCTGGACGTCCCGCTGCTACAGGCCCTGGCCGATGCCGTGGACCGGTTGGACGGTGATGCGGGCTGCCGTGCCATCGTCCTGGCCTCGGCGGGCCGCTCCTTCTCGGCTGGAGCTGATTTCGGCGCGGTGCCGGATGGTGGAGACATGATCGATTCCGGCCTCTTCTACGCACAGGCCATGCGCCTCTTCCGAGGCCGTAAGCCGCTCGTCGCGGCAGTGCAGGGCGCGGCCATCGGCGCGGGCGCCGGACTCGCCCTGGCCTGCGACTTCCGGATCGCCGGGCCACGCGCCCGGTTCGGCTTCGACTTCAACCGGCTCGGTATCCATCCCGGCTTCGGCATCAGCCTCACCCTGCCCCGCCTCGTTGGCCCGCAGCACGCGGCGCGGCTGCTCTATGCCGGGCGGCGCGTCCCGGCGGAGGAGGCCCTGGCCATCGGCCTCACCGACGAGCTGGTGCCCGAGGACGAGGTCCTCCCCCGGGCCCAGGCCCTCGCCGCGGAATTCGCTCTCTCCGCCCCCGACGCCGTGCAGACCACGCGAGACACCTTGCGGCAGGGATTGGCCGAGGCGGTGGCGGCCCGGAGCGCCCGCGAGCTCGCGGTGCAGCGGCCGCAATTCCGGTCCCGCGACTTCGCCGAGGGGGTCTCCGCCGCCGCAGCCCGGCGCCCTCCCATCTTCACGGGCGAGTAGGAGAGGGACTTCCGTGGATCTCGAGCTCTCCGACGATGCCCGCACGCTGAAGGACCTCGTGGGCCGCTTCGTGCGCGACCACCTGATTCCGCTGGAGTCCGCCGTGCTGGCGCGCGACGCCGCGACCGGCGAGATGGCGCTGTCGGAGGAGGAACAGGCGCGGCTCGACGCGGTGTCGCGCGAGATGGGAATCTGGGGCCTGGATGCGCCCGCCGAGATGGGCGGCTACGACTTCCCGGTGATGGCGATGGTGGGCGTGAACGAGGAGCTGGGCCGCTCGGTCACGCCCTACGAACTGCCACCGGACTCCCCGAACCTGCGCATGCTGATCGAGGCCGCGGATGCGGAGCAGCGGGCGCGATACCTCGAGCCCTACGCGCGCGGTGAGACAGTTTCCGCCATCGCCATCTCCGAGCCGGGCGCGGGTACGGACCCCGCCGGCATGACCACCCGGGCGGTGCGCGACGGCGGGGACTGGGTGCTTGACGGCCGCAAGATCTGGATCAGCCGCGCGGAGAAGGCGGCCTGGACCATCGTCATGGCGGTGACGGACCGGAGCCGTGGCACGAAGGGAGGCATCTCCGCCTTCATCGTGGACCGCGGCACGCCCGGCTTCTTCATCGAGCGGCGCATCCCGATGATCGGTGGCCACTCTACCTACGAGATCCGGCTGGAGGATTGCCGAATCCCGGCCGGGCAGCTCCTGGGCCGGGAGGGCGGGGGCTTCGCGCCCATGCAGCTCCGCCTCTCCACGCGCCGGGTGCAGATCGCGGCTTGGTGCATCGGCCGGGCACAGCGCGCGCTCGACATGCTGTGCGAGTACGCGCCGCAGCGCCGCACCTTCGGCACCCCCCTGTCGGAGCGGCAGACGATCCAGAACTGGGTCGCTGACGCGGCCACCCGGATCCACGCCTGCCGGCTGATGACCTATGACGCCGCCGCACGGATCGACCGCGGCGAGGAGGCGCGCGCCCAGGTCTCGATGATCAAGGTCTATGCCACGGAAACGGCCTGGGAGGTGATCGACCACGTCATGCAGGCCTTCGGCGCCATGGGCATGACGCGGGAGCTTCCCCTGCACCAGATGGCCAACCTCGCGCGGCTCGGCCGCATGTACGAGGGGCCGAACGAGGTCCATCGCTGGGTCATCGCCCGCGAGCTCCTCGGGCTGAAGCGGTGAGTGCGCCCTCGGTGCTCCCTCGCGCCGAGGCCGGCGGGCCGCTCGACGGTGTCCGCGTGCTGGACCTGACCACCGTCGTGCTCGGCCCCTACGCCACGCAGATCCTTGGCGACATGGGCGCCGAGGTGATCAAGGTGGAGAGCCCGGAGGGCGACATCATGCGCGCCAACGGCGTCAGCCGCCATCCCGGCATGAGCTCGATCTTCCTCGCCCTCAACCGCAACAAGCGCTCCATCGCGCTCGACCTGAAGCGCGCGGAAGGGCGCCGCGCCTTCCTGGACCTGGCTGCGAGGGCCGACATCGTCGTGCACAACATGCGCTTGGCCGCGATCGAGCGCCTCGGCCTCGGCTACGAGGCGGTTCGGGCGGTGAACCCAGGCGTGATCTACTGCGCGGCAACCGGCTTCGCGCAGGACGGCCCGTATCACGGCAAGCCCGCCTTCGACGACATCGTGCAGGCCGCGAGCGGGCTGGCCGCGCTGATGCCGGGTCCGGACGGTGCACCCACCTACGTCCCCGCCCTCGTCGCGGACAAGACGGCGGGCATGGCGGTGGTGAACGCCGCCCTCGCCGCGCTCGTCCGGCGTCACCGCACCGGGCAGGGCGGCTACGTCGAGATCCCGATGTTCGAGACGATGGTCGGCTTCAACATGGCCGAGCACATGGGCGGCTTGGCCTTCGAGCCGCCACTGGGACCGCCGGGCTACGCGCGCATCGTCGGCGGCGGCCGCCGCCCGGTGCGGACCGCCGATGGCCACGTCGCCATCCTGCCCTACGGCCCGCCGCACTGGATCCGCCTGCTGCGCCGCCTCGGGCGCGACGACCTGCTCGCGGCCTACGACCTCTCCGACCGACATAAGCTGAACGCCACGGTCCGCGACCTCTACGCCGAGCTCGGCGCGATGGGCCCCGACCGCTCCACCGCCGCCTGGGTCTCCCTCTGCGAGGGGCTCGACATTCCCGTCACGCCCGTCCTCCGGATGGAGGAGCTGACGGCGCATCCGCAGCTTGCCGCCATCGGCCTCTTCGAGGTCTCGGAGCACCCGACCGAGGGCCCGGTCCGCCAGGTCCGCCCCGCCGCCCGCTTCGACGGGGCGGCACCGGCGATCCGCCGGCACGCGCCCGGCCTGGGGGAACACGGCGACGCCATCCTGCGCGAGATCGGCCGCAGCCCCGGTCAGATCGAGGCCCTGCGGGCCAGCGGTATCCTGGCAGGGGGCGCGGCGGGGAACTGACACGGAGGATGCCGGTCTCCTGCGGGGACCGACACAGGAAAGCGCCCGCGGAAGACGGGCGCACGGGACGAAAGAACGGGAGGACCAGCTTCGATGCCGACAGACCCCAGCGATCCCGCCGAGCCGTTCCAGACCCGCCGGCGCGCCCTGCTCGGCAGCCTGGCGCTCCCGGCCCTGGCGCTTCCCTACGCAGCCGCGCGCCCAGCCGGTGCTCAGTCCGCCTATCCCAACCGCCCGGTGCGCTTCATCGTCCCCTTCACGCCCGGCAGCGGGGCGGAACTGGCCACGCGCTTCGTCGGCGCCCGCTTCACCGAGATCACGGGGCAGCCCGCGGTGGTCGAGCCGCGCGGCGGCGGGAACGGCTTCATCGGCGTCCAGGCCGTGCTGTCCGCGCCGCGGGACGGCTACACCCTCCTGGCCGGCAGCAACGCCACCCTGGCCACCAATGCGGCGCTGTTTCGCACCCTGCCCTACGACCCGATTGCCGACTTCGAGCCGGTCTCGATGATGATCCAGTCGCCCATCCTTCTCGTGGTCCCCGCCGCCTCCCCGCACCGCACGCTCGCCGATCTCGTGGCGACGGCGAAGGTGCGGCCGGGACGGCTCAACATCGGCACGGGCTCGGCAGGCTATCAGCTCATGGCGGCGCTGCTGGCGCAGCGGGCCGGCTTCACCTTCGTCAACGTGCCCTACCGTAGCGCGCCGGAGGCGGCGCTCGGTGTCGTGACGGCGCAGGTGGACCTCGGCGTGGCCGACATCACCTCTGTGATCGGGATGGTGCGGGGCGGACAGATGCGGCCGTTGGCGATCGCCTCCGCCCACCGTCACAAGGCCCTGCCGGACCTGCCCACCGCGGAGGAGGCGGGCGTCGCGGGCTTCACCGCCGCGCCCTGGAACGCCGTCGCCGCCCCGCGCGACACGCCGCCCGCCGCCGTGCGCCGCCTCTCGGAGGTCTTCGTACAGATCATGGCCATGCCGGAGACGCGCGCCTTTTTCGACGAGCAACTCATCGAGATCATGCCGAGCGGGCAGGAGGCGATGCGCCGCTACCAGCGCGAAGAGGTTGCGAAGTGGAAGGCGATCGCGGCCGATGCGGGGATCGAGCCGCAGTGAGCGACGCACCGGCCCCTGCCGTGGCGCGCCCGATGGATGGCGTGCGGATCCTCGACATGACCTCCGTCATGCTCGGCCCCTACGCCACGCAGATGCTCGGCGACTACGGCGCGGACGTGATCAAGGTGGAGGCGCCCTCCGGCGACACCACCCGCCGCACCGGCCCGACGCCCGAACCCGGGATGGCCGCCACCTTCGTCGGCGCCAACCGCAACAAGCGCAGCATCGCGCTGGACCTGAAGACGGAGGACGGGCGGGAGGCGCTGCTCCGCCTCGCCGAGGGGGCGGACGTCCTCGTCACCAGCGTCCGGCCGCACAAGATGGCGGCCCTCGGCCTTTCCCCGGAAACGCTGCGCGCCCGCAACCCCCGCCTCGTCGTGGTCGCGACCTTCGGCTTCGGCGAGGACGGCCCCTACGCCGGCCGCCCGGCCTACGACGACATCATCCAGAGCCTCTGCGGCCTCTCCGCCTTGGGGGAGCGCCAGGGCGGGGCGCCCGCTCACCTGCCGACCGTGTTGGCGGACAAGACCTGCGCCCTCTTCGCCACCCAGGCCATCCTGATGGCCCTCCTCGCCCGCACCCGTACCGGCGAGGGCGCCTATGTCGAGCTACCGATGTTCGAGGCCATGGTGAACTTCACCCTCGTCGAGCATCTCTACGGTGCGCATTTCAGCCCGCCCCTCGGCGGGCCCGGCTACGAGCGCGTCCTCAGCCCCTGGCGCCGCCCCTACCCGACTCAGGACGGCCACGTCTGCCTCCTGCCCTACACGGACGAGCATTGGCACCGCTTCTTCGCGGAGATCGGATGCCCCGAGTTGGCGGATGATGCGCGCTTCGCCGGCATCGCCGCCCGCACGCGCCACATCGACGCCCTCTACGAGATCCTCGGCCGCCACGTCCGGTCACGCTCCACCGCGGCTTGGCTGGAGGCCTGCGAGCGGCTCGACATCCCCGCCGCGCCGTTGAACCGCCTGGAGGATCTGGAGAGCGACCCGCACCTGCGGGAGACTGGCTTCTTCCGGCGCGTGCCCGACCCCTTCATGGGCGAGCTCACCATGCCCGCGCCGCCCATCCGATTCGACGGCGCGACGGGATCGCTGCGCCGCCCCCCGCGCCTGGGCGAGCACACGACGGAGATTCTGCGGGATGCCGGCCTCGCCCCGGACCGGATCGCGGAACTGCTCCGCACCGGCGCCGCCCTCCAGTGGCGCCCCCCCTCGTGAACGCGGCCGCGACACCGAAGAGAGAAGGGATGGACGCCATGCTGATCACCCGACGGCGCGCGCTGGCGGCGATGCTCGCCACGCCCGCCCTGCCCCGGCCCGGATGGGCGCAGGAGGAGTGGCCGGCCCGGCCCATCCAGCTCATCGTCGGCTTCCCCCCGGGCGGGCCGAACGACCTCATCGCGCGCGTCCTCGCGCAACGCCTATCCGAAGGGCTCGGGCGCCCCGTCGTCGTCGAGAACCGGCCCGGAGCCAACAGCAACATCGCCGCCGCCGCGGTCGCGCGTGCCGTGCCGGACGGGTACACGCTGCTCTACAACTCTTCCTCCATCGCGTTGAGCGCCGCCTTCTATCGCAACCTCACCTACGACGCGCTGCGCGACCTCACGGCCGTCAACGGCACGGCCACACTGCCCCTCGTCACGGTGGTGGACGCCAACGGGCCGATGCGGAGCGCGGCGGACTGGGTGGCAGAGGTCCGGCGCCGGCCGGGCGCGCTGAACTACGGAAGTCCGGGCGTCGGCAACCTGGCCCATGTCGGCATGGCGATGATCCTGAAGCGGAACGGGCTGGACGCCACCCACGTGCCTTTCCGCGGGAGCAGCGAAGCGCTGACCGCGCTCATCTCAGGCAACATCCAGTTCCAGCTGGACTCCGTGAACTCGCCGCTGGGGCAGATCCGGGCGGGGCGGGTGCGGCCGCTCTTCGTCACCTCCCGCCAGCGTTCCGAGCTGCTGCCCGAGGTTCCGACGGCGCAGGAGTGCGGGCTGGGGGACATGGACGTCTCGGGCTGGCAGGGGATCATGGGGCCGGCGGGCCTGCCGTCGTCCATCGTGCAGCGGCTTGCGGTCGAGGTCTCCCGCGCGATGGAGGCGGCGCCCATGCGCGCCGCCCTCTCGGCCCAGGGCGCCTATGCCATCGCCAGCGCGCCGGCGCAGTACGCCAGCTTCCTCGTGGCCGAGGTCGCCCGCTTCAAGACCCTCGCCGACGAACTGTCGATCCGCCTGGACTAGTTGCCGCTCCCCTGAACCCCTCACCACGACGGGATGACCCCATGCATTTTTCCCTCACGCCCGAGCAGGAGGCCATCCGAGACGGCGTCGCCCGCGTCTGCGCCCGTTTCGATGCCGAGTACTGGCTGCAGCGCGACCGCAGCGGCGAGTTCCCGCTCGACTTCCACAAGGCCATCGCCGACGATGGCTGGCTCGGCATCTGCATGCCGCAGGAGTACGGCGGCGCCGGCCTCGGCATCACCGAGGCCGCGCTCATGGTCCAGGCGATCAGTGAGTCCGGCGCGGGGATGAGCGGCGTCTCTGCCATCCACATGAACATCTTCGGCCTGAACCCCGTCGTCGTCTTCGGGACCGACGAGCAGAAGCGCCGCATCCTGCCGCCGCTCATCGCCGGTAAGGAGAAGGCGTGCTTCGCCGTGACCGAGCCCAATACCGGCCTCAACACAACGAAGTTGAAGACCTTCGCCCGCAAGGATGGCAACCGCTACGTCGTGAACGGGCACAAGGTCTGGATCTCGACGGCGCAGGTGACGGAGAAGGTGCTGCTCCTCGCGCGCACCACGCCGATCGAGGACGTGAAGAAGCCGACCGACGGGCTGAGCCTCTTCTACACGGACCTCGACCGCCGCCACGTGACGGTACGCGAGATCGAGAAGATGGGGCGCAAGGCCGTCGACTCCAACGAACTGTTCATCGATGACCTTCCCGTCCCCGGCGAGGACATGATCGGTGAGGAGGGGAAAGGCTTCCACACCATCCTGCACGGCATGAACCCCGAGCGCGCGCTCGCCGCCGCCGGCGCCATCGGCCTCGGCCACGCGGCTATCAAGCGCGCGGCCGGCTACGCCAACGAGCGCATCGTCTTCGACCGCCCGATCGGCAAGAACCAGGGCATCCAGCACCCCCTTGCGAAGTGTTGGATGGAGCTGGAGGCGGCGCGGCTGATGGTGATGCAGGCGGCCTGGCGCTACGACCAGGGCCTGCCCTGCGGTGCTGAGTCCAACGCCGCCAAATATCTGGCGGGTGAAGCGGGCTTCCGCGCCTGCGAGGCGGCGGTGCTGACCCACGGCGGCTTCGGCTACGCCAAGGAGTACCACGTCGAGCGCTACATGCGGGAGGCGATGCTGCTGCGGATCGCGCCGGTCAGCATCCAGCTCATCATGTGCCACATCGCCGAGAAGGTGCTCGGCCTTCCGCGTTCCTACTGAGGGGGGATGCCGTGAGCGAAGCGGTCAACGATCCCGTCAACGATCCCGTCAACGATCCCGTCAACGATCCCGTCAACGATCTGGGGCGCCTCTCCCGCGGCCTCTTCTTCGAGGACCTCCCCCTCGGCACACGCTGGCACACGGCCGGGCGCACGCTGACCGAGGCGGATCTCGTGGCCTTCGTGAATCTTACCTGGTTCACGGAGGACCTTTTCACCGACGCGCACGACCGCACCGGCAATGCCATCCCCGGCCGCCCGGTGCCGGCGAACATGGTGATGACCATGGCGGAGGGCCTCGTTCTCCCCTCCATGGAGCGGACCGGCCTCGCCTTCCTCAACGTGGACATGGACGTGAAGCGCCCGACCTTCGTCGGTGACACGATCCGCGTGCGCTGCGAGGTGGTGGAGTCGCGGGCGACATCCGGCGGGGATCGCGGCCTAGTTCGGACAAGCAACACGGTGATCAATGCGGCCGGTGAGGTGGTGCTGGTCTATCGTCCGCTGCGGCTGATGCGACGCCGCGCGGACCGGCTGTCCTAGGAGAGAAAAGATGCGCGAAGCGGTCATCGTCGCCACGGCCCGCACCCCGATCGGCCGGGCCTACCGGGGCGCCTTCAACGACACCCAAGCCCAGGCGCTCGCCGGCCACGCCATTCGCCACGCCGTGGCGCGGGCTGGCATCGCGCCGGAGGAGGTGGACGACGTCATCATGGGCTGCGCGCTGCAACAGGGCTCGACCGGCTCCAACGTCGCGCGCCAGGGCTCGATCCGAGCGGGCCTGCCGACCTCCGTCGCGGGGATGAGCGTGGACCGGCAATGCGCCTCCGGCCTCATGGCCGTGGCCATCGCGGCGAAGCAGATTGTGGTGGACGGGCAGGCTGTCGTCGTGGGCGGCGGGGTGGAGTCCATCTCCCTCGTCCAGAACGAGCGCATGAACGGCTACCGCGCCCAGGACCCCTGGATCGTGGACCACCGGCCCGACCTCTACATGTCGATGCTGGAGACGGCGGAGATGGTCGCGGAGCGCTACGGCGTCACCCGCGCCATGCAGGACGCCTACGCGCTCCAATCCCAGAGGCGACACGCGGCGGCGCAAGCGGAGAGGCGCTTCGCGGCGGAGATGGTGCCGATGCCGTCGCGCATGCTGCTGCCGCCGCGCGAGGGCGAGAACGAGCCGGGCGCGCGCGACGTGGTGCTGGAAGCGGATGAGGGACCGCGCCCCGGCACGACCCCTGCCGACCTGGAGAAGCTTCGCCCGGCCTTCAAGGGCGGGCAGGTGCTGGGGGAGGGGCGGAGCGTCACGGCCGGCAACGCCTCCCAGCTCTCCGACGGCGCCGCGGCCCTCGTGCTGATGGAGGTGGGGGAGGCGGCGCGGCGCGGGCTGCGGCCGCTCGGCGCCTATCGCGGCATGGCGGTGGCGGGGTGCGACCCGGATGAGATGGGCATCGGCCCCGTGCACGCCGTGCCGAAGCTGCTACGCGCGCAGGGCCTCTCGGTAGACGACATCGGGCTGTGGGAACTGAACGAGGCCTTCGCCAGTCAGGTGATCTATTGCCGGGACCGCCTCGGCATCCCCGACGACCGGCTGAACGTCTCCGGCGGCGCCATCGCCATGGGGCACCCCTACGGTATGAGCGGGGCGCGGATGACCGGGCACCTGATGCTGGAGGGGCGTCGGCGCGGGGCTCGGTACGGCGTGGTGACGATGTGCGTCGGCGGTGGCATGGGCGCCGCCGGCCTCTTCGAGATCTTCGGGGAGGCGTGACGGCGATGGCCGAGGAAACCGGGCCCGTCTCGCTCCGCGCCCTGGGCAACCACGTCGCCCTCGTGACGATCGACCGGCCGGAGGCGCGGAACGCCGTCAGCGGCGCCGTGGCGGCCGGGCTGGATCGCGTCCTGGCCGAGACGGAGGCCGACCCGGAGGTCTGGGCCGTCGTGCTGACCGGGGCCGGGGGAAAGGTCTTCTCGGCCGGGGCCGACCTGAAGGAGGTGGCGCGGGGCAACATCGCCTCCCTCTCCACCCCAGGTGGCGGCTTCGCAGGCTTCGTCCACGCCGCGCGCACCAAGCCCTGGATCGCGGCCGTGGAGGGCTTGGCACTGGCTGGCGGCTTCGAGATCGTTCTCGCCTGCGACCTCGTCGTGGCCTCGGAGGGGTCGGCCTTCGGGCTGCCGGAGGTGTCCCGCGGCCTCGTCGCCGCGGCGGGCGGCCTGTACCGGCTTCCCCGCGCCTTGCCGCGTGCCCTCGCGATCGAGCTGATCCTGACGGGCGCCCGCCTCGACGCGGAGCGGGCCGCCGCGCTCGGCCTCGTCAACGCGGTCGTGCCGGCGGGGAAGGCCGTGGAGCGGGCGGCGGCCCTGGCCACGTCGATCTGCGCGAACGCCCCGCTGGCGGTGCGGGAGAGCCTCGCCATCGCCCGGCAGGCGGCGGAGCTCGACGAGCCGGCGCTGCGCGCGCTGAGCGCCGCCGCGCAGGAGCGGCTGAGCCGCACGGAGGACTTCGCCGAGGGCCCGTGCGCCTTCGTGGAGAAGCGCCCGCCGCGCTGGCGGGGATGCTGAGATGGAGACGGGCATGACCAGCGAGGGCGCGAAGGCGACCGTGGGCGTGGTGGGCGCGGGGCTGATGGGGGCGGAGATCGCCCTCGTCTACGCCATGGCCGGGCACGAGGTTCTGCTGAATGACCGTGACATGGCGACGCTGGATCGCGCCATGGACCGCCTCAGGACGCTGATGCGCAAGGGCGCGCAGCGCGGCTTCCACGAAGAGGCGGTCATCGAACCGTCCCTGCAGCGGATCCTTCCCACGGCCGAGCTGGAGGACCTCGCCGCGGCCGGCATGGTCACCGAGGCGGTGTTCGAGGCGCTCGACGTGAAGGTCGCCGTGCTGAAGCGGCTGGACGGTATCCTGCGGCCGGACTGCCTCGTCGCGAGCAACACCTCCACCATCCCCATCTCGACCCTCGCCGCAGCCCTGCCCGAGGCGCGCCGACCGCACTTCGTCGGGACCCACTACTTCTCACCGGTGTCGCGCATGCGGCTCGTCGAGGTCATTCCTGGATTCGACACGTCGGAGGCCACGGTCGAGCGCGCCGCCGCGCTCTGCCGCGGCGCGGCGAAGACGCCGATCCGCGTGAAGGACGTGGCGGGCTTCGCGGTGAACCGCATGCTGCACGCCTTCATCATCGAGGCCGTGCGGCTGGTGGAGGAGGGCGTCGCCACGCCGGAGGACCTCGACACCGCCTGCCGCCTTGGGCTCGGCCACGCCATGGGGCCCTTCGAGCTGATGGACGCGGTGACGTCGAGCCTCTGTGTCCAGGCACAGGAGATCATGCAGGAGGCCTACGGCGAGCGCTTCCGGCCGCCGCCGCTGCTGAAGCAGCGGGTCCGGGCCGGCTACGGCGGCGGCAAGGGGCGGCCGGGCTGGCGCAGCCGCGGCACCAGCGTATGAGCGGGACAGCGGTACGTCCGGGGCGTCGGATCCTCCTCGACCTCCTCTTCCAAGAGGGCGTCGAGGTGATCTTCGGCAACCCTGGGACGACGGAACTTCCCCTTCTCTCAGAGCTTAGGCGCGACGGCCGCATCCGCTACGTCCTCGCCCTCCAAGAGGCCGCAGCGATGGCCATGGCGGACGGCTACGCGCGCGCTGGAAGCCGCCTCGGCGTCGTGAACCTGCACGCCGCGCCCGGCCTCGGCAACGCAATGGGCATGCTGTTCGACGCGGCAAAGGGGGGAACGCCGCTGCTCGTCACCGCCGGGCAGCAGGCCCAGGGTTTCGGCGTGACGGAACCCAACCTCCAGGCCGACCTCGCCACCCTAGCACGGCCCTTTGTGAAGTGGTCCACCGAGGTCCGGTCGGCCGCCGAGTTGCCACGGGTGATCCACCGGGCCGTCAAAGTGGCACTGGCGCCGCCGCAGGGACCCGTCTTCGTCTCTCTCCCCGTAGACGTGCTGAACGAGACGTCGGACGTGCCACTCGGTACTCCCACCCGCGTCGCGTCTGACTTGGCCGGCGATGCCGGGGCGATCCGCCGCGCCGCCGCCACCTTGGCAGCCGCCCGCCGTCCGGTGATCGTCGCGGGCGACGCCGTGGTTCAGCGCGGTGCCGAGGCGGAACTGGGCGCGCTGGCCGAAGCGTTGGGATGCCCCGTGTACTTGGAGTGCGAGGCGAGCTCGCTACCGATGCCGCCGGCCCATCCCCTCTTCGCCGGCGCCCTGGCTCGCTCGGCTGGCCCGATCCGAAGCATGCTGGAGGGGCATGACCTCCTGCTCTCCATCGGGGCGGATCTCTTGACTCTGTCGCTACCCTACGGGGAGGATCCCGTTCCGCTGGCGCTTCGAATGATCCATCTCGATCTAGACCCCTGGCAGCTCGGCAAAAACTATCCAGCCGACCCGGCCATCCTGGCCGACCCGAAGACCGCTCTGCCCTTGCTCCGCGCGGCCCTGGACGAGGCCATGGGACCGCCGGGGCGCGAAGCAGCCGGGCAGCGCCGCGCCGCCGTGGGGGCCCAGCACGAGGAGGAGCGTGTAGCTCTGCAGGAGAGGGCTCGGCGGCAGTCCGAAGAAACTCCCCTACTGCCACTGGCTGCCATGGTCGCTATCGCGGAGAGCCTGCCGGAGGACGCGATTGTGGTAGAGGAGGCAGTCTCCTCCGTGCCCGGCCTTCTGGAGAGCCTCCGCCTCCGGGTCCCGAACAGCTTCTTCGGCCTCCGGGGCGGAGGTATCGGCTGGGGGCTGCCGGCAGCTGCCGGCATCGCGCTTGCCAGGGCGCATCAGCCTGTAGTCGCCTTGATCGGCGATGGAAGTGCTATGTACACGATCCAAGCTCTCTGGACCGCTGCGCATGAGAGGCTGGGGATCGTCTTCGTCATCCTCAACAACCGATCTTACCGCATCTTGAAGCAACGCCACCGCCTGGGTGACGATGTCCAGTCCAGGGATGACCTGCCGGGGATGGATCTGATGGATCCCCCGATCGACTTCGTGGGGCTTGCCCACTCACTGGGCTTGGCCGCAATGCGCGCGAACACGGCGGAGGACCTGCGCATCTGCCTTGTAGAAGGCTTGCGTTCTCGTCTGCCCCTTCTCATCGATGTCAACCTCGCCTCGACGCCTTGATCTTCGCGACTGAAGGGCAGCATGCCGATGTCGATGACGAGGACTGAACAGGCGGGTAGCTTGCGCACCTAGATGTTTGGTCTCGGGATTTAGTGGTGCGGGTCATGGGTGAATTTGGAGGGCTAGATGTTTGATCCCAGGGTTTGATGGTGCAGTCTTCCAGTAAGCGTGGAAGGACGCGCTATGGGCTAGGTTCAACACGGGAGCGCCACCACGACGGCGGCGGTCCGTCGAGCGATACAACATAGTCAAGAAACCCTGAGGGAGCTGGCCCGGCACTACGGGATCAACCCCAAGACGGTGGCCAAGTGGAGGAAGCGAACCTCCGTTTCCAACCGCCGCACCGGCCCTCAGGAGCCCAGGTCGACGGTTCTGTCGGTTGAGGATGAGGCTGTCGTCGTCGCTTTCCGCCGTCACACGCTGCTGCCGCTCGACGACTGCTTC
>Ga0325400_1003467_pt1 | contig 14264 bp, 8 predicted proteins | sample PopdelMetagenome_2_FD_205662 | JGI IMG/M metagenome (GOLD analysis project Ga0325400, IMG submission 205662) | Populus deltoides microbial communities from Bellville, Georgia, United States - Xylem-PdKOR-R1 | ecosystem: Host-associated > Plants > Phyllosphere > Stem > Wood/Secondary xylem... | reverse complement strand
ATAAATATAATATAAAAAATATAAATATAAAAATATATATATATATATATATATATATATATATATATATATATATATATATATATATATTTAGCGCTTGGGGTTAAGGATTTAAACTATTATTTAATATATAAATCCCATAATATGATATGTAATTTTATGAAATATAGAGGATAAATAAAAACACAATCAAACTAATAATTATATATATATATATATATAATTATCCCTATATATAATTATGATTTTCGTCAAAGGTGGGGTGCTTGTTACTATATAATACCTATATTCTATAAGAATAAATATTTTTAGGATGGAGAATGCCCCCTCCAGCCCTCCTTTGGCTCTGCCTTTATCTTCTGTTAGTAATAACTACATCATTGCTCATGCATCCTTACGGTTACTTCAAGTCATGCTGTACTGGAGGTCAAATTAATTAATTTATTTTATATAAAATAAATTTAGATATTGTTAATGTGTTTTTTAATGTAAGAAATTAAATTATATGGGAGTTGACTTAATGTAACTTGGTCACCTTAACAAGTTCAAAAATGACCAATAAGAATTTAGTTTGATTAACAAAAAATCAAGACAATATTTTTTTTAAGTATCAAGTTCTGGGTAGAAGATTTGGTATCTTAACTCGAGTTAATCTGAATCGATCTAATATATTATCATTTCGATACTTAAACTCAATTTTTAATTAACCAAATATTGAATGTTGAAATTAAAAATAAAATTTCACTAAAAAAAGCGAGATAACCTGTCATCCTAGGTCATGAAACCAGGATAATCCCATAGAAAGCAACTCGAAATAAATTATGAAGATCAATTCACAATCAACTCAATATTGAATGATGAAATTAAAAAAAATCAATTAAAAAACACAAAAAACCACTCAAGTCAACCGAACAAGCTCATGACCAGGGTTATAAGACCAAGATAACCTTGTAGAACGCTGACTGAAAAACATTGTGAAGCTTAATTCTTAATCAACTTAATATTGAAAGATGAAATTGAAAAAAAAATCAACTAAAAAGGAAAAAAAAATTCTCAAGTCAACCAGCCTTATCCGAGTCAAAATAGCTAACCTGCAAAACACATGACCTGGATCATAAGATCGGGATAACTTCATATAAAACAAATCAAAATAAATTATGAAGTTCAATACCCATTAAAACAATCATTTTGGTTCATGACACTTGTACATGCAAGAATTGAACAATATTTATATTAAAACTAAACTCAACAAACAATCTTATTATCTTTGTTCACATGACGACCTGTAAGATTTTTTATTTTAAATTATAGTATTCTAAATTATATCCAAAAACTATATGAATTTCAACTTAACGAACGCAAAAAAAATTACAAAAAAAAAATACAATATTACAAATAAACTAAAACATATTAAAATGAATTGCAAGCTCATATTTAACAAAATAACACAACATCAAACTCATAGCATAGAAGTAAGTTTATTTATCTATGTATATATCGTCTACTAAATGGGATAAGCTCATCAATAATGTAATTGTCTCTTGTGTTTAATGGCCTCATCATTGGCTACAACATCATCAAGAGTTAATGTCTCTCCAAAGTTCATAAGTGTAGTGCAATAAACAGTGAACCAATAAGATACATAAATGTATGCTTTATTTTCTTCATCAAGATTACGAAGCATATAGGCAGACTCTTGATTCTCCCATAACAACAAGTCAACAAGTCAATGTAATGTTCATAAAATGCATACATTAAATTTCCATAAATAAAACACATCTTTCAATATATTTTAATTCTAAAAAGTTAAGATTACTTATGATATTTTAAATCTGATGCACATGTTACTTGTATTGCAAGTCTTTCAATGGAGGAACCTACTCAGATTTTTTTATGCCCAATGTAATATAAAGCTTGCATGGTGGATTAACCAGAGTCATAATCGTTAGTTTTACCCCGACAACTTATGGTGTGTAGCACATAACTTGTATTGATGTCAACTAGAATGTGTTATCTGTAGTCAAAAATCGTATCACCTGATTAGGGCAATGTAACTCAACCATCTTAAAAAACCAGTGGGACTATTTTTGTCCAAGTGTCTATCTTGCTAATACAAACTGTAGGAGAAACTACTAATTTATCATCTTTAAATGGAGCCCGCATTACCTATAACACAAATGTCAAAACAACAAAATGACAGTAATAGATAAAAGTTAAATTAAATTACAAAAAAATTGTTCAACATGCACCTGGAAAAGTTGCTAGCTATCTATCTCGCTTTGATAAAATAACAACACATTTGTGGAATTATTATCAAACCCCCTAATCATGTACCACCTAACATTACAAATCATAAGCTTATTAACAATTGTTTTAGTCACATTTACACAAATATAATATAGATGCATATAATTTTGAACATAACATTACTTGTATTCTAATGGAAGTTTAAGTGTAACCTTCATATATAGAGATGCTCTCAGAACTATAGCTATGTCAAAAAAACAATTGAGTGATTTTTTAAATTTATTATAAATATTTTAAATGAAATTGAAAATTTATTTCATTCATACCAATAAAAGTAGTATGCATCCCCCAACCTATTTTGCCTTATTCATGCATGCAACGCATATATATTTTTACAGGCATTCCAATATAGCAGAACCCTAGCTATATATGGGAATCAAATCAAAATCCTCAAGAAACATTGGATAAATAAATGACACATATCTCTTGGACAAATATGTGAACATAATACTTACAAACATATGCAATATATATGCGCTAACATACCTATAATAGCTTCACATTATCAAACAAAGATTTACAAATAATTGACATATAAAAAAATCATAATTTAATGCATACTTGTACAAGATCTCATCATCAGCATCCTTTGATGTTGTGGTGAATGTTGTTCCAAGACATTTAAAGCGTATGTTATCCTCCCCTACATTCATTAAGAGGGGTGCCACTCTAAATACATGCTTACACAACTCAATATGATCATGTACCCTTATAATATGATTTCTCATGCATTAATGAGCATACCAAGCATAACTACTACATTCCATAATGTGGGTGTCATCTCCTCATTCTTGAGGTGAAACATGTGTGTCTCTTGTCATCATATCTCAATAATGAATGTAACAAAATGTGATCAAGCTTTATATGTTCTAGATAACTAATGTATAAGAACCCCACCTAGGAACACGAATGATTTAACCCAGTCATGTAATTTCATCAGCAATATAACATATCATATTCAACAATTTAAAACATAATTATATTTAAATTAAACTAATCACTATATAAAAAATAAAAGTGTTAATTAAAGTTATTAATCATATTATTTGCAATTTATACAAGTAAAATAGACTTACAATGACAACTAAAACATCTTATCTTTGCCTATCCTGCAACTGTGGGATAAAGTATCAATGAGCTCAATAGACATGCATTGTGACCTTACCTATCCAAATGAAAGGTCTAAATCAGATAAACCGGGCAAGTTAACCTTGACTTATAAATGCCTCTATGAGAAGATGACCCACCACCTTGCATACGCGATATCCTAAGTAAGTGTACCTATAAGACATAATGTAATATTAGATAAGTAAAATATTATAGTCGTCGACCATACTTGAGTTTTCATCTAGATAGACATGCTTTTACTCGAGTTCTAATGTAATCACTTCATTTTAGTTCATCAGGTAATGGATATAATGCAATGCCATATGTCGATCTATATCTTCAAACAACGTAATAACCATCAATAAATTGGGTGTAGTCTAGATGATTCTTAGTGCAACATATAAGAATATTTGAACATGGTCGATGGAATATTTGACATTTACCATATATACAAGTTTTATCCCTCAATCTAATTGTTTGCCTAACTTATTTGACTACACTCGGTTTTATGGGTGTGTTAACCTGGAAAACTTAACATTCAACATCAAATAACATTGAAGCGTGATCTCTCGATCTATTCCTGCTAACTGTTAATTTGACTTGTACCATTAGAGGCTATATTATTCAATTTTAAATTAAATCAATTGCTTGACCTTACCTCCTAGCCTAATAACTATTACACTTATAGATTATCAATTGAACTAGAGTAAAAACAGGCATTACATGAGCACTTTTCAGGACATGATTAAAGGCTTCTAATAGATTGGTTTCATATTGCCATACCCGTAACCACTTCAAAAAAAAAGTTCTTATTTTTCTTTTAGTTCATGCTCAAACCATTCTTGATATGTTAGGTCTAACTTGCATATTCTCAAGAACCACACATCAAACTTACATCTTAAAGGTTCATAACTCGTCTTCATCAAATCTTTAAGTTTGTGATTGAAGTTGTTGATGAAATGTTGAGCATGATATTGATGATATCCTAAAGGTTCTTGCAATATTTGTGCCATTCCATTATTAATTTCTGCATGTGTATTTGATATTATATAGATGTTAGTTCATTCAATGGTAATGTATCGCTGCAAACAAATTATGAACCATCTCTAGTTGTAATTATTTTTTTTCAACCACTGTAAAATCCAAAGGGAATATCCTTTTATTTACATAAAAAACAACTGCAATCAATAATTTTTCATTATATCACTCATTCAGATGTGTACCATCAATACTGTAAGTAACCTATAACACTTAAGACCTTCAATTAAAGGTTCAAATGACCATAAAATCTTTTCCAAAAACCAATGTGCTAACATCAAAATCTCCTTTGTGACCCCACTCAGCAATCATTCCAGGATTTGATTCTTTTTTTGCCAACAATAATCTTGACAACATTTCAAACGACTCCTTATGTGAACCAAAAAGACGCTCAAGCACCTTCTGTTTTGCAACCCATACCTTGTCGTAGTAAATTTTATACTTGTAATGCAATTTTAGTTTGTTTCACCATCATAAAAAGGTTATTTATCATAACTATTGAAACAACATTAGCAACAAAATTTTGCATGATATTAATGGTGATTTTTAAGACAAATATGGCAGTACAAGTGTGAGGCCTTTTTAACTTTATTATCTCAAATGAATCCAATCTTTTATAGTACTCTATACATAGATATTATTAACATTCTAGTACTTGCACACATTGTGATTAAGCAAATGTGAAGGTTGACCATTGAACTCGATATTATAGTGAATGTTCAATATATCATCGTTTAACTACATTAACTAAATCACTTTTACTACTGAATGTGTATCCATCTGCCAATATTAGTACAGAGCATCATATATTATTTTAAACTTAATGGATATGGATCACGATTCAACCTATTTCATGTTATTTTAATTTTCAATTGAATGAAATCAACCCTAATTGCATAAAATCATAGCTAATTTAATACAATTCAATCATAACCTCAATTTCAACAACTTAGCCAAAACAATCAACACAAAACATAATTGATCATAATTCAACCTAATTCATGTTATTTTTATGCTCAATTGCATGAAATCAATCCTAATTTCATAAATTAATATCTATTTCAACGCAATTCAATCAAACCTTAATTTCAAATAAACCTAATTTTTAAACTAACCCTAATTTCAAGCAAACACAAATTAACTAAGAAATACACTAAATTAATAGAAATATAGGTTGTTTACCTTGTGTTTTCAACTAGGGAGTGGTGGTAGTTTGGTAGTCGCACCTTAGGGAGTGGTGGCAGTGCTATGGGAAATGAATTTGACGCTAAAATTAATGAGTAGAGGCTTAAAGATAGGGAGAGTGATTGTTTGGTGTGTTTTAAGGCTAAGGGTGATGGTTTGGATTAATTTTTTATTGAGAAAAACAATGTGGACACGAGTTTTGAGAGAGAGAGAAAGGGGGGGATAGCTGTAAGAAGGAGGAAAAGGAAGCCAAGTTAAATTTCATACTTGTTGCAATTTATAATCGTGACATTTAAATTGTAAGTTGTCATGATTTAGAATCGTGAAATTTTTATAAGTCATGATTGTGAATCGCCATATATAAACTTTAATATTTCACCAAAACTTTTTTAAATTGTGTTATTTTACTATTATTTTTAATTTACTTTGCTAATTTTTTTTTAAAAAATCTACAATGTCTTGATAAGAAGAAACATCCTAAAAAATGTCAAACTTCCTTTTGCCTTAAAGAACACAGCATTTGATGGCGCCTACAATGTCTTGCCAATGAGAAATTAAGATCCCATTAGCCTCTTAAAATTTTCTTCAACTTACCTAAGACAGTAACCTTTCCCCAAAGAAATCTTGTAAATGTCCACAACACACGCCCATTTTATTTGATTGTAACTTGAATTGCCCCCGTCCTCATCTCACCCTTTCTCTCATCTCTCTCATTCGAAATATCTTCTTTGACAAAGTTAAGGCCAAACCGTATGAGATGATATCCTCTGTTTTTTTTATCAGATTCCAGTGACTATTAATAACAAAGTTATGGCTACCATGGCATCTGCCTTGAGTTGTTATTATCACAATGTTTTGAATTCCATAGAGAGATTTCATTAGACTAAAAACTAACCAAATCATTTAATTGCACAAATGGCCATAACTGCATAGTCCATATTATACAAATGAATCATGAATATATTACACAATCAATCTACCACAACTTTTGAGGGTTTTCTTGAAGCACTGGGAGTCTATTACCACAACAAATCTCTTTCTTTCGTTTACCTTCGGAAAGAAAGCCTCTTCGGAAGAACGTTCATAACCTGCATTTAAACTTCTGGGATTGGAAAAAGACGTTTTACTAGCCACTGAATTGGTCTAAATAGCTGGGCGCTATTCTCGCGCCAGAACCAAATGGCTGCACTGTATTGTTCATTGCGTATTTTCTTTGTCGCTGCCTTCCAATCATACTTCTCCGTGTCTTGACGTGCTGCCTTACCAATGGTTTCTCTTAGTTCTTGGTTATCCAACAAAGGCTCTAACTTGCTCAAGCAGTCATCAAGATCTCCTGGATTAAAGAGAAACCCAGTTTTGCCATCTAGTTCTGGAGGAATTATATCTGGGATTCCCCCAGCACGAGCACCCACTACAGGAATTCCTGAAGACATGGCCTCCAAAACAACAAGACCAAGTGTCTCGGATTCTGAAGGCATAACGAAAACATCCCCACTAGCGTATGCCTGAGAGAGCTCTTCTCCTCCCAACATCCCAGTAAATACAGCAGGCATGCCAGTAAACATCTTTTCCAACTCCTCCCTGAAAAGAAAGAATCCATGTTTCCTAAAATAAGATGCTTGGAATTGTCAAAATAACCTTTTTACAGGAGTAAATACGAATTTCATTGTCTAATTGTAATGGGAAACTTTAGATATGGCTTAAAAGATCAATTTGAGAAATAACTTCAGTGGCAATTCAGTTCATAAAAATCAAATATTTGAAGCTGGTATGGGTCATAAATCATCACAAAGTATTTACTTCCCTTGAACTAATCTAAGTTTTAATATGCAGTACCTGTATGGCCCATCTCCAATAATGGCAATTCTTGCTCCTGGAAGCCTATCCATAACCCTGTTAAACCAAATTCATCAAATTGCAAAGATGCAAAAAATAGCAGTCATTTATTAGGAAGAATAGAGAGAAGAAATATGACTCTGTGCAAAACGGGGAGAGGAGAGTACTTAAGGAAAGAAATAAACTAGAAGGAAAAAAAGACAGAAAGAATTATGATAGCTTAGTGAAGGAATTCCATCTCAAAATACTGCTAATAACAATAAAAAGTACCACAGTCTGGCCACAAAATCCTTATTGGATGCCCTTTAACTTTAAGGAAGATGTAATAGGTAGGATTAAAGGGGAAAAAAGAAAGAAAATTCTTGTTTATAGGAAAATGTCCTTGAGAGCATCTGATAGCAAAAGCTTTCAGACACTTTAGTTGACAATTAACCACAGTCAATGAGATCAAAGCATACTGAGTCGGCTCTACCAGTGCTTTGATATTTGAACTTTTAAGAAATGGTGGGTCTAAATTTGAAAGATGTATTAAGTTTTGCATCTAGTGATTTAGGAAAACAAATTTTCATTCATCAAAAAGAAAATAAAAAAAAAAGTGAGAAAGGATCATATGATACCTTTTGAGAAAATCCAAACTCTTCTCGACTCCAAGTCGACCAACATGGACTATCAATGGTTTTTCAGGTTCACCATTGCTGTTTAGACCAAAAATATATGATGCTCTGATACATTTGAGATTCCTTGTCTAATGAACTGGTTGTCAAGGATGAGAGGATGGCCTTACCTTAATCTCATTCGCATTTCATAAGAGCGGAAACGGGGGTGGAAGCTCTCAGAATCAACACCCTTATTCCAAACACGAATCTTGTTAGCTGTAAACAAGGTATAACAATCAATTTAAAACACAGCTGTATGGACACAGGAGCAAAATTTCATTGAAGAGATTTCAGGAATAAAGCGCATTATGCACAAAAATTGACACTGGGAAAAGTTAAAAGCTAAGTAATCAGGAATTGGATGTTTATGTACACCTGCTGTCACCCTAGCTGCTTCAAGATCCCTCCCAATAGCAGCTGATGGCACTAGTGTGAGATCCGCTGCTCTGTGAAGAAATTCTGATGGAAAGGGAATGCATGTCATTATTGATAAAGTAATCAGCAGCCTGCAGAATTTCCAGAACTATGAGTACAAAATGCATAATACATACTTATGATCATCCACATGGGTTTCACCAGCCAGCTAAAAGTGTACCTTGGGATGTATCTGCAAATGAAAATAAGGAATTAAACTCGGTAAATAACCACTTGACACATCAAGGGAAATCTGGCATAAGAATTTGAAGCAACAGCATAAACATGTGTAGCACAAAGCCAGAAAGGCAAACTCACACAGGGACATGAGTGTGATAGGACATCACGATGGGGACACTCAACAGTTTTGCAATGGCAAGGGCACCAAAAACCTGCGATACAAGATTGTGACTGTCAGCCATGCTTATCCAATAAATAATAAAGATTAGTTTGCTTCAAAGGCAAACCTCACCATTATCCCAGGTGACGATGCATGTATTATGTCAGGCTTAAACCGTGCAACCTCTGAAATTATTCTTGGACTAAGTGCTAGAGAAAGGGGCACCTTCTGATACCAGGGGAAGGGGAAGCTGTAAAGAGGGAAAAGTTTAAGAACCATAAGGGGAGAGTTAAAATGTCAATGCTATTGATCAAGTTGGAATAATGCCCAAGTCTCTAGATTATGCAGCTCAACCAAGAAAATAATTAAAGCAAACCAAGTTAGGCAAACAGAAAATATAACAAAGAATTTAGAAGAAAAAAATGATGGGAAATAATGACTACCATAACTTGACAATCATACATGTAACCATAAAATAACCGTAAGGATGGTTGCAATCAGTGTTGTCAAAGGTGAAAGGCGCTAAAAGACACCAAGCCTGTAAAATGCCCAAGGCGCCTACCCAAATGACCCAGGGCAATATGCTATATATATTGGATCAATAGAAAATCAAAAGAAAATATAAAATACCGTAACATAGTCATATAAAGTTATATTTTTCACCTTTAAAACAAAAGAAGATAAGTTAAAGTAGTGAGTAACCAAATAAATTAAAAAGCAAAATTAAATATCATCACTATTCATTAATCTTCAAAAACATCTTCATCCATGCTTTCCTCTCCTTCACTTGAATCCTCCATTTCATGATTATAATCTAAATCCTCATCTCTCAAACCATACTACACTTGTATAGATGTGTTGTTCTCTGACTCCCGGTTGGTGTTTCTCTTCTAATTGTCCTTCATTGTCTATTTGTCTCCCACTTTAATCACTTTTTTAAGAAAAATTTACCCTAATCTTTGATTTTTACAAAAATATTCCTTAAGTTGTTTCTTGTGCTAAATTTAAAAAAAAAATAGACAAATAGGTCAACATAAATCAATTAAAAAAAAAAGGAAAAGTCCAACAAAAAAGAAAGAACTTCAAGCAAGAGCTAGCCTTAACGCCTTGCACCCACTCACAAGGCGCTTGCCTAGACGGCGCTTCATTGAAATCCAACGCCCGAGGCTAATAAAGGCGTTGGGGCCTCGCCTTGCCTTAAGCGCCTCAACGTCTCTTAACAACACTGGCTGCAACACTAATCGACACTAAAATTGTTTAATGATCAATATTGCATAACCACAGTTCAGATGGGCTAAACAATAAGCCCCCTTCAACTCGTCAATATATTAGGATATGATAATGTAAAAGCCACAGGTAAAATGCACACTAGATAAAGGTTGTTGTAGCAACCTCCGTGATCCAATCAGTTTGGCTCCATAAAATTCCTGGGGCACTCCTTCATGTGTTGTCACAACCATCACCTGCACATTACTAAGGTAACTTGTTGATATTGTGAAGTGATCGAATTTTTACCAAATAAAAAATAAAAAAAGTTTCAAAATCGATGTCTTTGTAGCTTAAACATGCCAAGCTGATTAGGCCGGAATTAACAAGTAGAAACATAATGACAAGCTATATCAAAAGCTTTGTCGGTTCGTCTCTAATTTCTTTTGAATCATTGTGTTCAGGGGTTTCAAAAAATTAAAGTATCATTCCCAACCTAAGTAAAAATGAATATTGGAGAACTAGGTTTTCTGATATAAAATCAGTGAACAAGCGATCCGGTCTCTATTCATGTTGCTCAAGTTATTATGCCACATCAGTATGCATAGACAATAAAAAACAAAATAAAATCATAGTCATGTAGCACTCAAATCAAAGTATTATAAATCACCTCGTCCCCCATTTCACGTAAAAATTTGATGAAATTCTGGAACCGGTTTTTATACCCTGACACATACCTGTAAAACAAAAAGAAATAGTTGGTATTCAAAAAGTGCCCATTATTCAGTCTCAACTAACAATCATAAATTGAAGATACCAAAAACAAAACAGAATCCCCATTAATGAAAAAAAAACTAAATATAGTGATTAAACATGTCAATATATGAAACATTTCTATGATGACATCCGCTCCTCTAGGACAACTAAGCAAAGAAGACTGAACAACTAAGGAAGGCAGGCTCACTTACTGATAGAGAAGAGAGAAAATAGGAGAAAGGAAGGACAAGTCACCAAAGTGCCACCATGGCTCTGATGACTACACACATCACACCAAAGGAAAAAAAAAGGCTCAAAGCCCATTAGCTCATGGAAAGGAAAGGGAAAAAAAAAGACATTTAGTCAAGCTGTTCAGCCAAAGGCCCAACAAACAAGACCAAACAACCACCTATCCAGACAAATTGGTTGGGCCAAAGGCTCTACGTTAAAAAAATTTGAAAAGACTGAACATCAGTCTAGCTGTTCGACTCAAAAGAAGCCTTGATGACAAATCAAGCCTGAACAACAAAAGAAAATCTCTCCAGGACAGCTAAGCAAAACTTACTGAATAGCTACAGAAGGCAAGCTCAATTACTGAGTGAGGAGAGAGAAAAAAAAGAGAAAAAGGAGAAAGGAAGGAAAAGTCACTGAAGCGCTATTGTGGCTTTGATGACAACATGCATCAAACCAAAAGGAAGATCTCACCAAGACAAATTCAACGACACGAAAAAACATCATCAGAACCAGAGCCAAAACAAGCTCACGTAGTGGGACTTGTTCACATGTTGGCGTGTATAATACAGGTGCCAGCTAATTTTTCTCTCTTTTCTCTAATTTAATCCCTAATTCTTCTACAACTCTCCACTTCAGTCCCTAAGTTTACTTGACCGGACAACATGCAAGGCAGGAAGGGAGTTTTTTTTATGCTCTAGCATTGTCAAAATGGTGTTGCACAATAACGTCTACCAGTGTTATGCAATGCACATCTAATTCCCTAGTGCACTCAGTGTTAGTGCGGGGCTGCACAATTGCCTACTAGTGTTACGCCGCGCATACCTAATTCTTTATGGCGGTGTTATTAGGGTAGGCACCTACCTTTCTTGTCAATACACGCCTACCTGTTTCGTTAATGATCAGTATGATGCCTAAATAAACAACTTGTTGTAGTGGTAATAAAGGTAATTATTTTTCATAATTATCCTAACACAATATATCTACAACTGCACTCTCCACAAGACAAATTCATGTGACTAGGGTACATAAATACCTTAGATCACAAGGTAACGACAAGTCATGATACAATACCTAACACAACAATCATGATACAATACCTAACACAACAATCATGACACATACCCTTCTGCATTCTTGTTCTTCGCTGTATATTATTTTTCTCCTACTTTTATCAACCTAAACGTTGAAGGGTCCCTATTCCAATAGAGGACTTCTTTGCAGGAGTTCGTAAGCCACAAGCCTAACTAAAAAAAATCCCGCCAAAACCCGTTGTGCTAGTCATGGAAAGGCCCTACTTCGTCAATTTGTTACAAGTAGTTATATTTACCACCTCTAATATTTAGCTTCTACCCTCCCAACTTAGAGTTGGCAAAACAAGTTCTGAAACAAAGGGGTTAACAATTTATATCTTATACCATAAAAGTCTTCAGTAATGAAAATCTGGAATGTGTAATCGAGTAACATGCAACCAGAAAAGAAGTAGTGACGATTGCAATCAGTGACAAAATGCTCTATATGGTGAAATACGCCAGTCAAGCAAGCACTTCCCAGAAACGATGAGTTTCTTAGACACTAAATAACAGAGTAAAATATAAAAGGTAGACGACTACTAGGTGACCCGTTAAAGTCCAAGTATGCAATTATAGCTAGTGAGTTTCTATAGAGCAGAATACTATATGAACTCCATGATATGCATTGAGCTAAATAAACCACAGGCCACGGGAAGTTACAACAATAAATTCTTCAAAATCTACATTTAAAAGTAGACATATGACAAAGCCAACCAATTACGACATGTGAAGTAATTATATTCACAAGAAAACAAAAGGCCGTTAAAGAGAAGCCATAAAACACAGATGCATATGTTTAATCAACCGAGGTAATGGAACAATGGAACAATCACCTAACTAGATTCAAACTTCACAACATTGGCAGTTAGCAGAACCTATGACATAATCATAAAAATCGCAATGGCAACTAGAGCTAACTATTTTTAGTAATCAAACAGCATGACTTGAAACCAAAAAAAAAAGCAGATGTAAACAGGAAAACAAAATGAAAATCATAACGTGAAATTGTCACAGTCGTTTCATCAAACACAAAGCAATCAAAGAAACTCAAAGTCAACGTCAGCTTCGAACATCAAAAATTCATCAAACAATGCAAGAAACTAGCACTAAGCCCATGATTTTTCAAGAAATTGAAATCAACAAAGTAGTCAAGACTCACGCAAATGGAGAAGGCTCAACAAAAAGAGCAATACGTCGTGGCCTCGAAATGGTTTCATAATCAAGGAAAGGAGGATTCTCCTCATCTTCTCTAACTTCACCACGAGTCATATTGTTGTCGCTTTTAGCTCTAACAAGAAACACCCTTTATGTCTTTCACCTTTTTTAGCCTCCTAAACTCAGTAAAAATACTTTCTTTGCAAGAAAGACTAGTAGGTTTTGGTTTAAAAGAAGAAACGTTTGAAACTTCAAGAGAAACAACAAGTGGGTACAAGAAAGAAGAGGAGGATGACGCAGAAGGAGAAGAAGAATAAGTGGTGGTACATAAAAAATGAGGAGAGAGAGTATGATTTATAGAGAGAGAAGTAGAAAGTGTGACGATGAGGGAGTAATTTAGCTGGTGGAGTAGCGAGTTGGATTTTGTAGATTGATTAATACAGTGAATTAGAGAAGGAATAATTTTCATTCTTGAAAGGAATCTTGAAGGGGTATGAGGGAAATAACAATAGCACATTATCAATGAATATTCCCTATCACAGGAGGGACACTCCCTCGCCATTGAGGTATCAATGGAAGAATATGTAAAGGCATATGCTTTCAGCTAATTGAGAACAGATGCTTATCTGTGATGGCTATGGTTTTTGCCCCTTTCTTTGCTATTATTGTAGATTTTTCACTTCTTGCCTGCCCAAAGAAGGATATACACAAGCCCTTTTTAATATATTTCTATTTTTAAGAGAGGGAAGAATAAAATGTTTTATTCCCAATTTGTTTATGTGGTCAAATTAATAGCTTAACTGTTAAGATTATCTGAAAAGAATAAGAATCGAGTCTTCTTAGGTTAGGAGAATCTCTTTACGAGATTAAAGGGAGAATTAACCAAAGGTGGTGAGTTCTTGAAAAGGATTAGTTCGGTGTGACAAAGGACAAGACTCCTTTGAACTAACATTTAAAGTT
>Ga0325400_1003466_pt1 | contig 14267 bp, 6 predicted proteins | sample PopdelMetagenome_2_FD_205662 | JGI IMG/M metagenome (GOLD analysis project Ga0325400, IMG submission 205662) | Populus deltoides microbial communities from Bellville, Georgia, United States - Xylem-PdKOR-R1 | ecosystem: Host-associated > Plants > Phyllosphere > Stem > Wood/Secondary xylem... | reverse complement strand
AACAACGTGTGTCACCTATCAAAAACATGCTATTTGCTTTTATATTTTACAAGCATTTTTTAAAAAATTTAAATTTAGTTTATATTTTTTTATTTTAAAATAATATATTTTTAGTATTTTTAGATTATTTTGATGCACTGATGTTAAAAATAATTTTTTTAAAATAAAAAAATATTATTTTAATATATTTTTAAGTGAAAAAACTTTAAAAAATAATTACAACTATATTTTTAAATACATTATATCTGGAGTCAATTACTATTAAGAATTGCAACCCAAAAAAAATTACTATTAAGAGTCACATAACAAGCATGGATGACTTTGTTTTTGGTTTTTTAAGGTGTCTTTTTGAATTGTTTTTCTTGATAAGTTTTTTTAATGATTTTAATATATTTATATAAAAAATTAAAATTAAAATATTATTTTAATATATTTTAAATTAAAAAATATTTTTATAAAAATATTTTCCATCACATTACTAAATAAACACTAATAATATATATATATAGTCACGAACATTAAAAAGCTGACCCATATCAATGGTTGATCGGGTTAGAATTAATTTAAATAATATTATTTTAAATTAAATTAATTTTTAATTAAATTGACTGAATTTTTAAATTGACCAGTCAGGTGGTGAAGATTTCACAGAATTAACTCGTATTACTTATTTTAAAAACATGTTAGCAAGTGATGAATGAATAATGCAGCATTAAATAAAGTTAATTGGCTAGAGAGTAGCTCCTTCGGCTTCTATAAATAAATAAATGATAAGAGAGAGAGAACAGAGAAGCTTTAGCTAATTGTAGAGAGTGAGAGAGAGAGAGAGAGAGAGAGAGAGAGAGAGCTTGTAGTAATGTCATGTTATTTACACTCTGCTGTTTCACACCATCCACCCTGTTTTTGATGGATATTACTTTCTACTTTATAATCAAATAAAAAAAGGCGTACGGGTTTTTTTCTCCCTTTCATCTTTTAAAGAGAAGAACACCTTTTTTTTCCTGTGGAAGGGTGTGGGGTACGTGATTAGTAATTTTGCTTTAGATTCTTGATTTTTGCTTTCAAAGACAGGGGAATAGCCATTGTTGAAAAAGGCACTTTTCTTCTTCACCTTTGTCATCTTTTTTTTTTCTTTTCTTATTATATACTTGGTGGGTAGTAAGTAACTAGTAAGAGTTGAGTCACTCATCACTGCTTCTTGCCGCTGCTCGCATTGTTGAGTTGAATACTGTTTTTGCTTCTCTGTGAGATTTGGGATCTGGGTTCTTCATCTACTTTCTCACTTATCTTTTGTTGCAGTTTTTCTTTCTTTTTAAAGAGAAAGAAGGAAACAAAGGAGTGATGGCTGGAGGAGGAAAGGCTGAGGAGCCACAAGCACATCCACCAAAGGAGCAGCTTCCTGGCATTTCTTATTGCATTACTAGTCCACCACCGTGGCGTGAGCATTCTCTTTCTTTTTAGAATCCTGTCAATGAATCTATTTTTTTTTTAAAGTATAATTTGTTATCTCTGAATCTTGTTTTGGTTGAAAGTAGCTTTTTTGAGCTTTCTTTCTATCTTTATCTTTATGGTATATACTCTCTTTTCAAAAGGCTAAATGCTGTTTATGTTCATATAAACCTAAATCCTTTTTCATTCAAGATTCTGGTACACTAACCACCTTTTAAACAAAAACTACTTTTGTATTTAATTACATTGTTTTTAGTTTCTTGGGCTGTTTTAATGTTTATTATCTGTTGATTTTTTTTTTTGCGATTTCCATTATAAGGAAATCTGTCGAGCTAAGAGGATCTGTTCTGTTCTGTTCTGTTCTGTTCATTTTTTTCCCTTCAGATTTATTTTTTTTGGTTGTAACAATGTTTGAAATTGGATAAAGTAATTCGGTTTTCGATTATTTTCATGCATTATTCATAAGGGTTTGCTTGCATTTGATTATTTCAAAATCGTGCGCTGCAGCGGAAGCTATCCTACTTGGTTTCCAACATTACCTTGTGATGCTTGGAACTACTGTTCTCATTCCTTCTGCTCTCGTTCCTCAAATGGGAGGTGGAAATGTAAGACCAAGGGAAAAATAACATTATACTGATAATTCTTGTCTATCTTAACTAACTATGGTGATCTTGAATCTTACGACTTACGTGGCAACTGTTGTTTTTGTAGAAAGAGAAGGCCGATGTGATCCAGACACTTCTCTTTGTTGCTGGTTTGAACACATTGCTCCAGAGTTTGTTTGGCACTCGTTTGCCTGCTGTTATTGGAGGCTCTTACACCTTTGTCCCAACTACAATTTCAATTATCCTTTCTGGTCGATTTAGCGACGAAATAGATCCTGTTGAGGTTTTATTTCTTATCTATTTTCTGTTATATAAGGTTGTCTTGGTTTGGAATGTCAAGTGACACCTGTCTATTAATGATATAGAGGAGCTAGTGTTAGTTCCCATGAAACCTTTTGTTACACTGTATTTCAGTCATTCATGTGAGAAACAGAGTGGGCAGGGGTATATCATATCCATTTACCTGCTCCCTCTCACCACTTTAGCCTTACTGATGAATATCCCATTAGTAACTTGATGAGGACTTTTGATGCCTATACAGAAGTTTAAGAGGATTATGCGTGCAATACAAGGTGCTCTCATTGTTGCTTCTACTCTTCAGATTGTTCTAGGTTTCAGTGGACTTTGGCGTAATGTCACGAGGTTAGTTCGGAACCTGAACTGATGCTTATATTTTGGCAGTGCTTGCACCCTGTTATCAATTGCATTTGATGACAAGCAGATATAATTATTGGTTAAGATATAGAAGTCATCATCTATGTATTGTGAGTCAACTGAATTTATGAATCAAGGAACCCTGGCTTATCACGTAGCCCTGTTACATCTTTCTGCCATATTCGATGTTCGCTTGGGTAAACTCTGCATAAAAGTTTTTTTTTTTTTTGCAGGTTTTTAAGTCCACTTTCAGCTGTTCCTTTGGTAGCTCTCGTTGGTTTTGGGCTGTATGAGCTTGGTTTTCCTGGCGTAAGCTCCCCTTTTGCTACATTTTCATGCACATGCTTATTATGTATAAAGATATTGTTACCAGTTGGGTATTAAGTTTTACACTGAAATGTTTAGGTTGCCAAATGCGTGGAGATTGGCTTGCCAGAGCTTATCATCTTAGTATTTGTTTCACAGGTATTTATGTTGATGTGTTCTGGATGCATTCTTTGTTGCTATTTTGATCATGCCGTGTTCTGTCATCTCTTGCTTTTGTGCATATTATTACTCTATTAGTAATAGTTGTTGTTAGGATGAGATAATTAATTGTCATTGGTTGTTTGCAGTACATGCCTCATGTGATAAAGTCAGGAAAACATATCTTTGACCGTTTTGCTGTCATATTCGCTGTGGTGATTGTGTGGATTTATGCTCATCTGCTCACAGTGGGTGGTGCTTATAATGATGCAGCGCCAAGGACACAAGCAATTTGCCGTACTGATCGTGCTGGACTTATAGATGCTGCACCATGGTTAGTCATTGCATCTTAAAGCAGCTGCATGACTTAGCTTTTACTTCTTGGCTTATCCTTTATATAGTGGATATATTTTTTTTTTTTTTGGTTTACAAGGGAACTACTCAAATTTTAGCAACCCAGGATATCTACCACATCCTGCACCATTGGACCACACCCAGTGGTGTTACACAGTGGATCTTTACTTGTCATTCTTTCCTCTTTCTAGTTTAAACTTTAAAATGTCAATGCAATAGTCATGCCTTATGATGATCTGGTAATCTCTCATCACAATGGTCTTAGCTATTACTTGTAAATCCTTGTTGGTTTGATAATTGAGGTATTTTACTGCATAAAGAGTAAAACCGGTGAATAAAGATGTTGAAGACTGTTTTTTACCGATTCATTTTATCTAGTGGAAAATAAAAGTGTAAATTGATTACTCTTTTCATTCATTTCCTCTATTAATGTGCTTGGTTACCATGTCTACACATGGACAAGCTGATTTTGAAAGATGAGTTAGATGGCCCATCATTGGGGACCTGCTTAGATATTCATTTGCATTGGTTGTCATTGTCCAATTGGGAAGAGCTTGTGATGCAATTATCTGATTCTGACTAGAATAAAAATGTCAAGTTTTTTCCTTGACTGCATTCATTCTTTCCACATTTCATTCGATCAGACAACTAATTTGGGTTCTAATTGGTATCTGTGAACTAAGAGTTTGCTTTAATGTAGTATAATATTGTTTTTTAATCATGTCTTAGTATCGTGAGATGACATCAACCATTCCTTATTGGAATTATGGGTTTTTCAGGATAAGAATTCCATACCCCTTTCAATGGGGAGCACCTACATTTGATGCTGGTGAAGCTTTTGCCATGATGATGGCTTCCTTTGTTGCTCTTGTAGAGGTTTGCATTCTTCCATTTGTATTTTTACTTCTCCCTCATGCTTACCATTTGCCATTGCTTTAAACTAAGAATCAAAGTGCATCGTGCAACATCATCATAACTATTGTCAATTTGCTGGTATTATTTTTCTCTTCATAGATATTCTATTTCAACTGTCAAGTCATTTTCCTACCTATCCCATACGGCCATACTAGTGGTACCGTACAATATTAAATCACATGATTGCTGTAATGTGGATGAGCTGACAATTAATGCCGTTTATGTAAATAAAACTTCTCTGTGAAATGCACAGTTTCCACAATTTCAACATTGTTTTTTCAATGGTTTTGTTATTTTCTGGTTTTTCTTTTTTGTGTATGTGGTGGAGTTTAAATATTTATTGTGTGGATTATATGGGTTGCTTGATGCAACTGTTATCTAAATTAATCTTGGAAGTTCACTGAATTACTGTCCTTGAATAAGCAGTCCACTGGTGCATTTATTGCTGTGTCAAGGTATGCAAGTGCAACTCATATGCCACCTTCCGTTCTTAGCCGTGGTGTTGGCTGGCAGGTAATAAAAAGATATTGGCTTCTTTGTAATTGAAACTGAAAATTTAAGTTTCTTAGTTCTGAAAGGTTGTTTTTGTGTTTATGATATTGTGTAAATACTTGTCTTAATTTTCATACTTTGTTGTGGCATGCATCAATAATTCCTTTTGTCACGGGCAAGACAAAGCTATTAAGTGATTTGCTTCATGTCCAAGATTTGTTTGAGAAATGTTATTCCTAGCCACTGTTATGTGCAGTCATGTACGCGTGCACTATTCTAAAGTTTTGTTGTGTAGAGCATGGAAAAAAATGGGGGGCAAAATGTTAACATGTTAAGTTTTTAAGGGTGAAACAAAGTGTCAGGTAGTGAACTTCTATGATTGTTTATAGGAGTCTTAAAAAATTATGAGTGTCAGCTGGCCCAATAAGAATCAAATCAAATCAAAATTTAAACTATAATTATTTGAAAGAAATATTTATTGGTTGGTCTCCAATGCAAAGTGTGAGCGCTAACTTAGAGAAAGTTAAAATATAAGAGACGACTGCCCCCCATGAAAAGCTTTTACCCCTCCCTACTCTACCAAACCCAATTATAGGAAGTGAAAGTCCCTAGGGTAATTTTCTACTCCTTTACCCTTACATGAAATCCATCCTGAATAAGAGCAAGATAAGGATGTTAATATATAGAACTTGTAGATATTCCGGTGGTGGCTATGTATTCCATGTATAAAGAACAATGATGATCCAGATGAATATTGAGTGTCTTACATTGTTAACATTTTATTTCTGCTTTAGGGAATTGCTATTTTGCTTTCTGGGCTGTTTGGAACTGCAACCGGATCTTCAGTATCTGTGTAAGACTCACTAGGAAAGCCTTTCCAGTGCATGAGCTTTTATACATTCAGATGCAGTAACTTCAAAATTGACTCGAGCTTTACTGTGTACAGAGAGAATGCTGGTCTCTTGGCCTTAACACGAGTTGGCAGCCGAAGGGTTGTCCAGATATCTGCAGGATTCATGATTTTCTTCTCCATTCTTGGTAAGTCAATATGAGTTTGTTCAATGCTTTCATATTGATGCATGATTCATCTTTGTTGTTGGTATAATGTTAACTTCTATCGGTCAACTTTGCGTTGTTGTGCAGGAAAATTTGGGGCAATCTTTGCTTCAATTCCAGGACCCATTTTTGCCAGTTTATATTGCCTTTTCTTTGCTTACGTGGGTATGTATATCATGATATTTTGGTTCACAAACAGCTGTGAATCTCTCTGATATATTGTGATTGGTTTTGTTTAATGATTTGTCCTTTTCACCATGGATTTCCAGGTGCTGCTGGTCTTAGCTTTCTTCAGTTCTGTAATCTCAACAGCTTCCGAACAAAGTTCATATTAGGCTTCTCTATTTTCATGGGCTTATCCGTGCCACAGTACTTTAATGAGTACACTGCAATTAAGGGCTATGGTCCCGTTCACACTGGTGGAAGATGGGTATGCATGAAAATTTTCAACCCTGATCTGTCTTGCTTATATAAAACCTATGCCAGTGGCTGATAAACATCTTGGTTTTTTTTTCTTCTTTGGCAGTTCAACGATATTGTAAACGTTCCTTTTGCATCAGAAGCATTTGTTGCGGGCTGCTTGGCTTATTTCCTGGACAACACACTGCATAGAAAAGATAGTTCAATCAGGAAAGACAGGGGTAAGCACTGGTGGGACAAATTCCGATCATACAAGGGTGATACAAGGAGTGAAGAGTTCTATTCCCTGCCCTTTAATCTAAACAAATATTTCCCATCTGTGTAATTTAATCAGCAATAGTTATGAGCTGTTCTTAATCCAGTATATTAGTTCTCGATAGCTACTTGTGGGATAAAAAATTGCAATGCTCAATGCGCCCTCGTGAATCTTATCGCACGCTATATAGCTGTATAAGATAGTCTCTCCTTTCATAGAATGACTTGAAAACATTCAATTGAATTTGTTTTCCGTGTAAAAATCCGACCGTTGACGAGGACTTGAAGTAGCAATGAAGCAGTTTTGTTGCCTCTAGTTCCCTTTTCATTCTGTTCTGTAGTTGCTTTTTGTAGACACTAGCACACTGATTGCATGTACCTAACTGTAACATTGCCATGGAAATTTGCTGTTTCCTAGATTTCCACATGTTTCATCAGAGGATTGATTGTTGATTTCATGTGGTGGAGTTAACTGGATCGAATCACAGAGACGACTAGGACGATCCAGTTAGGGCTATGACTTTTATTTCTTCCTCTCTGGGTTCGTGTCATGCATTTAGGCTGGTGTGCTGGAACTAAACTAAGACAAGAAGAGGGACAAGGAATTACCATGATCAGCTACAAAAGACTTGGCCGCTAGCTGAAAAAAATTAAATTTTGTTCTAAAGTAATTTTCACGAGGTAAAACACAATTTGTTCACTCTTAAAATGCAAAATATGAAAGAGAGATTTACCATGACACTACTGGCTGTTTCTGTTTTCTATTCCCTCCGTTGTCCAAACGACTGCTTATTAGTCAAATCTTGTGCCATTTCCTTCGTGCCTGTGTTTAGCTGCTGACTCGTTCACATAAAACATCTCTTATCAAATGAGAGAGAGGTCAAGTAGCTAAGACAATTCCATCTTTGACAGAAATTGGAATCTTCCATATTTATTTGATGACAGCAGCCCAAGTTCGATTACGTTGACAGAGGAGATAGAAGAGAAGACATGTATAAAATTATGTTTGATATTGGTATTTAAGACAAAAATAATTAAAACGAGCTTGGTGGGTTGACAAGCAACTAGGCCGACTCGAGGCTTGGATTGGTCTGACTTAAAAAAAAATAGAGAAAAGATTGACTTTACTTGATCTGATCAAAAACCCGGGTTGACCTGGGATATAACATGGATAAAAAACTCGTCGATTTTTTTTGATTATTTTTTGTCAAAATAAGATTGCTTTGATTATTAAATTTTTTTGGGTCAATCGAGTTGACCCTCCCGATCTGTGACTTGAACCTTGTCTCAAGTCAAATCCTGAGTCAGATTTTAAAACTATGATAATATCTACTTTTATCCATATGTTGACTCGGGTCAACTAGAGTTGACCCTCTCGACCCATGACCTGGCCTTACCTTGATCCATCGATTTGGGTTTTAAAACTATGAATTTATGATAATAAAAACTTTTATCCTTACAATGACTCAAGTCAACCCAGGTTGACTTTTCAATCCATGACTTGGGCTTTACCTCGGGTTGACTCACGATCAGGTTTTAAAACTATGATAATAACCATTTTTGTCCTTATGTTGACCAGGCCAATTATCAACCCCACTCGTGACTCGAGTTTTGCACCAAATTGACCCCTAAATTAAGTTTTAAGACTATAATAATAATTATTTTAATTCTTACGCTGACTCGAGCCAACCCGACTCGTGACCCAGGCTTTACCTCTGGTTGAACCCTGAGTTGGATTTTAAAACTATGATAATAACCATTTTTGTTCTTATATCTCTTAGTTGAACGATTTTGGAATTGAGAGTTTTTTACAATGATATTTTAGGAATAAAAAAATAAAACATATTGTCTTTGGAGATATTCTCTTTGTACCTCCTGTTTTGAACATGCTTAAATTCACTCTAAAATTGTCCTGGTAACAAATTTACTTTTATGTCTATGTTTTTGTCTCTTTAACTAAACACATTTTTGTCTCTACTATCTCTGTTACATATGTCCCAAGACAATAACCAAACATTACGCTAGTATGAGATTATTATGTTATTATGGTGGTACTATTATCAATAATGATAATAGTATCACTTACAATAGAGAAAGTACATGTTTAACTGCTAAATTAGATATGTCGCTTGCCAAACTTAAATATTTAATATATTGAGGCATTGGGTGAAATTTTTCTAAAATTAAAGTTGACATTACTTGGAGGATGTAGGTTGAGGTATGTCTAAATCATTATGTTAGTGTGTCTATTGCTAGTGATGGAAGTGGTTGGGTTGACCATCAAATGTAGGTTGCAAATTTTAGAGCTTTACTTGGATAATATACCTAAACGAGAAAACTCCTTTAGCATGGAGTTCATTTGGGTCCCAAGCTACACTTCAAATGACCACACAAGCATCACATGCAGCTGGTCCATATAGGATAGGTGGTGATATAATGAACCAATTATAAGCACGAGGAATTATGGATATGAAAGCTCGATTGGGTATGATAAATTCTCTATATTATTATGATGACTTTGAACCAACTTATAAGGAAGCTAATCGCTATGTTGACAACACAGTTGAGGAAGACAAATTAGCTAAGCTAATAAGCCAATTCATGTGACTTATTCCTAAATGTGAGGATTTTAGTGGGCTTGGTCAAATTATATGTAATGATTGGATTTTAAGTCGTATAGAATTTTAGGCTTAACTACTAAATTGGAGGTTGGACAAAACATTTCGAAACAAGTATGAATTAATTACTACAATTAAGTTGTGGTATATAAAGAATTCATGATTACAATACAAGGTACAATGTTCAACCACAACTTATGTACAATTATAATGTATATATGAACCAACATGTTAATGGTGTTTAAATGAGGGTATCATAATAATTGTGATTAATTTGAGATCTAAAAATTAAAAGGGCAACACGTATATCTTAACACAATGGTTATGAAATACCACCGTCAAATTGACTTAGATTTTATTGCTAATATGATGTTGACTATTATTAAAGCCAAAATAAGTATTAACATTGTGACCATTCAAGCTAGTATACATGGGGATATTGAGTATGATGTCTCATGTCACAATATGTGAATAGCTAAACAAAAAGTATTGGAGCTATTGATTGGTTCACATGAGGAGCTCTTTCAAATGCTGTATAGAATTCTATTAGCTCTCAAAAATCAAATCTAGGTATGGTTATCAAATGGGATTAAAAAATAATGGATGGCAATAGAGTAATCTTTAAAAGGGTATTATGGGTATTTGGAGCTTCAGTTGAGGGGTTTATGTATTGTTGTGTACTGGTAAGCATTGACAAAACTCACTTGTATAGAAAGTAAAAGATAAAATTATTGATTAAAGTTGCTTATGACGAGAATAATAAAGTTTTTTTGTTGTTGTGCTGTATATGCTTTAGTTCAGCATGGTAATTGTGCTATGCTTTAGTTTTTTCAAGAAGAGATGAAATAGTAATTGAACATGGTTCTTAGATTCACTTCGCTAATATGTCACCAGTAGGCATTTATTGTTCTACACTTGATGAATTTGGAATGATTGAGCATCTAGAAATGATATTAGCAGAGGATAAGCCATTTTTATGGACGGCGAAATGTTCATGGTTCCGTTAGCGCAGTTAAATGATGTATTTGAATATTATGAGAATTGATTTTATTAATATATAAAATTAATTGAGTGCGTTTAATTATGAATTGAGTTAAAATGGAATTGAATTACATGTGATTTATGTTGAATATAACTTTTTGAGTTTGTTTTTTTGCCTGGGAGTTGAAATGCTGGAAAAATGCTCCTGTCACGCATGCGAGATTTGCACGTGTAAATGAAATATGTTATTTCCATGAATAAGTTTTTATATAGTTGTGAAATTTAAGCTAAATGTTTTATATAAAAAACTCAGATTACGAGGGGCAACAAGTTTGTTGTTGTGGATACTGCATATATTATTATTATTATTATTATTATTATTATTATTATTATATCTTCCAAGATGCTGCAAAAAGTAGGGCGAGAAAAGGTCAAGGTTAGTTGCATTAAAGCTGGTGTTAATTCTTGAAAAAGCAGATGCTTTTCTTGGTAATAATGGCCACAAGAAGTAGATGATGATTACAGGATCTTACTGTCACTTTACAGTTAAACAGCACACTCAGGGAATTCTTGGAAAAACAAATCTCCATCACATTCACCCTAGCTACGCCTCTAACTTTTGGATTAGTTTTAGATCTGTGATCAGCCCCACTTGATACATGGATCTTCTTTGCAAACAACCATGTATAACAAGATCTTAGCAAGAAGATTATTGTCGTCCATGGCATGCATGTATACTACTACATAATTGCAGCTCAAGTTGGACGGGGAAAGAGCATTCTCTTGATTTTTAATTTTCTTCGTTTACCAAACACAGAAATACAAATGGCAACTAGCCTTACTTCTTGGTTTTGTGTCATGATATCGTAGTTGAGTGCTTGAAACTTGAAAGAAACAAAAACCATCCACTAACATGAACCCTAAAAACACTCCGTGTGTTGTTTGGTGGGGTGGGAGTCAAGCGAGGCCTAATTTGAATGTATCATAAATGCCAAGGCATTGACAGCAGGGACCTCCAGGAACAGACATCCCTTGTTTCTTTACTATTTCAATTCTTAAACAGGAGGATTTCAATGCTTACTCGCAGAATCAAAGCATAAAAAATGGTGGAAAAAGCAGGCGTTTTCCATATTATATACGAGGCTTGACAGATTCGTTAAAACCAGAAGTCTTAGATATTTGATGCTCTAATATTTAATGCTCTTTCTGCTCAGTTCTACGAAGGAGTACTTCTCCTCCTCTTATTCTCTTATTAAAAAAAATCAAATAATTGAGTATTAAATTATATTATTTTACCTCTTTTTTAAAAATCGATTCCACACACAATTCTGTCTTCAGCTATATGTAATCTTAAAAGACAAATGCAATAAAAAAAAACACATCGATTGACAGTATCTGATGTATTTTCTTAATGTGTGAAAATCTGATAAGACTCCCTCCATGGAATGTTTCAAGTACTTGCTTCTGTACCCTTCATGTTTTTGAACTAAATAGCTAGAATTAGAAGCATGATACCTAATTTCTCACATGGCTACCTCCATTTTCACATAAAGAATTGGTTTATATGTACGATCTGGGCAGCCAAATAAGGTGTTATATTAGTGGAAATTGGAACCATATTTGTGGTGTGCATAACCAGAAAACTAAGCTCATCATTAGGGTTTTCATGTTTGTAAAATCTTGCAGAGGATTTCGTTGGTAAAGTATGCATCTCCCTCACATGAATATGCCATCCACCACACACGGCAATTTTTCTTTAATCTCAAATCCATGATGAAGGCTTACTCTTGTGCACTCTCTGACTTATAATATGGTAGGCAAAGTAATAAATTATGAGGATGAAAGATCTGCGGAGAGAAAGTAGGCATGGACAAGAGCCAAGAGGATCCACTGTGCTTCTCTTTCCATATGGTATATACTAATTAATGAACTCCACTTCCGAGGTAGATGCTGGACCTTAGTATATAGTTTTTTTTTTTATGTAAAGTTTGCTCTGCCTAGCTAGATCACATGCTCCATACACAATCATTACTGATCTACAATTACAGGTTCGAAGATTAATCTGGGGCATTAATTAATTACCGTAGCTAGTGTTCGAAGATATGAATTAAATATAATTTAGTGCATGGAGAATTGTCTTTGAATTGTTGAGAAATACTTGATTGATGTATAAACTAATCTGAAAATATACTTTTCAGTGAATTAAAAAACAAAAATTAAAATTTGAAGAAGAAGAACGGGAAGTGCAACAGACTGAAAGTTAGGAAGTGAAAAGAGGCAAGTAGCAGTCAGCAAAAACCAGATTTATATCACTATTCTTTGTGATAAATAATTATATGCCCGCCGCTTAATATAATTACTAAGATCTTGGTGGTAATGAGATTGGAAAAGGAGTGGCCTGATGACTTTGTCAGTCATCAGATTATTTTTTTCACGACAGAAAATCTCTCAGGCCAGTGAGCTCCCACCATTTGATCAGCATGATCCATTGTTTGTTCCCAATTCCAGGAACCAGGCGTGGAACCTCATCATGCACCCCTCTCTAAACAATGATATTGTTGAAGTAAGTAGAAAAAATGGGGATTTACTTATCATTGTGTATAAATAGAAGTACAGTGGCTTTAATTCCATACATGAAGGTTAAATCATGCGCTACTCAATTCCAAATCTACGGATAGTTTGCAAGCACCACTGTAAAAAGTAAGATAACATTAAGCTTATAGTTAGATTCACATTATGAACTCTAAAAGCAGGATGGTCACTATCAATGGGTTATTATTTTTCCTAGGCAAAGCCATGCGTATAAAGAGGAGGGGAGGCAACTAAAAGAATAAGAAAAAGAAGAGTGCAGCAATAAGTTTCAAATAGCTTATTTTTTTCTTGGAAAAAAAAAAACACGCTAGAAAATTACAGATCACCGATGAAAGATTAAATCATGCACTACTTACATTTCATAATGGTTTTATAAAATCTTTTAAAAAGTTTAAAAAATCTAAATGTGTCTGTATTTGGTTCAATTACTCGTAGAATATCGCCAATTATTTGGTTTGTCTGGATTTTTCACAATTAGCCTATGATGGATTTCATATATAAATATGAAATATTAAGTAGAGTACAATAAAATTATTTACCCGAATGAATTATTTTGGAAAATTATGAATACTCTAAAAGGCATGGGGAAATACTATTTTCCCACGCACTATAGCCACTCTCACAATTCAGAGTGGATTTCACAGTGATTTTTTTTGTTTTAATTTTTTTTTAATTTCACCCTTAAATTTCTATATTGGAGGCCAGTTTAGGTTAATTTAGTAAGGAATAATAAGATTAAAGACAAGGGATCAAAGTGAAAAACACGAAGGGAATGGGTGGCTTAAGATAAGTTTGGGCCAAATGTTCATTTTAGTCCCCACACTTTCCCAATTATAATTATTTGATCCCTTGAATTTGTTAAAATTAAGAACTAAGTCAATTTTAGTCCTAAAATTCATTTTCTTTAATTTTTGGTCCCTCGTTTGAGAAAGAAGAGAGGAAGTAGCTGCATTGCGGTGGTAGAAAGAGAGAGCTGTCGTTTACACCAATTGAGACCGCAAAAAAAAAGTGATTTTGACGTCAATAGATTTCTTTTGATGGGAAGAGTTTATCCTAGGTGTTTCCCCTCTTGAACTTGCCTTATATGGTAGATCTGAACTTGCAAGCAATTTTTAGTTTTGAGCTGATTGTGGGTTTTTGAGTTATTTTTTTGAGTTGTTTGAGGCCATGTAAATATTTTACACGCTATTTAGGATGTTTTTTGGATTGAAATATGGTTGAAAATGAGTTGCTTTTAGTTTAGAACATCGCAACCTGATATTGCAGTAACCAAAGGTCATCGAAACTTGGCTAAGGCAGGAATGCATCGCCTGCTATTTTTTATTTAAAATTTTAAGGGGGTGGATGAACTGTCGTCCACCACTTAAAAAAATTAAAATAATAATAATAAAACCCGAACGCGTGGCTACTC
>Ga0325400_1003465_pt1 | contig 14267 bp, 10 predicted proteins | sample PopdelMetagenome_2_FD_205662 | JGI IMG/M metagenome (GOLD analysis project Ga0325400, IMG submission 205662) | Populus deltoides microbial communities from Bellville, Georgia, United States - Xylem-PdKOR-R1 | ecosystem: Host-associated > Plants > Phyllosphere > Stem > Wood/Secondary xylem... | reverse complement strand
TGGCCCACGCGAAGATGGAGAACAGGCCGCCCAGCAGAAAGTTCAGACTCAGATTAGGCATTCCGAGGATGTAATAACCAATGCGGAACAGAATACTGTCCAGCAAAGCCACCAGCGCAATGAAACCGATCAGCATGGCGATCACGTTCAGGCCCACTTTCAGTCCTTCGCTCGCTCCGGCGGCAATGGCATCCAGCAGGTTAGCGTGATTCTTCTTAATCTCCACTCTGACAACACCCTGGGTTTCGGACACCTCCGTTTCCGGGAAGACAATCTTGCTGATAACCAGCGCACCCGGAGCCGCCATCAAACTGGCCGCCAGCAGGTATTCGGCCTCGATACCGAACGAAATATAAACTGCCATCACCCCCCCGGCGATACAGGCAAAACTGCCCGCCATCGACGCCAGAAGTTCTGAATTAGTCATGTTCTTCAGATAAGGCTTCACCATAATCTGGGCTTCCACCTGTCCGACAAACGCGCTGGAAACGTTGGAAAGCGCTTCGGCTCCGCTCACGCCCATCAGCCACTTCATGAACCGCGCCATCACCGCCACAACCCGCTGCATGATGCCCAGGTGGTAAAAAATATTAACCAGCACGGCCACGAAAATAATGGTCGGAATAATCTTGAAGAAAAAGATCGTCGACTGACCAAACGCCCGGGATAACAGAACACTACTGGCCAGCGGCCCAAACACAAAATCAGCCCCCCGATCCGCAAAATCAAGCAGTTTCTTGACGTATTCGCCCAGCACGGCGAAGATGTTTTTACCAATGGTTGTTTTCAGAATAAACACGGCCAGTCCAGCCTGCAGCAAAAGACCTACGCCGACCGTGCGCAGATTAATTGCTTTGCGGTTGTTGGACATGGCATAGGCAATGCCCAGAATGAGGACGATCCCTATCAGTCCGGTAAAACGGCTCATTAAAAAATTAGTTGAAGTATACGGTTAAGAACAAAAACCTGTGAAGATACAAAGTATTGAGTTGTCTTAAACGGCATAGGCGCCGATTAACCGATTAGCCCGTGCATTTTATACACTTTGAGGTAAGAAAAGCCCTCACGCAAGGCTCCTTCCGGCATCAAAAGCCATCCGCTTTGCCCAGCGACCCGCCCGACAATGGCCCTTTTTTCCCCGATGGCTAACCGCTTTCCAGTCCACGATCAAGAAAGCTCATTTATTAGGGGCGGGGCCGTTACTTGTCAGTTCGTATGTCGTCTTAGCTAATGAACACTAAAAAGAGTAGTCGGATACACGTATGAAGAATATCGTAATTGCCTGTATGGCGATGGCCCTGAGTTTACAGGTAGCGCAGGCGCAGGATGGGAAGCTAGCCAAGAAAGCCGCTGTTGCGGAAGCTAAAGCGGAGGTTGCCGCGGATAAAGCCGAACTTAAGCTGAACAAGGCGGCCCGCAAAATGGACAAGATGAAGGACGATCAGTCAGCCCTGCAAGAAGACCGCAAAGCCATGATCAAGGCCGAAGGTAAGCTGATCAAGGACAAAGCCAATGAAGGCGTAAAAGTGGTAAAGGAGAAGCTGTAATCAAGTTCAGATCCTGTGCGCCCTTCGGGATTGAACAAAAACGGCTAGCTTGGTTTAAGAGCTAGCCGTTTCTGTTCGTGGAGACTTCATTGATCGCCGGGGTTGCCTTAGCGGGACAATGGCAATTGCACAGCCGGAACAGTAGCCGGGGTTGGAGCCGCCGGTAACATCGCTTCGGCTCTGTATTCCTCGGGCAGCACTTTCACGTCCAGTCCCGTGGCTTTCTTCAGGTTCGCCCAGTTGTTGATACCGTCCGCGTAAGCCGGGTTGACCATCATCGACATATTGTAGAAATACGAAGCCAGCGGCAGCTTGCCTTCACCCTGGAAAATAACGCCCAGGTTGTTGTAAGCCGGCGCGTAGTTCGACGAAGCCCGGATGGCCTGCTTGTAAAAATACACCGCTGAATCCCGATTGGGAATGAGTCTCTGGTACGAGTAGGCAATCGAGAAAAACGCTTCCCCGAAGCCAGGGTATATTTCCGTGGACCGCTTCAAGTGACTAATGGCATTGTTAAAATACACCCGTTTCAGTTTCGGATCTTTTTCAACGGCGCACTTATTGATCCACTCGTTGGCGACGTGCCGATTAACCTGGCAGCTTTCCCCGGCGTATTTCTCGCCCGAGGTAAACAGCGTAAAGTTGTCTTTCCAGTCCTTGTTGCGCTCGACGGTTTTGAAACTATACAGGCCCAGCGTTACAATGCAAAGCCCCAGCAGCGCGCCGTACCGCGCTAGAAAGGGCGTCGTTTCGGTGTCAGCGGTGTCAGCCTTCCGACGGCTCAGGAACGCGTCCAGCGCCCATAACACGACCATTCCATAGCCCAGCACCGGCGCATACAGAAATCGTTCGGCCAGGATGCCACCCCGCCCGGCAATAAAGCCAATGGCCGGGACCATCGTAATAAAAAACCAGGCCAGGCCGAAGCCCCAGAACGTTCGGCCAACCAGACCCTTCCAGGCCAGCCAGATCAATCCGCATGTTGCCAGAAAACCAATCCAAGTCAGCGCGTCACCGGCTCCCCCGGATGGAATGACATTGTACGAATAATCGTAAACCAGCGGATGCGGGTAGATGAGCAAGCGCAGATAATAGGCAACAAACTTAAACGTCGTAGCCAGTTTTGTTTTCTCTATCGCGTACGGATAGTTGGCCAAGTCGACGGGCGGATTGCCGCTGAGCGTACCGATCATGGCCTTTTTCTGGATGAAAAACAGCAGCGTTACAACCAGAAACGGCACCAAACTAACTAACGACTGCCCAATTGTCCTGCCAGCCAGATAGTATTGCATGAGCGGCAACAGGGCAACGGCCACAATCGACGATTCTTTCGACAGGTAGGCTAAATACAGAAACAGACAGGCCAGCGCCGTGTAACCCAGTTTGCGGGTTTCCAGATACTGCCAGTACGACAGCAGCATGGAGATGATGAACAGAAAGCTCAGGATTTCGTCCCGGCTTTTGATGTTTGCAACCACTTCGGTGTGCACCGGATGGGCCATAAACAGCAGAGCCATCAGCGTTGTCAACACAAACCGACCGGGCAGCCACTTTTGCAGCAGCATGGTCAGCACCAACCCCGTGATCCCATACAGCACCGCATTGATCATGTGGCTAATGTGCGGATCGGCGTTAAAAAACTCTTTTTCGAGCGCAAACGAAATAAGCGAGAGCGGACGGTAATACCCCAGTGAAATATTGCTGAAATGCCAGAACTCGGTTTTCAGCAGACCCGGAATTCCATGAATACCTTTCTGAACAAAGAGGTTTTGCGTAATGGCGGCAATGTCGTCCAGGGCCAGCTCGTTGCCGAAGGTGTTGGCATAAAGCGCAATTGCGACGGCACCCACCAGCAGCGCCCAGGCCAGCTGGACAGGCCGGGGGGCGAGCCGCTGGGGACCGGATTGAAGAGAGGTAGTTGGGGTTGGTTTGGCCGAACCCGAAGCGCCGGGCCGGGTGGCAGGAGTCCCGGGCTGGGAAGTCGGCGCAGCGGCCGATTTACCGGCGCCCGGCCTGGGCGCCACCGGCTTTTTTGAGATAGTAGGTTGTTGATTTTTCTTAGACATCACGTAGGGTAAGGTAAGTTTACTGTTGGGTTATCGGCTGATACGACAAAGCAGATTCATAGACTATCCCGGGTATTTCTTCTGTAAAGTTGGCGAGTTTACGCCGGAAATCCACGCTTTTTAACATACTGCCAGTCAGATTTTTGTCATTAAAAATGCGTCCTGTGAATCGTTTGGCTGGCCTTTATATTCAGGAGCCGCAACTTCCTTGCCAACGGTCCAACCGCTTTCGGACGCCCTTTTTCTCTGAGGATGCCCAATGCCGTATAAACCCTGATTAAGCGTAAAATAAGTGGACGACGCAGGGTGTCCGGTTTTTTCTTACATTCGCTTTCGTCGCCGTCTGAGGATTGTTCATGCGGTTAATTTCTCCATACATATGTCTACTGCTTTTCTGGGCTTACGAACAGTCATTTACGCGGCTCCCGATCTTACTGACACTAAAAAATGGTACGCCAATATACTGGGTGTCGAACCCTATTTTGACGAACCGTTCTACGTTGGTTTCTCGGTGGGTGGTTACGAACTGGGGCTGGATCCTCATGCCACGCCCGCGGATGGCAGTACGCAGATTTACTGGGGAGTGCCCGATATTGAAAAAGCCTGGGAGCACCTGCTTAGCCACGGAGCCGTATCCCATTCCGGGATTGAAGAGGTTGGGGGCGATGTAAAAGTAGCCAGCGTTAAGGATCCATTCGGCAATGTGCTGGGAATCATCGAAAATCCACACTTTGCGCTTAGCTAACCGTCTGGCAGAAACCCCATTGTTACCCTTTACGCTCAGGTACCAAAACAAAAAGGCGTCCCTTACCGGGGACGCCTTTTTGCGGACAATACCTTTTTTATAATTTCGGTATCCGCAGAACCTGGCCGGGATAGATCAGATCCGGGCTTTTCAGCATGGGCTTGTTGGCCTCGAAAATAATGCCGTATTTCATCGGATCACCGTATACTTTCTTGGAAATCGCCGACAGCGTATCGCCTTCTTCAACCGTGTGGAACTGGCCTTCCGGTTCGGGCTGATCGACTTTCAGACGGTTATCGACCTGATGAACGCCTTCGACGTTCCCAACGGCCAGCGCCAGTTTTTCGGCGTCTTCCTGTTTGGCCACTTCGCCTTCCAGAACGACAGTATCACCGGCTGTTTTAACCGTTAGTGTTTTATAGGATAATCCCAGTTGCTTAACGTGGCTAAGCAGTGCACTGGCTTTTAAGGGCTCATTCTGAGCGGGTTGAGCAGCAGGAGCAGCCTGAGCGGGAGTTTCGTGCTCCTGACCAAATACTTTCTCGCCTACGCCTTTGAAGAAACTAATCAGTCCCATCGGAAAATTTGTTTTGTGAACGTTAAATTCAAACTTATCAGGAAAATAACCCGGCTGGCGGTGAAGTGTTTAAAAACCGCGCTTATTGGCCGGATGTACTCCCGTTTTGACGGAGAAAACGCCCCTGAGTAATTCCTTTTTTTGAATTTATTATTCCTTCCGTTCCTGAAGAAAAGCACTAGCCTCGCATCGTTTTCCGTTTTTTTTGCGTCTCTTTATAGTTAAGGAACGACAAAACAGAGTTACAGGAAGAACAATTAACCTTTTCTACGAATGAAAAAACTGGGTAATGTACTGACTATCTTTTTATTGGCATCAACGGTTACGCTGGCTCAGGACAAGCTCGAATTGGGAATTAAAGGGGGCGGCACCTTTACGCATGGCTATACCAATGTAGCCGCCCGGCGGGTGTCGTCTAACGTGTCCATTCCGGAATTGCAGAACAAAGGCAATGGGATCGGAGCCGGCTACTCGGCAGGCATTTGGGTACGAAAGACGTATAACCACTTTTTTATTCAGATTGAAGCCGACTATAACCGCTTTGTACTGAAGCAGAAAACCAATGCGACCCTAACGGCGGGCGGGGCAGCCTCCCTGGCTAATATAACCCTCCCTCCCATTGTTCCGGCTACGCTGCCTGCTGATCTGGCTGTTACTTCCCAGTCCACGCTGGAGTCAATTACTGTACCGGTTTTGTTTGGTCACCGCTGGGCCAACGGTCGGTACCGCGTCTACGCAGGACCAAACTTCATGGCAGTACGCAAGGCCGAAACCCAGGTTGAAGGAACTGCCACGGCTACCTTTAATGGCGTCTCACTCAGCGTTCCTGCGTCACGCACTACGGACCTGCGCGAGAGTGATGCGGGTTATCTCGAAGTTAAAAAATACACGTTCGGCGCCGAAATCGGTTTTGGGACGACCCTATTGAAGAATCTCGATATCGACCTGCGCTACGGTGCTCCGGTTGGGGGTGTTTACCGCAGCAGTGACATCACCGGTTATATGGGCGTGGCTACCTTAACGGTAGGCTACAAACTGGTTGGATTCTGACAAAAACAGGGTCGGCCTTCCGCTTGAAAGGAAGGCCGACCTATTCCTGAGCAAAGACCTGCCCAACTTCATGCAGGGCATCAATGACAGGTAGCAGCGTCCGCCCTTTTTCGGTCAGGGTGTATTCAACGCGGGGAGGAACTTCACCGTATGCCTTTTTATCCAGCATGCCCAAATCGACCAGCTGTTTCAACTCGTTAACGAGTACCTTTTCGCTAATGCCGGGCATCGATCGTTTGATCTCACCGTAACGTAGGGTATCACTCCGCAAAAGATAAACAATTGATAGGCGCCACTTACCACATATTACTTCTACAGCACGCTTAATAATTGATTGATCTGAAACCATTTAGCCGACTGGTGGTTAATATTAGTTACTTACCTTTGGGTTTGTAACCTACTGTACGGTAGGTATTTACACTTAATTTTTTGACAAAAATACACCTTTACGTTGTATATTATACAAGTACTAAAAAAATTGAAGTTTGTTCTAAAAGAAACCAATCTATTGGGCCAAATCACGCCTAAATGCCCAAAAAACCTTATCAAGTGGCCCAAGACTTTTACTCATTCTTTCGGACCTGCTTATCTGCCAAAGTTCTTAGTCACTTCTTTATTTAAGTAAAAATTCCTAGTCGATCACAGCCGTTACTTCTATTTCGACCAGCAATTCGGGATTGATTAAGGCGCTTACTTCTACCATGGATGTAGCCGGACGAATATGGCCAAACACTTCTCCGTGGGCCCGTCCCATCTGCTCCCAGCAGGTGATGTCTGTTACGTACAGACGGGTCCGGACCACGTTTAGCAGGGAAGCTCCTGCCTGTTCCAATACGCTTTCGATTTTCTGCAGAATATACTTCGTCTGGGCATAGGGGTCATCTTTACCAATCAGCTGATCGCCATCCATCGCCGTTGTACCTGAGACCTCGATCAGATTGCCTACGCGGACGGCGCGGCTATAGCCGACGATGGGTTCCCAGGGCGTGCCCGAAGAGATAAGCTGGTGTGTAGCCATAGAGTGCGGGGGAGAGTTACGGGCAAGATACCTATAATAATGACAATAAAATAATCAGCCTGCCAGGAGAGCTAAGCCCGTAGTCTTCTTTCTTTCTCCCGGTAACTAAAAGAAGCTCAGCAGGATTCGGTAAACCGAATCCTGCTGAGCTTCTTCACGGGCCGTTTCCTGATCAGGCCTTTTCCTTCTCGGCAGCCAGTTGTTCCAGCGCGGTTTTGTACTGATTAAGGAACTGATTAAACTCCTTGTCCAGACGGCGCAAATCGTCGCCGAGCGTGCGTGTATCGTTGACTTTCAGCTTGGCTTCGGCCTCTTTGGCAATCTGGGCAACGCGCGCCACGCCGATAGTACCGGCGCTTCCCTTCAGCGTGTGCAGATGGCCTTTTACGGTAGGAATGTCCCCGGCGGTAAAGGCCGCCAGGGCTTCCCGCACCAGCATCGTCGCTTCCTGGTCGAAGTCTTCGTAAATCGACGTAACCAGGTCCTTGCCACCCACCTGCTCCAGTTGTCCAATGATCTCAGCGTCAATCATGGGTGCTTCCTGTTCGCGGACAATCTCCATTTGTTTGGACCGGAACTGAGCCGCTTCCCGGAACGCTTTACCCACGTCAATCACTTCTTTCACCTTGGCAATCAGACTTTGGGCGCGGATAGGCTTGGCGATGTAATCATCCAGGCCCTGGCTCAGAAAACGATCCCGGTCTTCCCGCATCGAATAGGCCGTCATCGCAATAATGGGCGGTAGCTGGCCTTTAATCTCCTCCCGCAAGTGCCGCGTGGTTTCTACGCCATCCATGTCGGGCATCTGGATGTCCATAAAAATCAGATCATACGGCTGCTCTCCGTTATCGTAAACAGCCTTAACCCGGTCGATTGCCTCCTGACCGCTCGACGCCGTTTCGACTTCGCAACCGGCTTTGCGCAGAATTTCGCAGGCCACTTTCCGGTTCACGGCATTGTCGTCAACCAGCATCAGGTGCGGTTTGTATTCTTTGAACACATCATGCAGCGGCAGATCCGCCTGGTCGGCCTTCTGACTCGTCGGGCTGATTGTTGTTTCTTTTACTTCAATGGTGAACCAGAACGTACTGCCTTTGCCCGGTTCGGATTCTACGCCGACGGTTCCTTTCATGAGTGCCGCCAGTTCTTTCGAAATCGACAGGCCCAGCCCCGTACCGCCGAATGACTTCTTGGACGAGGTATCCACCTGGCTAAAAGAATTGAACAGAAGACCTAAATCCTCGCTGGCAATGCCAATCCCGGTATCCTTCACCTCAAACTTCATCCGGTTGAACTTACCCTTCTTTTCCAGCAGCGACACCTTTACGGTGACCGTTCCCCGTTCGGTAAACTTGATGGCGTTGGAAGTTAGGTTGGACAGGATCTGGAGCAGCCGCGTCTGATCGGCGATAATGTATTTCGGCAGGTCCTCTCCCATTCTGTATTTGAGATCGTTGCCTTTGGCGTTGGCCTGCTGCCCAAACAGCGAAACCAGCTTATCCATGATCTCCTGCAGCGAAACCGGCGCTTCGTGCAGCATCATCTTACCGGCTTCAATTTTCGAGAGGTCGAGAATATCGTTCAGGATGTTAAGCAGCGTTTCCGAAGAGCGCCGAACCGTCTGCACGTACTCCTTCTGTTCTTCGTTCAGGGGCGTATCGTTCAGCAGATCAATCATCCCGATCACGCCGTTCATCGGCGTCCGGATTTCGTGACTCATGTTTGCCAGGAAACGCTCCTTCACTTTCAGCGAACGCTCGGCTTCGTCTTTTGCCTTCAGCAGCTCCTGCGAATTCCGCTTCAGTTCGGTAATGTCACGCGCCAGAGCCGCCACTTCCATGATTCGGCCGTCCTGGTCATTCAGCGTCAGCATGTTTAGCATGACCTGCCGTTCGGTGCCGTCTTTGCGGTGCATCGTTACCTCAAAGTTGCGCAGGCTTTTCTTCCGCCCTACGCGCAGCAGCGCCCGGTGCAGATCCTGCCGACTGATGAACCGGCTAATCGGCTGCCCCAGCACTTCTTCGGGGGTGTAGCCAGTGCGCTTAAACACCGACGGGCTGATCATGGTAATGAGTCCTTCGCGGTCCACGCGGCAATAAATATCCTGGAGATTGACGAAGATGCCCCGGAATTTTTCTTCGCTTTCGCGCAGTTCCAGTTCCGTTCGTTTCCGAACCGTGATGTCGCGGGCAATTCCGGATACTTCCTCAATGACTCCGCCCGACAGCAGAATCGGGTTCAGGTGTACTTCGAGCCAGAACTCGCCTTTTTTTGTTTGGAAATGCAGTTCAACGGTCTGCGGCAGTCCCCGAAACGCCAGCCGGTACCGTTCCTCCAGCAGCTTCCGGTTTTCGCTGCCAATGATGCGGCCCCCGAGCTTTTCGGTCGTGACGTTCACCTGCGGTATTTCGCCCAGCCAGTTCTGAATCAGTTTGCTGTAATTCTTGTTGAACGAGGTCAACTGGTAACTTTTATTGACCGACCAGATCAGGTGCGAACTGCTGTCGAAGATGGCGTTCAGACGGGCCGTTTGTTTGTTAATGGCCGCTTCGTCCTGCTTACGGGCAATCGCCAGGGCTACCTGTCCGGAAATAAATTCGAGCAATTCCAGATCGCGGGTGGTGTAGGTATCCGCATCGTGGTAAGCCTTCACGCCAATGATACCCGTGATGCGGTCGCCAATGCGGAGGGGTACGCACAGCATGACCTTGGGCACCTGCCCGTAGAGGTAAAGATTCTGCGTATCGGCCAGGTGTCGAATCTCGTCTCCGGACAGAAAAAGAGGCTTATTGGCCCGGATAGCGTATTCCGTCAGACCATTGCCCAGCCGGCGTTTGGTAAACCGCATTCCCGTAAAGTACTCATCGACGTAATAGGGAAAATACAGGAAGCTTTTGCTCTGGTCGTAGAGGGCAATAAAGAAATTTCGGGCGTCAATGATGTTGCCCAGCTCTTCGTGAATATTCTGGTACAACTCATCCAGGTCGTTGACATTCAGCGTCCAGTTGGCAATGCTGTAATACAGTTTCTGCGCTTTCTCGGCCCGGATGCGGCTGGTAATGTTGTGCAGAATACAGCGGTAGGCCGTTGGCTTACCCTGGTCATACCGGCAGTTGACGCTCCCCGACAAAAAGATGGCCTTGCCGCTTTTGCTGGTAAAAACCGTCTCAAAATACGGAAACTTCGCGCCGTCCCGCAGCTGCTCCAGCCGCGACAGGGTGGTCTCCGCGTAATCCGGATGCAGAATGTCCTTTAACGTAAGCGACGCAATCTCATCGGACCCGTAGCCCAGCACCTCGCGCCAGGCCCGGTTGACGAACATAAACTTACCGTCCAGCGTAACCATCTGAATCAGGTCACTGGTGTTATCGACCAGATCCTGCAACTGAGAGTTGGAGTAGGATAAAGCCGAAGCAACTCGCTTTTTATTGGTAACGTCTTCGCCAATGATTGTAAACGAGGTCGTGACCGGAACCCCAGGCCGACCCGACACATTATTGATAATCAGCGAGTTCAACTGCACATTCCGAATGGCTCCGCTCTTCGCCAGCAGGTTAATTTCCTTCTGTTCCAGCAGGCCACCGCGCGCAATGGCGTCGTCAATATCACTTTGCACCTGCCGCCGGTCGGCAACCGGAATAAACACTTCAAAAAAGTTCTGGCCAATTACGTCCGAAGGCTGCCACGCCGTTGTACGCAGCGTATACTGGTTACAGAACGTAACCGTCCCATCTTTTTCAATAGTCAACCCAATCAGATTCAACTGATTAACGGTTTTTCGAACGTCAAAGACCGGCGCGTCCTCTGATTGGGGCGTCTCATCCAGGGCACTCATTATATCCAGTTCTTTGCTTAGCCGCCGGATTTCGGCGACTAATTCTTCCTTCGTTTTAGCAGACCAACGCACGGGTAATTTGCGGTTAAAGGTGAAGAGTTACGGGTACGGATGCCCCTAACTCGGCGGTTGTTCTCTTGGGGTAATGGTCCAGTCGGTGTGGGCCGTGACCCAGTAACAACTGCAACAATACAAGATAAATTTACGAAAAAATAGTGTCTTAAGCGGTTAGAAGACTTCCTCATTTACAGAGCCCTTGCCGCTTTCCCGTTATTTTCCCAATCGGCCCCCCTTGCCGACCCTTAAACTGGTGAATGCCCCTGTTTACACTTCGCTTCTTAGTCGTGGATCTGCCCGCCAAACAAATCACCAGTTCCGTAGTTCTAAGAGCCGAATAAGGTAACGATTTGATCACTAAACAGACTACGACGATGCCAAGAGGAGATAAATCGGCTTACACGGATAAGCAGAAACGGCAGGCTGAACATATCGAGGAAAGTTACGAAGAACGCGGCTTGCCCGAAGAAGAAGCCGAACGCCGGGCCTGGGCTATGGTCAACAAAACGGACGGCGGTGGTAAAAAGAGCGGCTCGGGCCGCGGCCACGCTACCAACAAGGAACCGGAACAGAAGGGCGGTAAAAAAGGCGGTGCGGCTTCGGCTTCCCGCACCCCTGAAGAGCGGTCCGCTTCGGCGAAGAAAGCGGCTGCTACACGGAAGAAAAACGCGGCTGCCGCGCCAAAGTAAGCCTTTGCCCATTCATCCCAGCAGAACGGTCGACTCCCCTATCCGGATAGCCGACCGTTTTTTTGTGCTTTAACCAATCGAGTTAGTACCCTAAGCTTGCCTGGTAACTACTCCCGAATTACTGTCCCTCTCTGGTCAATAAAAACGCGTTCGCCATCCAGTACCACAGCCGCCCGGCCATTCCGAAACGGCTCGGCCTTATCGAACTGAGGCTTCACGATCCACTGATTGTATTCGTTGATGTAGCCCCACCGGCTTCCTTTACGAGCGGCCCGTAAATCAAAATCGCCTTCCTCACGGACCTCATCGTACGATTTGGGAGCCGAAGCTGCGGACTGCGCTGATGATCCCGTATTCGCAAATTCATCGTCGGTCTGGTTGGGAACAGGGCGTTTCTTTACATTTCTATGGGTGGCCCCTTTAGGCCTTCTCCCCTTTCCTTCCACTGCTTTAGACGTTTTTTCGACCGTCGAATTGGCGGGCTTAGCTTCTCCGCCTGTTTCTGTTGCATTAGTGGGACTACTTTTCGTCAAACTCATCACCACCCAGATCAAAATCAGGGCGGCCACAACGGCCATCCCAATCACAGTCGCATCGGACATGCCTTTACGCTGGGGAGTCGTTTTGGTAATCACGGGCGGAGGAGCTACGGGCGGGGGCGTTGCTGGGGTTGTCGTGTAGCCGGTTGCCGTCTTCACATAACCTGTCGCTGGCGTTTGAGCCGGTTCTTTTTCCCACCAGCTTAAGTGCCGCCAGTCGGTCGAGATCAGCTTATCTTTTAAGGTGCTCCCCTTAGGCGCATCCACGGACGCATAATAATGCTCCGACAGATAGGACCGGATTTCTTCGGCCAGGGCCGCTTCGTCGTAGCTGATGGCTTTAAACAGAAACTTTAAACTCTGGGAGGGAATGTGCTTGTCGTACTCGTCCAGGATTGCCGCAATCCGGCGCTGGACCGACTCGCGGGGCTCGACCGATTCAGGTTGAGAAACGGGCTGCCGGGGCGTTTCTGCGGGCATCGGCGCTACCGGAGCGTCAACCACTGGAGCGACGGGAGCCGACGGGGCGTCGGGTACCGTACTGAGAATCGCCGGAACCCATTGCTCCGTAATAAACGCCCGTGACAACTGGATCCGCTCGCCCTCGCTGACGAGCTGGTCCATGTCGGATTCGGTTAATTTTTTCTGACGTTGTTGGGCCAGGGAAACGATTTTCTGCTTGAGATCGAGGATTTTGCCGAAGTCATGGTTAAGCTGCCGACTGACATCAACCACCAGTCGGTTAAAATCACTGGGCAAAATGCCTAACCCCGTCGCTTCGTCAACCAATCCTTTTTGTCGCCACTGCCAGTCAGCCACTTCGCCTTCCTGCAGAACAACCTCATTTTTAATACGTTCCCGTAATTCGTCCAGTGTCATTATACCAACTAATTTACTCCAAAATAAAGTTTTATTTCCTCTTTAAAGCGCACCGGTATATAAAACTTTGGCAAAGCGGAGTGCTTTGCCAAAGTGCGGTGCCCGACGAAATAAACTTTATTCGTTATCAGGCGTAAAAACTAATTTTTGCTTTCTCGATGATCTTCCATTTGTCGCCCTGCAACGCCAGCCGACCCGGTTGCTCCGTCCGGATTCGGCTGCCGGGCGTTGGCTGCGTCATGTATTCGCAGGAATCGTTCAGGTACGAATATGGATCGCTGAGGGCCAGTCGCTGGGCGTCGGGGTTCTCCGAGACGCGGTAAAACGCCTGTACATCACTCTGTAACTGAATGTCAAAAACAGTATCCCGGTCCGGCGTAATCATCAGGCTCCCTACGCTAAAACCGTCGCCGAGATCCGCCGTTCGGCCATAGAAGGCGGTTGGTCTGGGCTGGGGTGACTGCCCCTGTTGCGTCCGGAACCGATTCGTGGGTTGACTGGCCATTTCGCGTTCGGCGGGTGTCGGTGCGAGTGGTGTCGGTGGCGGAGTTGGCCCAGCCGGAGCGGCTGCCTCAACGGGGCGGGCGGGCGTTTCGGTCATGGATACGGGCATGGAAGGTACCGGCGGGGGCGTCGGCTGTTGTTCCAGCTGGCGAACCGTCTGTTCGAGTGCATTGATTTTTTCGGCCAGTTGAGCACCCGCCTGCTGGGGTCTTCCGGCCCCGGCCTCCAGTTTGGATACCCGATCGCTTAGTTTAGCCAATTGCGACTCGAACCGTTCCTCGCGCGGTGAAGTTTGCGGGCGACGGGTTTTATTGAACAGAAAAAGAGAAAGACCCAGACTAACGAGTGATAAGATGAACGTGATGGTTCCCATGGTTGACCAGTCAGATTTAGTAGTTTTATCGGCGGAAGACGCGCTGACTTCCGATTCCGTTCCGCGGTTGGCGTTAGCCGCGACCTCGTCGGTACTGTCGGATGTAGGTTCAGCCGCGACTTCCGCCGGAACGGTCGATTCAGATGCCGGGGCGGATAAACCCAGGGCTTCCCTTTCTCCGCTCGTGATCAGATTATCTAACGTTCTTTCGTAAGCGCCGTACCCCGCCAGTTCTTTCCGGTGTTCCCGCCCCGTGACCGTAATTTTATTGATCAAATAGGCTTTTAGTTCGGTCAGCGCCCGCTTGGGCTGGTTGTCCTGCACAATGTATTGCACCGACCGTTTTTTGGCATCATCGACCAGTTGATCAGCGTTCAGCATTTTGTTC
>Ga0325400_1003464_pt1 | contig 14267 bp, 8 predicted proteins | sample PopdelMetagenome_2_FD_205662 | JGI IMG/M metagenome (GOLD analysis project Ga0325400, IMG submission 205662) | Populus deltoides microbial communities from Bellville, Georgia, United States - Xylem-PdKOR-R1 | ecosystem: Host-associated > Plants > Phyllosphere > Stem > Wood/Secondary xylem... | reverse complement strand
TTCTTCGGCCTGGACGAGAAAAGGTCATTGTTTTGTTTCTTTCATGGTCCGTGAACACAAGCAGGACCCAATTTCCATGATATCCTATACTACACAGCTTTCAAATGAAGCTTTTTAGAAGGTGTTTTACGTCACAGTTGGATTCTGTTTTTGAAAAAAAATTGATATTTTTTATATTTTTAAATTATTTTAATATATTAATATTAAAAATATTAGAGAATAATATAAATCAAATCATGAGATCTAACATGATTAATAACTTAAACTATTGAGTTGAGATGTTTTTTTAACATAGTATCAGAGCCTTGATGATCAAACGATCACGAGTTCGAATCTCATCATCCCTTATTTATTTGATAAAAATTAAGCACAAGGTAAAATAGGTATGTGCAAGTTTCAAGCCCAGAAATCTTTCACTTGAGGGGGTGTGTTAGAGAATAATATAAATCATATCATGGAATCTCACCTAATAACTTAAATTATTGGATTAGGGTGGTTTGTTTGACAAAAAAAAATTACATTATTTTTATACATTTTAAAAGAAAAAATATTTTTTAAAAAAACCTCTATTATTCTTCCAAATACACTATCATATACAATGTAAAAGTAGGCTAGTCAGTTTCAAATTCATGATCTCAGGCCACGGGATAAAACGCAAGCATGCATCAACACCTACCTAGGCCGAATGGACTTTCAAGTTTCAACTTTCAGCACTTTTCTTTCTCTCTGGAACCAAATACTTTTGTCTTTTCTACACAAATATAAATAAAAAGGCCCTAATGTCCTTGATCATCTTCTAATTCAAACCCCTTTCTAGTTAGCACTAATTATCTTCTTTTCCATCTTCATCAATTCTCCTTCCTGACCATCTATGCATTCATGGTCAAAGATGGCTGCCAAATCATTACTTCAAATAATCTCTCAAAGAAGAAATATTGATCAACTCAGAAATCGAGAGTTCTACCACTTCAATTTTTTTTAATCCACTATTTGGTCTATCTATACATCTCTCTGTAGAAGACAAGGAAAGGAAATATAGAAGACATGTTTGATAATTAAGGGGGAGTGATACTAAGAGATATAAAAGTGGTGCTAAGGATCTAGGGTTTCTATCATTCATTATTCTCGCCGGGGACGAGCCAACCAGAGGGAGCTGAGAGCTCGAAGACGATGGAAGTATTCGGCAATAGCAAGCAAACACCTTGCGGCTTGACGGGTTGTGAGTAATTGATGCAGCCGGTGAATTGTTTGGTGCCTCAAATTATCTGCCTGTATGTAAAAAAAAAACACAAGTTAATTTATATCAAAAGAATAGTTCGCATCAACGAAATTCCAAATAGAAAAAATAAATAAAAATCCATGCATGTCGTCATTTAGAATATGGTGTGATTAGGCTTGACCATAAAAACAACATTAAAAATTAAATTATCTTCTTAGGTTCTTAACTATACTATATAATTATATCCACTCCTGACTTTGTGGTAGTTGGGGTCTTGATTGTCAAGCGATCGAGTTATAAGAAGAAAATTTGAGAATGGAAAATGTAGCCTGTGTAACGTGTGTTAGTCTTGGTAAATATTCTTACTGTCACACATGTCTAGAAGCTTGATAAATTAAAAAAAAAAAATGCAGTCACAAAAGAAAGTTTAACCTAGAAAATTAATTACAAAGGCACCAATCTCAAACAAATAATCTTTGTGTGCTAACTAGTTGCCCTCCTCTGATCTGATTATAATGTATTTAGGCCAGAACAGGAAATTCAAACTATTATATATAATTAATTAAGTCAATTAATGGCAATGAATTAAGAAGTGGTCAAACTATTTATTGCTCATATATATATTGTGAACGCCTGTGATGATTATTATGAGTTTCTACATCTTGACTGGAATATAACTTGAATTAGAATCCCAATTGAAACGTGATTGATATTTAATTCTAATCAATCTTTTGTTAATATTCTTCGCTAAGGTGATATTTTTCAAAGAACTGGCCTAGCATTCAAACTTGGGGCCACCTAACCCTAAATCTTCAAAGAAAAGCTTAGAGACCTCGTTTGCTAAGTGAAAACGAGGGTGTAGGGTCTAGAATGGAGTTCATGCTGATGAGCAGCTCAAGTGGAATGGTAATTTCATTGAAGATTTAACGAGTCAACTCAAGGTACACCCACCGAGTGAAGTTATGATCAGCTAATCAGGCTGGGTTTTGTTTGAGCAGTCAAAAAGAGAGTTATGAAGAATGGACTTAGGTTGTCTTCAAGTCAAACAGTTACGACCATGACATCATACAAACATGGGCTTATCAGATCACTTATAACATGTCGATATTTATCTGCGTGGGACCACCAGTTCTTGCAACATGTGAGACCTTTGATACTGGTAATGATCAATTTACCACCATATGATCATGTGTGGTAGCTCAAGCATAGGCTTATATGTGTGTGTGTGTGTTTGTAGCGTGGCTGGCCGGACAAACAAACAAACCATACGTTGATTTGTGCCTACCAATGTACTAAGAATCCTCCTGTATTGTCTGTTGCTTTCATTCAAAAAATTGATGTACGTTCAGATAATCGACATAAAATCATGGCATGACATACACGCATAGAAAAATATATGTGTGTGCGTATGCAACCACCACCCAACCTCACGAGGGTGAGACATGGAGCAGTTTCATGGTTTGGGGTAGGTTTCCCAACCCAAACAGGACCGGATTCCTTTACCGGACCACACTATATAGGGGCCCGCCAGCAAATGTAACGTTACTCACCGAACAAAAGCTGCATTAAATACTTGACACCAATATATATATATATATATAGCAGCTTAAAGAGAGCTAGAGATGATCATTATCATACGTACGTACCTGTCTAACAAATCCTTCAAGAGTGGAGAGCTTGTTCATTGCTACAGCCATTTGGCCCATGTAGTTGGCCATATTAGGAGGGTAGCTCAATGATTCAGAAGCTATGGTATCTGAAAGAGATTGATTGAGAGCTTCAAGCCCTTGAGAGAGAGCATCTTCATTTTCTTGTGTTGATTGTTGCAAACCACATATTCCCAAGATTTGTTGCTCCGTTAATGGCTCGATTTGACCTACTATTATCTGCATCAAATTAGCACACAATTAGCAATATAAAGAAGAAAAAAAGAATGAAAACAAGACCTATGATTGTATCTGCAAACGAAAAACAAAGATAAAGACAGGGAGTGGATAGCCGTGCAATTGTTTCTCATTCTCTTTTGTGTGAATGAAAACCACAAGTTGTAGTAACAAACATGGGCTTTATTAGATTGACACCTAACTCTGCCTATTAGTAGAAAACTTCACGATCTGTTTCGTCATTCATTGATACTCATAATTTCTTTGTGTTTTAGGCTATCCTCTTTGCCACTCCCACCGGCAAAAGTTGTGCACCATGCATTAATTATAACGTCCAATATTCCTCGTGCAAAATCTAATAATATCCTCACACATCATTTCACCGTTCTTATTTATGAGCGCGCGCGCGCATGTGTGTGTGTGTAAAACAGATATTTCCAGAAAACCAAAGTACTCTAAAAGTTTTAAATTAGATTAAATATTGTTAGTTCTCGACCTACCTTTTTTTTTGGCAATCTTTTTTGTTAATTTCTTGTCACATATGATGTTATATATATGCTTTTGCAATGTCTAAGCTCTTGAATAAGAACCCAGAAAAAAAAAGAAAAGAAAATTAACCAAATACTTTTAGTTGAAAAGGGTAGGTTGTTCGGTACCTTGATGAGCTCAGATGGGCGGAAACCTCCCATCCACATGAAGCACCGCTCGGCCGGAGTCTTCCACATGCCGGAAACTAGATGGAAGACATCGGTCTTGGCAACCATGATTTTGAGATTCATCATCTCATCATAATGTGCCAAACAGTTGTCAACAAAGAGCCTGAGCTCATTTTCGGGTATATGCTCTTGTACTGCTGCTCGAAGCTCGCACATCAGGCGATGGTGCTCCTCAAGCCATCTTGCATACTCCATATCAAAAAACGCAGCATCTAGAAATCATAAGATGGAAAAGAGGTCATTACTTTGATGCCCTAAAAAATAAAATGAGTAAAATATATATATAAATAAATACCTGAGTTAATATTGGCAATACCACCAGGAAGGCCTTGCTCTCCACCTCCACATAAGAATATGCCCTAGCAGGAACAGTAGAAAAAACCTTGATACATTCTAAGATAACACTATAAATAAACAATAAATTAAAGCAGGTTAAGCTTTTAACTCACTTGAGCTCGGGCTCTTTGTAGTTCTTGTTCCAATTGGGTAAGCTTAATCCTACTTGACTCTAGCTGCTGAACATAAGCCTGTAATAATGAACCAAGAAAAGGAAACAAGCCACACGATTTTATGAGTTGAACGTAATGGTTTGGGAACAATAATAATTGGCAATCAAATCAAATCAAAGACAGTAATTTTCAAAGGACGGACTTTTTTTCTTAGCCTGCTTTTCCTTGCTGCCTCTCTATTCTGAGCAAGTCTCCTCAATGTCTGCATAAAAATCGATCGTGACAAACATTCAAAGCTCTTACCTTACACGAAAGTTCAACAAATGCAAAAATATATGCCATAAAAAGTGAACCAAAAGAAGTCACCTTAGGATCTGGTGTCTTGGGTCCTTCCTGCTCCGAGCTTGATGTTGTTGGACCTTTACGTTTCCCTTCGCGCTGCCATAAAGAACAAAAAAAGCAAACTTCTTAAATACAAATTCGAATCACAGAATCTCAGTTATATATGTAGACTCTAATTTTTTTAATTATTTAAATATTATAAATGCTCTATTTTATAAGTATAAGTAGTAGTCCTAATCTACCTTGATGGCTTTAGCTGGTTCACGGCCAGGTGCAGAAACGTTTCTTGTATTGGCCAATTCCATGGACGGTTCTGATGATCTCTTTGAACCACCAGTTTCTGAAGAAACTAATCCAGTAGCACTAGTAGTATTAGCCTACCAAATCCATAACAAACCCATTACAAAAAAATTCAGTACTATAATATATAATAAGGTTTAACTTAACCAGCAAGAAAATAAGTATATATACCACTAAATTAATTAAGTTATTAACGGTTTTATTTTGTTATACCTTTGATGGCTCTACGTGCATAGGCTGAGATGGGAAAATATTCAAAGTTGGAGGTCTCATTCCTGCACCACTCTCTGCACACACACCCAAATCAACATAAATTCTCTTGAGCATTACTTCTCTTTATAGCTATAAATTTGAGAGAGAGAGAGAGAGTAATTAAAGGACCCGAGAGAGAGGGAAGGGATACAAAGCAAGAGAGGTATGAGACATGAGTGTGAAGTATAGGGATCGTCATGCAATTGTAGCTCTACGGTATCAAAACAGAAAAGGAAGGAATCAAAGAGAGAGAAAGGCTGAAATAACCCATACCCTATCCGTATCCTTTCCATTACATGGAGAAATGAGTGAGGAATTGATCATGATATTTGCGTAGGGTTGTTATATGTCATGGTCTAATGCTTCAAACAACAAGCAACAAAAATAAATTCAAAAAGGAATGGGAAAATAATGAGAGAAAACATTATTTTCTTGAAATTTGAAAAAAAAAATATCTTTCTTGCAGCAGCAAGGCACAGGATCTGGTCAAAGAAAGTACTGTTGGCAGAGAGGCAGATTTGCAATCTGCTGCTGAACATGTTTTCCCTGTGACCCTCAAACAGCCCTTTCCAAAGAGAATCTTCCCAGCAGAAACAGAAAAGTGGAAAGGAGAAAGAATACTGTAAAAAAATGAGAGAGAGAGAGAGGGAGGGAGGGAGGGAGAGGGAGGGCTCACGTCTTTGGTCTTGATTAACAGTGGAGGGGTCTTGTCCATCAAGATAGAGAAAAAGGGCTTGATCCAATTCTCCCAAGTCATAAGCTCCAGCGTCTTTGCTCCTGACACCAAAAGTACACATGTAAAAACAAAAGAAAACCACAGAGAAGCAAATGATTAATCTGCAGGGTCAAACCTTCTTAATTATTAATAATTAGACTTCTAAAAAAGATAATAAAAATAGACTCTAAAATGAGTTCTTGATACTTTCTTTAGTACTGTAAAAATTACATGAAGTTCCCAGGGATTGAGGATGATGATGATGACTGCATGATTCCATAAGGAATTTGATGATGATTTTGCTCTTGTAAATGACGAGGATCATGTTGTTGTTGTTGTTGCTGCTGCTGCTGATGGTTTTGCTGTTGTTGATGATGATTTTGCAGTTGCTGCTGCTGTTGAAATAGATGAGTTGAGTGATTGATGACTTTATTGTTAGTCGCAGTAGTAGCCATGAAAGAACCCTCGAAAAGCTTGCTTTCTAACTGTTGTTGTTCTTCCACTATTCCTCCTCCAAGAGCTCTTGAAAACCCCATAAATGGCATAAAACTACCTTCTTTTTCCTCCTTTAAAGATCATCACCATATCTTTTTAGTTCTCACACATACATACAAACAAACAAAGAGAGTTTTGGTAAAGATGAAACTGAAAAGAAAGAAAAAGGAGGAAAAGGATAGAGGTATACTAATAAGATTGAATGAATGAGGGGAGAAAAAATGGAGTTAAGGAAACAAGACAAACCTTATTTTCAGCTTTCTTTATCTACAAAACAAAAGGACCGACTTCGTGTGAAAAAAAAAATCTTATAAAATGGTCTTAAAATACCCTCTTAATTTTTTTGTCTCTGTTCAGACAGAGAAAGAGAGAATTAAAAACCAGAGAAGACCTGAAGAAAAACCACTTAATTTGGCTTGTTTGGAGAGAACAAGGAAACCGCTTAAGGCATTTCATAGTCCAAGTTTCTTCGTATTCTTAGGACTTGTAATGACAAGAAAGCCCTAAGGAGTCCTATTGACATTTTCATGCAACCTTACACGTATAGATAGGTGAGGCGGCAGTGTTTTTTCATGTCCCTAACCCCTTGGCCGTTTTCTTTCTTTTAATCTCTACCGGTCCACTAGGTTTTTTTCTTCTTCTTTTTCATTTTCTTTTTTTTTTCCTCCAAATTATAGGGCATATAGAGGAAGTGGTGCCATCCCTTTTTAATTTTGTAGGAATTGTCAAAAGAACCTAAAAGTAATGGGATCGATACACTCAATAAATTAAATTCACCTCAAGTTAAAAAAAAAAGTTTGACGATCAAAAAAATTCAATGCAAAACTTGATTTTCTAAGTTCAATTTGATTAGGATATGAAGTATTATTCTATGTAAAGTTGGGTTAAAATTCTAGAAAAAGCGTTAATTTTTGCAAGATTTTGAGACGTTGGAAAAATCTGGTAAAAAGTTAAAGGATTGTTAAAACCTTTTACAAGGCCATGTTTATTTTCCTATGAAATTGGAAATGGAATGGGACTAGATTCCGAATTTAATTTTAATTATATTTATCTTGTAGTACTAATAAACAAAAGCTATTAAACTTGGCTTGTTTATGATTCAATCAAAGCTCAAGTTATAAGATGAAAACGTTAACCCGGTTCATACTAAAATAGTATTATTTTAACATTTTAAAAAAAATAAAACGATATTATTTTAAATTTTTTAAATTAAGTTTTGACCAGGTCATTAGTTGATTATTTTAACTTTTATTCTAATTTAAAATTTGGCATAAGTCCGGTTCTAAATTTATTAAATATTCAATTTACTTGTAGATTTAATAACACTGTTAATATCAATATGTTCTAACTACCTTGGATTTACATTTGAGTCTTAGGTGAACGAAATTGGCCATGTTGAAAATCTCTAGTGGGTTTTTTTCTGTGCATTGAAATAGAAAAAAAATAACATTATATTATCAAATTTATCTTTTTTTATTTATTTCAATTAAAATCATGGTGAAAATCTACCTTAATTTCTCAAAATATATCATACAAATAGCATTTAAATAAAAATATTTTATCTTGCGACCTATGATATCGCAATTTAATAACTTCTTGTAATTTGCTATAATAATCAATTTCAAACTCATTAAAAGTAAAATTCTTTATACAAACTCCACTCTTATAGGTCTTTCTACCGTCATCATATTGTTTAGTATGAAAAACTTATCTATTGATGAAATATTCATTATAATACTAGATCCTTTTTTTTCAGTATCCAAAGATAGAAATTTTAATCTACCAGTATTGGCTCCCTTCCTAAACACCTGGTTGTTAAAAACCCTTTACAATAAAACAAAAACATAGTTAAATGTAAACTTAGGAGTTATGAATAATTAAATACTTACATGTATTGAGATAACAATAATCGATAATATTACCTATAAGAAAGTTACTTAAAGTTAACATAGATAACAATAATTAAATACTTACATATAAAAAAGACATATAGTTATATGTTTATCCCAATTGAATGCAATTCACTACCATTATCATTTATTGGAATATCATTTATTCTTATTTTCAAGCGAGGCTCAAATAATATCAGGTAAATATTGAAATATCTTTAACAATATAAGTCTCACATATTAAAGCTTCAACATGCGCTTTATTTTTTATCTTTTTCTTAAGGTTGAAAAAGTAGTTGAATACAAGTAATTAGAGTTGAATAATTGAATGTTTAGAATAAGAAAATGAACAATTACTTAGAATGCATGTAATCATTAACCTCTCAAATGAATATATCTATCTATACAACATGGGACCTCTAAATTTTGCCTCATATGCTAAAAAATAGGTAAATGCTCCATTAAGTCAAAGAATAAGGGAGGGAAGATAATTTTAATATTGAAAATTATCTTAATAATGTTCGTTTCAAGTTGCTTCATGAGTTGGGTATTCAATTTGCCCGAATAAGTATCTCTAAAAAAAATGACTAATCCCTGTGAATGCATTCCATATCACTTTTGGCATTAAAATCCTTATAAGCAATTGAAATTAGTATTTGCATAAACATATGTTAGTCATAAAAACACGGTATTCCTTTAAATTAAAAAATCCAGCTATGTTTGAAACATATTCATTAAGAAACTGCATACTTTTAAGTCATTCATAGACAAAAAGTTGTGCATCCTTATCTAAGATAAATGTGGGTTTGGTCTTTGCAATATGAAACCCATCATTAATCAACTATATATTTCCATGCATGGTCACAATACAAACCTAGATCCATTCTAGCTTTCATATTGTCCTTTGTTTTTTCTTTTCACGTTCATAACCATGTTAAAAATTTTGTCAAATACATTCTTCTTGATACGCATGACATTCGAATTATGGTTAATGACATTATTCATATGATAACAAAGCTCCTAAAAAATATTTTTCTTTATCCAATTATGGATCATACCAAAATCAGAAAACTTTTACTTCCCATAATGAAAACCAAATACAGTGTTGTCATACTAAAAACTTCATCGTATAATTTTTCACCCGACAATGCCAATTATGTAACATCTCTTTCAACTTTACCTTTTAATAAGTATTTTCTGTTATTTCTGAATCGATGATGACTTGGCAAGAACCTCCTATGGCAATGAAAAAAAAGAAGTTTTATCAACATTGATTAAGTTAAAGTTTTATTATTATGCATATAATATGGAAAAGCTAATTTTTCATGTGTGCTCTAATATGAAATCATATCAAATGAACAAAACTCACTTATAGTCCACATTAATATTGTTGTCTTCATCTAAAAAATTTATTTTTTTAAGACATCATATATTAAAGCCCCGAATGACAATATATAATTCAACTCATCAATTAACGGTTAAAGATAAATATCTATATTTATACCTGGATTGTAAGAACCAAGAATGATCATAAATTAAAACATGAATTTTAGCTTCATACATGTCTCTAGACAAGTTGTAAACTATTAGTATAACCAGTCAACAAGAATAGGTGCAATAAAGAACTCAAATAGATTAAATCCATCAATACACAAGCAAAGATGTACATTTTATGATTTCATTAAAAACTCAAGATATACCTTATTGAAATGCTTCAAAGCTTTACCATCGAGAGGGTGCACCATGCTTCATCCACCTTATCATATGAGTAGTGTCCTGTCATGTGCTCAACAGTCTTTCGAGACATAAATAACTTTTATAGCCTAGGAATGATTAAAAAATATCTTGTTTTTTTATGCAATAAGTGTCATTCCTCTACCAATATTGGGTTTATTCATTACAATACAACATGTAAAAGTTTGGACACATCTAATTTTTTTGGTATCCTGAGCCAAGAAATTTTATCATGGATTTTTCGGTATGAAAGTTACATTTCATCAAATTAAGAACCCAAGAGAAACAAAAATATTTAAAAAAATATTAATAAAAAAAGAAGGAATTATACTATAAATTTTTTTCAATGGAGTTTAAATTATTTATGTTTTAACAAAAAATAATTTAACAATTCCTTACAATATGAGATTAAATATCTTACTACGCATATTTATCCAAGCTTCCCTCCCAACATTTTGTTTAAATCAATAAATTTATTATAATTTATTAATAAATATAATATTTATTTTTTATTGAACATTCATATCTGCTTTTCAATTTACAATTATTATTTTTTTATTGTAGAAAAAACATTAACACCACTCATGTTTTTTTGCGTTGAAAAATACCGACTCTGAAGCTTAGCGCGGAAAATCAAAGTAGTAATTTAGAAAAGGGAAGAGTCATGTCTTGTACTCTCTGCAATTTTTTAAGGTCCATGTTTTGATCTCACTGTGAACCAAAAAACAAAAAAAAAATCCGTTGTTCTTGAGTAATATGTGATATGAATCCAGAAAGTAATTCCTTTTGCTGATCTTGCAATGGATACGACGACCAAATTCACATTAGTGATTGTACAAATTTGCTTGTGGCTACATATTTTATTTTTATATAATATAGTTTAAGTTTATCAAATCAATTAGCAGGGGATCACTTTCAATGAGTTAATTATAAATATGCGATTAAAATTAATCAAATTCGATGAGGAGGAAGTTAGAATCGCTGCGTACGTACAGAATGCCTCAACGTACTACATATGTCATTGACAGATTAGGTGAACCATAGTTTAGCAAAGTTGTCCTTAGCTATCTCAAGAGATGTTGATGGCCTAGCAATCCATAATTTAATTAGCCCTTTTGCAACCATTTTAGTTGTACTGATCAGCCTTTAGTTTCTCTAGCAGTCCTTGCTTCAAGGGAGCCAAGGCTAAGACGCTACTTTCCATAAGAACCTCAAACCCTTGCACTGGAAATTAATTCCATCCTTGCAACGTAACGAGATCTACACCATAAATGAGAATTGTTATCGGGAAATGAAAATGAAAATGAAAAAAAAATCAATCTCGAACTATGAAGAAGGCTAAGAGTTCTATACGTCCGTCCCCTGCCCTCCCAAATTAAGAAATCGATCCAAGAATTCCAATTTAAATCAATATTTTATGGTGTCGACAATCTATACACACAAGATAATTAAAAAATCTAGTTTTTTTTCTCTAAATTATATATATATAAAACTCAAAGGGTAAGCTGTGTCCTCGGGTCCAATTTTTGTTAATTACTTTGTAATTATAAGCTAACAAGTTGCTAAGAGTAAAACAAAATGGGGATGTCATTAAAATTCTTTAGTGAAGGTTTTGTAGTCACATGAGGAAGCAATCTTCACGGCCAAGTTCATTTCAAGATGACAACAGCCCTTATAGAGCTAAGGGACAGAATCGTCAATAGAGAAAAAAAAAAAAAAAAAAACTCCCACCATGTTATTTTCTTGGGCAGCTGTCCACGAGAGACCGTTGACTAAAAAACACGTGTCAAGTTAGAATTACCCATTTCTAATTTAAGGGGCAGGATGGGGGACCCATCAGATCATCAATAGAATCTGACGGCTGGCTGCAAATTTCAGTGTAAGAAAACAGAAGTCGTTGTCGGAGAGATGATGGGACCCACTGGAACCGGCCCACACCTTTCCCGCAATATTTTATAATTCCAACCACTCCCAGAAATAAGAACTGTCTGCTAACTACAAAGAAAAGGATATCCGAAAGAGAAAAAAAAAAACTATAATATAAATATAGGGATGTTTTGTTACGTGTGGGCACTCACATTTTTTTCTGGAGGCCCACCTCCTATTTATTTTTTATTTTTTATTTTTTTATTGGAAATTAGGAATAGATCCCACTGCCACAAACTGGTCCCATTACAAATGTTGCTAATCACTTGGGTCACACCTAATCCTGATCTTTGATCTTGTTTATTAATGTTAATTAATGTAGTGGACTTTATGATTTTGATATCTTTCTAATTTCCACATGGGTGCTTCAAATTAAGGTGATTAAATTAAAATTAAATTAAAAAAAACTATGGATTATTTCACAAGTGTGAAACCTTATTTTTTATGTTGTGCAATTAGAGGATTCTTGGGATTTTTCTTCCGGATATTGTCAAACCCATATCATAGCGCTAATTATACCTAGCTAGGGCCAATGTTTTCAATCCCCACGTTTGACGTATGGAAGTTACCATTGGAGCAAGTCATTAATTGTACGATGATGCATCAAGTTGCTTGTCAAATCAAAAGACATTCGGTGTTTGACTCCAACTGAAAATCACTCAAGAACATCCATTGTAGTGTATTTGTATTAAAAATAATTTTTTAAAAAATAAAAAAAATATTTAAAAAAAATCATTACTACACTTCTAAAAAAATTAAAACCAAAATAATAGTGGGGGTTCTAATTAGTTTCTCAAACATAATCAGGTTTTGCACATTAATTTATTAAAAAAAAAACTCTTAAGACTACTTTCCTCACAATATAGCTAAGTTACTTCAGTAGAAGAATATAATTATATTTGCTTAGGGCAGAAATGAGAGACCGTCTAAAGTGGTGGAGGATGCTTCTTTCATGATGTGTCCCAAGGAAAAAATCTCTCACTTGCATGAGCAACACATGATAGGGTTGGTCACCTTAACGGGACTATTATATTTCACGAGAGCCTAAAACTTGAGACTTTTAGCAAAGCGGTCGCGTGTATGAACTTTTTTTTAGCATATCACAACCTGCAGATGTTCGAAAGAAGCTGGAAATTTTGTTGTTGCTGATGACAGTTTTTCTGTGAAAATCGTTGGATTTTTTTCATCTACAGAAGAGGACGCGCCAGAAAAAACCTTGCGCAAGAAAAATCCTTTGATTGTCTTACCTGCGCACGCTTATATTTTCTGGAACGTTTGTCTTTATTAATATTTTTTTTAGAAATGTTAAAGAGCTTTTATAAAATATAAAAAATCTATTAATAAAAATAAAAAATTCAAAAAATATAGACGTTATCTTACGAGCAGATAAGGCAATCAAAGATTTTTTCTCGCACAGACCCACATCTATATATATGTTAGCGTATCATTTTATTTTTATTGATTATTAGCTCATATATATCAAAATTCAAAATATAAACATTAAAACAAGAATTTATTTTTTTAATATGAGATTAGAAACTCATTGGTGTATATATATATTTTATATTCACAAAGACAAAGTTATGTCATTTCACTATAAAATTAAATTTTTTTGAAATAATTTATAAACTTCATTTTTACAACATAACATGCATGTGTTAATCATGTATTTATTTAATTATATATGTATACTCCCATGGTTTGTGCAAATTAGAAATATTTTTCTTCATTGCCATTAATTCAATTTTGGCATGCACAAGAGCATTTAGCTTTCAGCTATTCCCATTTATATCCAATTGACTTAAAATGTTCACAATTAATTTCTTGTGAACATATAGTTCCAAATCTTAAGTGGAGATCAGACCTGACAAAGTTCATCAACAACATCTGAAGCATTGGATTAAGTTAAAAAAAAAAGAAAAAAAAAAGAGGACTCTGTGTTCGATCGAGTGGTTTAGTAAAAGAAGAAAATCCAGCCTCTGCTAGTCAAAAATCTACTCCAACATCTTCTTCTTGTTTATTATTTTTTTTTTTTGGATTCGAGGAAACCTCACTTTCCCGAAAAGCGCACTTTGTGGGCCCAGGTAAGGGAGTAAAACCCCGGCTGTTCCAGGCTCTTACAAGAGGTGCACGCCCTGACTCGAACTCGAGACCTGCTGTGCAGATCTCAAACCCTTTGCCATCACGCTACAACTCTTGGAGACTTTTTCTTGTTTATTGTTAACGACTACCTCGACATGCATGTTCAAGTTAGGATAAAAGCTAGCTAAAGCATGCTTTTTCCATGCATAGAAAATCAACATTTACATATGAAGCAAATTGACCCCTTGGAGTCGTGTCCCAAGGT
>Ga0325400_1003463_pt1 | contig 14267 bp, 6 predicted proteins | sample PopdelMetagenome_2_FD_205662 | JGI IMG/M metagenome (GOLD analysis project Ga0325400, IMG submission 205662) | Populus deltoides microbial communities from Bellville, Georgia, United States - Xylem-PdKOR-R1 | ecosystem: Host-associated > Plants > Phyllosphere > Stem > Wood/Secondary xylem... | reverse complement strand
CAATTAATTATTCACCTTCATTTGTCTAAAATTTCAGAATATATATATATATGCAGGACACGTGACCATAATTAGTTTTCCAAAATTAATAGCAACTCTTCCATTTTTCTTTGGATCGGTCAAATTAAATTAATATATTATCAGATCACTGACTGGTTAGCTAATAAGTTTTATTAGCAAATGACATTTTCCTTCGCTTTACGATTCACACACACACACACACGACGAGATTGTAGTGATGATGAACGTTTTGGAAAAGGTTTAAACGTTCTAGGTACTTTAAAACCCTTCTTTATGCTTAGTTAATTCACATTCCATTGCTGCTTTGAACAAAATGATTAGTGTTTTTTCCAATTAATTATTTTAAAGATCATATGGGCTCATTGCATTGACCCTTTTTCCAGCAGCACATGTCAAGAACAATAATTTTGCTTTCCTGGCATGTATTAGGGCATTGAATTTTCTTCTGGGGTTCTTCATTATATCATGTTTTTCAATAGCAATTCTTTTAGAGAGCCGATGAAATAGCGAGAAAGGAACTTGTTCTTCTCATTGATAACTTTTAGAATGCAAGGACTCCTTATAAAAATGCAAACCGATCATTAGTTTAGCACATTGACATTGTCTTCCAACACAATATTTCACATAGTACTACTGTATGCATTAAATATATATCCTTTCCCATAATTGCTTAAAAAACTATCAAACTGTCAGAATTACTTCATCCGGCTTTCATACATGAAAGGGTTATCAAGTCTATTTCCACTCTGTCATCTGCACTCCCAAATATGTAGGAACCAAATTTTATAAAGCCTCCCAGCTAGTTTTATAACGCCTTAGCCAATCATTTGTCGATTGCTTTAAATATTAGGTTAATCGAAATTGATAGTGGCTAAAAATAGGATCCATTTACAGGTTTTAGCTGGAGAGAAATTGCATTCCTCACAGGCATCAAGTTCTGTAACGCTTACTCAAGAAAATCTTAAGTGATGGGATCACAAGTAAGTATGGTTTGGTTCATGCATGCCGAGAATGGTTTTAGTAAAAAAAATTCAAGTGTTAGCACTTGTACCACTAGCACACCAGAGCCTTCAATAATTATTAATGTAGCAACAGTTGACCTGATTCGTTCTCTTATGCCCTGTAAGCTTACATGTGACAGGATATGTAATTAATGTCTTTAGGGATACCAATGTCAAAGAAGTTTGAGACTTCATGAGATAAGCCCTAAAAGAAAAGGATAGACTTGAGACTTGATATTGTTCCTAATTGACATGGAAGAGATTAGCGAGGCTGGCATCAGTTTCCCCATCAAATTTAATAATGAATCAATTAAGGAGCAAATCAGGGTTTACTAAAATAAATTAACAGGCCTGAATTAAATTAATTAAGACGAGAAAATGTGAGAAGAAATGGTTGACAATATGAACTAGCAAATTGCATTACTAGTGTTAAACTTTGAAAGAGGAGGTCATATAAGCAGTCGAGGGGATCAAGAGACAAAAATGATTCCAAAAGGGATCGCTATCAATCACATGGGAACCTCAATTTGTTTGGCTATTTAGTGTCTAAAATATTCGTGGTGCTCGAGGCGGGTTCAATTAATTAATTAAAGCATGAAGCTTTCAATTGGATTTCCATGGAGGACAGGAAATGGTTGCAACAATCTCAAGTCACTTTGAGAAAAAAGTGGTTTCTCAAAGAGTGAGCGAACATGCAACATTATGCTAGATTCGAAGAGATCATCGACCATTGGTGACCTTCACAAGGAAGTAATGGTGTGTTTTTCTTTGATGTGGTCCATACTTTCTCCATGGCACTAGTTTAGATTTACTGAGATATTTTTTTATTAATTTGGACAAGATAATGGGTTTGATTTGTTTAATAAAAGAGAGAGTGGATTAAGATAAGCATATACCCTATGTTGTCGTTGTATTAGCTCGAAAGGCGCAATAATAGTTTTCTTCTCTTTGATTTGTACATGTTTTGTTTCTATTTGTTAAGGGAAGACTAAGTCTTCTTAAATACCTTGGTGCATATTCGGTATTTTTTATGCATATTGCTTTGTTTTTCTGAAAGTATTTTTTGTTTAGGAATGTATTAAAATGATTTTTTAATATTTTTTTATTTTTAATATCAGTACATTAAAATCATTGAAAAACACTAAAAAATATTAATTTGATATTTTTTCAAATTAAATATATTTTTAAAACACACCTAAATATATTTGAAAACACAATATCAAACAAGCATTTAGAAAACCTTTGATATTAAACGGTGCTCCTGTCAGTCAACTCAAGGTGAATTTTATTAATTAACCAGGACTTGTGCGCAACCTCGAATTTTAACCATCATTTTCACTATCAAGTAATTACTCAAAATATCTTTAGTTTTTGTGGAAGGACAAGAAAACTGATGTTGTAGAATACAATAAAATGTTAATCAATAAATTATAAAAATTAAGCTACAGGGCAAATAGTTAACTCAACATTTTTTTGCCTCCGGAATTCAAAAGTAATTCTGCCTCCTAAATCGTGCAACCTCATTGAGTGGCATTGTAAGTATTTTATTGGGTGAATTTAAATAGAAAAAACAAAATTCTTCACATATGCTTACAAATTAATTATGAAGTAGAATAAGCATATATATATGTGTGTGTGTGTGTCATCGTTTGTGTATATATATATATATATATATATATATATATATATATATTATTGTTTGATAATTAAAATTTTGATATTAAATTAAAGAATCATCTTAATTTGAAAACTTAATTTTCTATGAGTTAATGTTAAGATAAAATTTATATTATTTTTTTTATTGTATTACTGGAATATTACTCTGGATGAAAGAGAAGATAAAAGGTTATGAGAAGTTGCAAAGAAGGTGATATGAGGGTCATATATATAGATTAAATAATTCGTAATGGATGTGAACAACAGTGGGTGAACAATGAGGTTTTGTTTTCTGGTTCCAAAAAATGCGATTTGAAGAGAGCCATCATGCCACTATTTGATGAACAAGTCCAGGATTTTAGTATCTAGGAAGGGAGATAAGGTGATGGGGCGCCGTTGACTACGTAAGAAAATGATGGTTTGTATGCTATTCTAACCATAGAACATATATTCAAATATAATATTTAGCCTCTTTTGCTTTCTAGCTTATTGTTTTGATGAAAGAGATTATAATGAATAAAATTATATTTTAATAATTGATGAGGTCATTTTCTTTGTTGGCTTGTGGTTAATTCATGTGAGAGAGAGGCCATGAGAGGTGGCTAGCTGGCTTATGAACCTGATGAAGGGAAGATAGCAACGTTAAGGGGAGGAGATGGTGGATCGGCGTTGTCCCGGCGACGACCCCTCCCTCCCTCTCTCTCGTAGATTCTTTTTCATCCAATCACCAAACTCTTTTCTAGTGCATCTTTAATTTTATTATTTTCGTGACGGTATAGATTAGGAAAAGGTGGACTAAATTGATAGCTTCTGGGAACTATAAGAAAAAACGGTGAGAAGTAGAAATTTTACCGAAAAATAAAGCTTATCCTTAGCAAAATACAGAAAAATATATATGATCCATAATTTCATGTATAAATTTCTCGATTCTCAGTGAGTTAAAGGTAAATTAATTTATTTTTAGAATGATGGTAAATTAAATTTTGAATAATAGAAAATATAACTAGTCATCAGTAAATTTATTAAAGCCATTGATTCTGTAATGTTCACATCTTCATCATTGATTGATAACTAGTTTTTTTTTCTTATAATAATTGAGATAATATGTATTAATATAAAAACTAGAGTCATTGCAATAATGACACTAAAAGAAAAGAGTTCAATGTAAAATAAATAAACAAATATAAATATTATCTAAATGGATCATATTAAAATACCTCATAAGCCTCTGTACAAATCCATGCATGTATAATTGAAATTGGAATTGTTAGTCTTCAACCATAACATCAAGCGGTGTAGAACAAATTGAAAATTAACTAACTAATTAGGGAATTTATCTTAAAATATAATATTATTTCAGCACAACTAGGTTCCCAAACAGATACTATAAGTAAACATAAGGATTGCCTAACTTTAAAATCTTCATTTAAACAAAAACTTTCACTAAAACAAAGCGTAGAAACTTTCTTGTTTACGAGAATGTTTCTTGTTCTTTTTGCAATGTTTATTTGGAGACTTCAAGTTATCTTCTCTTGTATTGTAGGAAGTCTTAGAAATTTTAGAGAAAATTTGTGAAATGGTATCATATACCAACATAGAGAACTAGTTTTATTTTTATATTTTGTTTGGAGATATATATGATTTGTTATAACTAGCACTTATTTATTTATTTATATATATAAGTTTTTTTTCATTACTTATATAATATTTATTGAAAGCCAATAAATATTTCCTAGGATGCTCAGCTAACAGAAATATCCACATTTCACCAAAAAAAAAAAAAAAAGAGTAGCTCTACAAATACGCAAAGGGTATAGGAAGAGTGGCCTTAATTTTGGTTTTGTCTCTACATGGTAGAGATATTTATTGACAAGTGGTGAATGGTAAATGGCAGAATGGGAAATGGGATTGCATTGAATGTAGTGTCAATCCGACATGGTTGCATCAAATGAGCTTCATGGGATTCAGGGCGTGGAGGTGATTGTTATCATTTTCGCTGTGACTGTGACTGTGATTGTGATTGTGATGGCAGCCAGTACAGAAAACTGCCCTGCAATCTATATAGTATTCACCAGAAGTGGAGACAACTCCTCCTAATTCTCTCCTATTTTCTACTCGACCTCTAGCTTCCTTCCATCCATTTCACTCTCCCTCATGATTCAAAATAGTTCTATCAAACAATCTCCAGCTAGCTAGGATGTGCAATATGCCACTCGTGCATGCTATGCAGACTATACTATCGTTCTTGCCGCTGTTAGCTTAGTAGCCTAGCTACCTCTTTCTCTGCCTCAGCTCTCCCATTGTCAGTCGTTATGTTTTTACCTTCTCTTTTTGTCAGCGCCACCCACGCTCTTTTACCTCGCACACTTGTAAGCCCACACGCTATGGTTTGTGATTCAACAACATACAGCACCATTGACGATGCAGTCAAAACACACATGTCTGTTTTTAGCAAACTTCTGCTTCCCGCCTCGTGCCCCTATCCAATGGGAACCTACCTAGTGCCTATTTGTAGCATCGTAGATATGTAATATTACCTTGTATACCACAAAATAAAAAAAAAACAAAAATTATGGTCTTCGAAAGAAAACCATTATATATTTCGAGGTTACTGGATTCATAGAAGTAGTTTAAAGATTACAAATTACACATACATGTATATTGAAAAATTCAATTTTTGTGTGAAGGTGTTTCATTCTTCAACTCTTAAAAAACATCCATAAAAGAAAATGCCTTCTAAAACCATAGAAAAAACAAGTAATTGAACATTGCATGCGCACCGACCCAGTTTTTCCGATTTGTGCCTTGATTTAAACTTTTTGGTTCTTGTCATGCTCCAATTTGGCCCTACAGGTTAGTTTTGTCCTCTCCATCACTTCCCTTGTCGATTCCCTAGGGCTTTTACAAGGCAATTATAACAAACCTTTCTGAATTACCCCTAGAACAATAAATTTAATAAGGAAGCCTTCATGTTAATTAGAAAGTCATCAATGTCATGCTATCTTGGATAGTATATAGATATATATTCAAGAATTGGAGTGTACTGTGTGGATCTTTTTTAGATCACCACAATATGCTTAGAACCAATCACATTAGATTATGCTCATTCTTGAAGTGACAAGAGGGCACTATATTCTGATAACTACGTACATACGCATCAAATACATTACTCATATGGGAGATATAAAGCATACCATTCAAGAATTCTTGAAAGAACAAACTATTTATTTGATGGGTGCAGTGGATAATATTATTATTATTATTCATTATCGAAATAATTGATTTGGTTCACTTGTAAATCAGATTCTCATAATCTCCGTTTTTATAGCTACTATCTGAATAGTCGTGTTTTTTTATAAAATCGACAATTTTATATATATATATATATATATATATATATATATATATATATATATATATATATATAAAATCAGATCCTCTTAGTAACTCCACAAAATGGGACTAAGTTATCAAGGACGCAATGAATGCACATCTTTTATATATATATATATATATATTCACGAGAGAGAGAAACATGGAACTTGCGATCCCTTGTGTTGCAAGGGACTTAATCCCCTTCCCTGGCAATCCGGGTAGCAAAAGTGAAGTGGGATGAAAATCAAGGAGCCATTAATTGCCATTATCAGAAACGTTGATACCATTTCACAGGCAAGATTGGGGCATGCATGTGCGTATGAGCTGGGATGCTTCAACGCTGTGACAAAAACCAACGGTGCCTGACGTCTTATGCTGACAACCCAGCTGACTAATTGCACTTCCCGTTAAATTAATTCCATTCCCTGCATTGATGGAACTCTTGAACTCCTACTAATTAGTAGTGAGAATTATGATATATATTCAAAGTATACACGGTGATGGTGTTTTTTTAAAAAAAAAATCATAATTTCATTTGCATATTATCGATCAACTACTTAATTCCTTAATTTCACTATATGACACTAAGAAAAGGATAGACCCATTTTGTTGATAAGATTAAAGACATGTGTTCACTCATATTAATTATCCATGCTCTGATTTAACCAATTATTAATTAAAATTCTAATGAAGATTAATGATTTGCTTTGACAAGGGAGTTGGAAAATGTTCTTACAATATATTTTAGCAGAAGCTAACAAGAAATATCAAGATAAAAAAATAAAAAATAAGAATCAAATTATCAAACTTGTTCGCAAGTTCAATAATATAATTCAGTAAATGCTAGCTTTAACATAAAGTGCACTTCCAGATTAAATAGAGCTGGCAGTAGCTTAGTCTAAATTACTCGACACTAATTTATAATGAAGTCGATCGGGTTTTAAGAAATAAACTCAAGTTTAACTTAATTTAAAAAATGAAATTGAACCAAAATTAACCTTAATTAATAATCAAGATTTGAGGAAAGTGATATATATATATATATATATATCTGCATGCCCTCTTAATTTTTACCATGCATGCAATGCTGATATATGTTGAGATCAATTAAAATCCACAGTATTAATCAAATTAATTATCCCTGTTGATGATGATGATGAAGATGATGACGACAAGGAGGAGAGGGAAGGAGCTGGAGCTGGACATCCCATGATCGGCAATCATGTGGACCCAAAACAACGGCATTCACATCAACATCAATGCATTTGCATTCCAAGAAATCAAGAGTCCCCCTTAAGACACGCCCTGACTGCCCCCCTGACCTCCTGTAGGTCCACCCCAATTTCCCATGACCCACCCACTTCTTCCACTGAAATAACCCCCCTATCCTTCCATAGAATTGCTGAAAACTGCCACTTCTGGAAACATGAGTTATACAACTAGCTAGCTCTTATATAAATATGATCAGTTTTAGTTTTAGTTTTAGTTTTTGTTATGTTCTTTGTCATCTTTGCTAATAAGTCAAAAAACTAACATCTTTAATCTACACAGTACTGCAAGCAGATCAGTAACTCCTTCCTTGTTTTTCACTTGAAACGAGGTTCGAACGTTTAAAGGGTATGCAAAGAACAGGCTGATAAAATCGTCTAAAATGTAGAAACAAGCTGCAAGCTAACAGAGCGAGAGGAGAGGAGAAAATTTGTAGAAAGCAGGGCTTCAAGTACAGATTTGAGGGACGACAAAATGATCTTTCACAGCAGGGCCTTTCAAGACATTTTGAGGGGCGAAAAAAAGAGAGAAGACATGTTGGGACCCAATAGTGTGTGAGGGACAAAGGAGTGAGAGAAAACCAGTAGGACCCACACACAGCCCATGCGCACGCTGTCTTACCAAAACAAAACCCATCTATCATCGACCCGATGGTATTAACCGCCCTTGACCTAACCCTAACCCAACAATACCCTATCTATCTATAGTTCCATACCCAAAACACAAGAAGAAGACCTTCTCTCTTTCTCATCACCTAGCTTTCGCTTTTTTTGTTGTTCATTTCTCCCAAAACTTTAACCAGCAGCTCTCTCTATCTTCTTAGGATAGTAACTCGCTGCACACTTCGAAACTATAGCTTCAAGAAAAAAAAACACATAGAGAGAGGGAAAGAGAAGATGGGCTTGATCCAGTTATATGTTTTGGTGGCTGATGCTTAAGAGACCCATCATCTTTCCATCTTTTGTGAAGGTTTCTGTTGGATTTAATCCATTTACAGGACAACCAAAGAAAACAAATCCAAAAGGAAGCGAAGGGACAAATCAGGAACCAGCCAAGAATCTCTCCACAGCTTTCTCTCAATTTCTTGGGCTAGTTTTTGCATGTTTCAGCTAATTTAATTAGGTTTGCTTTCAAGATACCAAAAAAATGGATCCGGTTTCAGCTCATGGGCGTCCTCTTCCTCCTCCTTTCCACACAAGAGATTTTCATCTACATCAATTTCAACACCACCAACAGCAGAATTCTGAAGATGAACAAAGTGGTAACGGTGACTTAAACCGTGGTCAAAAGAGAGAGCACGATGAAATCAACAATAACAACAACACAGTTGAAGGCCTTGAATTAGTCCCTTCAAGCAGTGGTGGAGAAGGAGAAATCAGTAGAAGACCAAGAGGTAGACCTGCTGGGTCTAAGAACAAGCCTAAGCCACCAATCATAATCACAAGAGATAGCGCAAATGCCCTTCGATCCCATGTCATGGAAATCGCTACCGGTAGCGATATCATGGAGAGTGTATCAACTTTTGCAAGGAGGAGGCAAAGAGGGGTTTGCATTTTGAGTGGAACCGGAACAGTAACAAATGTAACACTTAAGCAACCAGCTTCCCCGGGCGCGGTGGTTACCTTACATGGAAGATTTGAGATTTTATCACTTTCAGGTTCGTTCTTGCCACCCCCAGCTCCACCAGCTGCCTCAGGATTGACAGTTTATCTAGCTGGTGGTCAAGGCCAAGTTATTGGAGGAAGTGTAGCTGGCCCACTTCTAGCATCTGGACCGGTGGTGGTTATGGCTGCTTCTTTTGGTAATGCGGCTTATGAGAGGCTGCCTTTGGAGGAGGATATTGAGTCGCAAACACCGATGCTCGGAAGTGGACCTTTGGGGTCACCAGGAATTAATAATATCGGCCAGCAACAACAGAATCAGCAGCAGCAGCAACTAATGCAAGATCCGAAGACATCTCTCTTTCAAGGGTTGCCACAGAATCTACTAAATTCAGTGCAACTTCCAGCTGAGGCCTATTGGGGCACAGGCGGCCGCCCTCCTTATTAGTAACAAAACAACAAACTTGTGGTTTTCTCTTTGTTTCCTGAATTAACTTCTAAGTCATCAATCTCCATTCTTCTTCTTCTTCTTGTATGCTTTAAAAGTTAGGTATCTTTCTAAGATGTTGTTGATCGTGTTGTTCAGCTGCCTTTGATTGAAGAAGGATGTACAAATTTGTGGGTTTTTTTTTCGCGGGTTTGGTGTTTATCATATTAGTAGCTCTTTGATTTAGCTTGAAGATGAAGCAGCATATCATCAGGATATGACATTACGATTATCTCTATTTCCCTTCATTTTCAGTTGCAGTTCTGGTAACTTGCCAAATAATTTATCTTCAATATTCTTCAAAGGCAACCAAAAACTTGCCCAGGTCTTTTTAATTTATTTCTTCTTCTCCTTATGATTGTGTGCAAACTGCAGTTTGAGAGGAGGTTCTGTTACATGATCCAAACACAATTATCTATCAATTCTTTTGGAAATAAAATTATATTGTAGTTTTCCATTCCTAGATTGCAGTGAATTAATATTATATCTTCATCTCTGAAATTTCATTTTGTTTTCTTAATTTTCATACACATAAGATTACATACAATAATATATAGCCATTATTTTTTCCCTTTTACATAGGTCCCAAAAAAATCCCCGCTTTACAATACTGTCATCAGTTTATCATATTTATTTTTAAGGTAAGGACAGTTTCAAGGTTGGTGTAGGGGGAGAGGGAGTGGCAAATCATGATCACTGCACTTGAAGAAAGTCAGGTGATATATAGGAAGTTATGGGCTTAAGGGGATAAATTGTTTATTTGTTCGTTTGTTTTTTGCTTTTTATGTGTGACTGGTTAGGGTTTTTAGTGAACATTAAGGAAGCAGTGCTGGCATGGAGATGAACACTGGGTACTGGGTTCCACGTGCACTGCTCTGTAAAAGCTCCTTTTCGAGGCAACATTGATATATATATATATATATATATATATATATATATGTATATATATATATATATATATATATATATATATAAAATAATTAAACAAAAACTTCGATGCAAAGGCAGGACAAACAGACCTCAAGCGTTAAAACTCTCTCCCCCTAAAACTGTCACTGCAAAGGGTAGGGACGAATCAAGAAGCAAGGTAAGCATTATCAAAGAAATGTTTCTGTTAAGAAAAGTCTGAATTCTTGAGTTGATATATACCCCTTGAAACCCTAGATTTTGTTCATAACTTCTTTGCACTGAAAAAACCAGCATTGAATCGTTCCTTTAATTTATCAATAATTAGTTCTTCTAGCTAGGAGCCCAAGGATTTGATTTCATTTACCTTCTTCACTATATTCTTCAATGTATTAGTAATTAAAATTGATTAATTGATATCCCTCTCTCTCTCTCTCTACACACACACACACAACCATAACTGTGTGTCTCTTTATTCTTGTCTTGCCATGCTATTTTATATCTGCTAGTTGGATTAGCCAGTGCTTTGATTATGTGTTTGGAGCATTTCCCAAATCCTCTTATCACTATATATATTTTAAATACAAACTATCAGATTGTACAAGGTTTAAATTGAGGAAATATATATATATAATAAGTCACCTAGGTTTTGTACCTCCTGGGGGGAGATTATTATTATTATTACTACTATTATTATTAGGTGGACCCTGTTTGTTGTACTTTGCGAAAATGCCATTCTGGTTCTTCATGATTAAAACATCTTGATTCTTTGAACTTCACTTCAATGATTAAATCTATCTGTATGTAAAAAAATACTGAGATCATTCCACTCTTATAATGTTTGCCTTTTGCTTTGCTTTCTTTTCCGGTACCTTTGTCTTGAAAGAACTCCAAAATTGATGACTTTATACCACGGCGCGCGCATCCTGCCTTTCCTTCACCGGGCCCTTTCCGATTAGATGTTTTTTATGTAATTTATCCCTCCTCGGAATATGATTGTAGTTTAGTGCTTGGGAACTTGTCCCACTGTGTCTTCTCGCACGTTATTTTCTAAAGCTATAGTCATATAAATATTAGACTTACAAAACATGACATAAAGATAATTAAAGAGCCCAATTATGAGGAGAAATGGGATACCAGGATCGATAGAAAATTTATGAAATCTCTATGGTCTAATAGATTGTTTATTCACCCAATTTACCATAGAAACAGAATTAGATTCAAAGATGAGATTTCTGTAGAAAAATCTTGTATAGAAAATCATTCAAGAGCTTTGATTGCAACAAGCAATTCAGCTTCATTTGAATCTTTAATTCCTATATGAGCAGAGAGAAAACTCATCATAAGGCCATTGTGATCACGATAAACCCCATCAATACCAGCAAGACCCGGTTTGTCAATAGAAAAGCCATCAACATCCCTCTTTAGTACTGTAAGTGGCTTAGGTGGATACCAACAAAAGAGGAGATCTTGAACACTTTTTATTTAACCATCACCCTAAATTAATAAATCAATCAAAGGCACACTAAGGGAAGTCTTTAAAAAAAAAAAAAAAAAGCTTTGATCCACGCACATGCAATCTAGTTAATATTGAAAGAAAGATAGTATCACAATCATGCTGTTTATTATTGAAGAGGAATTCATTTCTAACAAGCCAAAGAGACTATGAGATTGCAAGAACAACATAAACCATACATTTCCTTGGAGTTTCCCCATAAACAAGATGTTTTCATTGATGAAAAAGATCTGATATATTCCTAGGACAGCACCGAGATACACTCTATCAATTAATAAATCTTGCCCAAACACACCAGTGTGTATAAAAAGGTGGTCAATAGTTTCCTAAGAATCCAAGCATAGAAGACAATTAGCTTCAAGAATACCCCTTCTCTTGCTTAAAGAATACCCTCCCGACCAAGACACCACCTCTAGTATATATTGATTTCGCCAAGAATGGTCATCCAGCTGAAGATTTCAACCTTGAGAGGAATCAATCCTTGTCACATACCATTGAAAGAATTGCATAGATTAATCTGACTCAAAGATGAAAGCATACAGCACATGGATTTGACTGAATAATCACCATTAGAATTAAAAATATATATAGATGTGACGTTGTGCATATTGCTCAGCTTCTGTTTAATTATCTAAATCTTTCATTCAATTTGTTCTTTTGTTTTTCAAACCTCCGATTCAGATCCCTTGCAGAAATGAGGGCCCTTTTGCTTATCTTATACTTCTACTTGGTATTCCTGTTACTTTGACCGGTTTCAGAGTTGCTCAAGAACTAGGAATGCGAGTAGTTAACTTGCGAGTGCATGGTTTTGAAGGTCAGCGTAACCTTTTGCAATAATCAACCAAGAAATTATTAAATGGGATTAGGTATAGATGGACTAATTAAAGCAATTACATCACATTTAGAATCTAGCTGCCACAATAATCAATAACAGTACAAAATTAAGACTTAATATATATCAACAAATCAGATAACGTTGATCCACAGATCTGTATACTTAATTTAAGGTAAATATACAGGGTGGCTACTCAATATAACTCATCAAACAAATATAAATTTTAACAAAAAAAAAAGGTGTTTTCTTTTGATAGATGCCTGGTTCGTAGGGTTACTTTTAATTAGATTTAATTAGATTCGTGATTAAAAGCTAAATATATAATGTCACTGAAGAAGCAAAGCTGCCAACAGGTTTCTGGTTTAGCAAAGAGCTCATGGTTAGATCCTGCTTTTGAAGTATTTGAATTTGAAAAATTATATTTCATTGCAAAAGAAGGTCAAAATAGTCTGAAAGGTAATATCTAAGCCCAGAAAGAAGAAAGCAAAACAGCCATGTTTTTCATTAATTTCAGACGGCTGTGGAAACGCAAGCATGCAGTGCATTGGAAGGATTAAAGCCATGTCCAATTAAGAGAAGGGCAAGTCTATAGAAATCCCATATGCAATTGGCAGTCCTAACTCCTAACGTCTTATGAGGATTATGAATACGTTCTTTAAATTTTAAATTTGCGTTATTCCTAGCATGATGTTTTGATTTAAATTAACCTTAATTCTTTGCTCTTGCAAGGTGTGACAAGCCGTCAAGCTCATTAAATATAACGATTTATTGAATTCTTAAAAATGGTTCCATCCTAAGGAAATTAGAAAACATCTCTATCTTACAAAAAAAAAAACCTCGGAGTGATGTGTTTTCCTGAGTAATTGATTTTGCTATTTTTAGTTAATTAAGTACTTGTTTTTCAAATTGTGATAAGTTTTATTTTTCAAAGTGTTTTTTATATTTTTTTACTTGAAAAAATATTAAATTGATGTTTTTTTATAATTTAATATGCTGATATCAAAAGAACGATTTATTGAATTCTTAAAAATGGTTCCATCCTAAGGAAATTAGAAAACATCTCTATCTTACAAAAAAAAAACCTCGGAGGGATGTGTTTTCCTGAGTAATTGATTTTGCTATTTTTAGTTAATTAAGTACTTGTTTTTCAAATTGTGATAAGTTTTATTTTTCAAAGTGTTTTTTATATTTTTTTACTTGAAAAAATATTAAATTGATGTTTTTTTATAATTTAATATGCTGATATCAAAAGTTAAAACAAATCTTAAAAAACATAATTTTAATGTATTTTTAATTGAAAAAAATCATGCATTATATTATCAAACACAAACTAATCCTTTAGTTAAATTCTATTTATTGAGATTTTTTTTAATAAGGTCTTAGAAAAGTTTTGTTCTATACCTAAATCAATGTATTTAAGAAAAAATATTTTCTCACTACAATTTTGTGATTTAGGCTCTCAATCAGAGAAGAATGTGCTTTGAAAGACCCACTAAGAGCCCATTTATTTTACATAAAATAATTTACGGATGGAAAGTATTTTAGATGTAAAATATTTTTCAATATTTGACTTAATATAAAATATTTTACATGTAAATAT
>Ga0325400_1003462_pt1 | contig 14269 bp, 15 predicted proteins | sample PopdelMetagenome_2_FD_205662 | JGI IMG/M metagenome (GOLD analysis project Ga0325400, IMG submission 205662) | Populus deltoides microbial communities from Bellville, Georgia, United States - Xylem-PdKOR-R1 | ecosystem: Host-associated > Plants > Phyllosphere > Stem > Wood/Secondary xylem... | reverse complement strand
AATGAGTAGTTTCGATAATATGCCCATGTTTTCTTTCAACAACTTCATTTTGCTCATGAGTATCTGCACATGAAGTTTGGTGAATGGTTCCATCTAAGGCAAGCAACTGACAAAATTTATTAGAGATATATTCTCCACCCAAATCACACCTAAAACATTTGATTACAGCAGAATGTTGAGTTTTGACAAGAGCTTGAAAGGCTGTATATATCTTAAAGAATTCAAAATGATATTTCATTAAATAAACCCAACAATAACGAGTATGATCATCAATAAATAAAACATAATATCAAGACCCTTCTTTTATGACAACAAGAGAAGGTTATCATACATCAAAATGAATTAAGTTAAATAGTGAAAAAGAAACATAAATACTTCGATTAAAAGATAAAGCAGAAAATTTTGTTAGTTTACATCCACTACAATCAGAAATATCACAAGTTTGTAAATTTTCTAAAACTCTTGTGAATGCCAAAAATCTCAAACGAGAAGATGAAACATGACCTAAACAAGAATGTCATAAATAAAAAATAGAATATGAAGGACTTAAATGAAAAGAAGATAAATCAACAGTACTAGTAGCAGCGGCGACAACTAACACTTTTAACTCATCCAAAATATATAGTTTATTCTCTTTACAGACTGTCCTAATCAGCTTCTGAGACTGCAGATCTTATACACAACAAAAAGAAGAAGAAGAAATGACTAAATAATTATCAAAATCACATAATTGACCAACAAATACAAGATTTAATCTAAGTTTTGAAATAAGATAAACATTAGGGAGAGACAAGTGAGGTGTGACAACAGAACCAACACCTGCTAAGGGCATGAGAGTGCCATTAGCAGTTATAACAGGAATGGAAGGCAAATAGGACATAGAGGTAAAAGATAAAGAATCTGAAGACATATGATGTGAAGCACCAGAACCCAAAACCCATTCACAATATGATATACCTAAGAAAATATGAGACAACTGACCTACGGAAGGAGAAATGGACATTGCTTGTGGTGGTAAGGAGAGAAACTTCTGAAATTGCTCAGCTAGAGTACTAGGATCGGTGATAGAGCCTCATGAAGCTACTGCTGCAATATTGTGGTGTGATGGTTTATAACCCTGAGATTGTGACTGGCTGCCAGGCTTTCAAGCTTAATTCTATTGTCTTAACTTAGGACACTAAGCCTTCCAATAACCTTTATGCTTACAAAAATTACGCTCGTCGAAGGCAACCCTTGTGTAAAGTTTATTCTGATGATTAGAGAATGACTTAGATGGTACTGCTAGTACAAAAGGATTCAACGCAAATAGAATTCCCTTTTCAAAATATGACTAAAGATGTATTTCTTATGCCAATAGCTCACTAATAATAAAGTCAATAGAAGGCAGTGGAGAATGATGCAGAATTAAACATCTAAGTCCTTCAAAATCACTGTGAAGTACTGTTAAAAAACGTATTAATCGTTAATGCTCTCTACGATCAATATAGGCAATTGATCCCAAAGATCTGTCATAGCAAATTGATCAACAGAAGGCAGTGGAGAACGATGTAGAATTGAACCTCTAAGTCCTTCAAAATCACTGTGAAGCGCTGTTAAAAATTATATCAATCATTGCTGCTCCCTACGATCAATATAAGCACCACATGCCTTTAATTTTGCTGATTTTGTAAGAGACAATTGATCCCAAAGATCTGTCATAGCAAAATCAAACTCCTAAATACTCATATTCTTCTAATGAAGAGTTCGCATGTCATTCTCTTATTGATACTGCTTTGTAAAATTTAATTGTGTGAATAACCTTTGTAGATGATCCCAAACCTCCTTTGCTGTCTCATACTTTGCCAATTACATACCTATGAAATGCTCAACAAAATTGTTGATCCAAGTAACAATCTTTGCTTTGTTTGCTTCCCATTTATCTATCAAAGCAGCATCCCCCTCTTCTGTATTTTTGGGTATCATATAAGTTCCACTAACATATCCCCACATCCTTTTACCCTTAATGAAATTTCTAATTACATAACTCCAATACAAATAATTCTTTCCATCCAACCTCACACTCACAGGCAGAAGTGAATCATCCTTTTCAGTAGCCATAATCAACAAACAAAGAAAATCAGAAAGCAAAAGCAGCAAAAAACAAAGTACCAGATTGCAGAAACTAAACAAATATCTTCTCGAAGCTATACGATTACTCCAAAACACAAAAAAATTGCAGAACCTGAATGCAAATACTGAATTGCAAAAATTGATGGAAGATAAAATACAAAAACAATTGTAAAAACATAACGTAAATACAAAACTACAGAAGCTAAAGGAAAGACAAAATACCAGATTCGCAGAAAAAGAAACAATATCACTCCATAAAAAAATATTCTGATACTCTGTTAAAGCAATTCAAATTAACATAAAAGAAATACGAACATAAAAGAGAAAGAGGCTAGAGTTTTCATTAATCTGTTTATTCTAAAGTGCTCGTTTTAATGTAAATACAAAGAGATTATATATATGTTAAATTAAAAATACTATTTTACCCTTAATAAATAAAACAAGATAAATGTATTATTTAACAGATGATAATTATCTTGGACTTGGCTAATTACCAAGTTCAAATGTCTTGGGTTTGGCATTCGTGCCAGACTCATGCTATCTTGAACATAGCACACCGCCAAGTCCAAGCACCGTGGATTTAGCTCACTGCCAAGCCCAAATGTATTGGGTCTGGCATCCGTGCCAGACCCACGCCACCTTGGACTTGGCTGACTACCAAGTCTAGACATCTTGGAGTTGGTTGACTGCTAAGTCCAAGTGTATTGGGTCTAACATGTGTGCCAGGCCTACACTATCTTGGACTTGACGCACTGCCAAGTCCAAACACCTTGGACTTGGCTAACTGCGAAGTCCAAGCATATTGGGTCTGACATCCGTGCCAGACCCATGACACATTGGACTTGGTCCAAGTACATTGGACTTAGTTAACCGTCAAGTTTAAGCGTATTGGGTTTAACATGTGTGCCAGACCCACATTACCTTGGACTTTGCTTGGAATTGGCTGACTACCAAGTTCAAACGCCTTGAACTTGGCTGATTGCCAAGCACAAGCATATTGTATCTAGCATGTGTGCCAGACCCATGCCACCTTGAATTTGGCTAACTGTCAAGTCCAAGTACCTTGTACCTTGGACTTGGCAAACCGCCAAGTTCAAGCGTATTGAGTTTGGCATGCATGCCAGGCCCACATTACTTTGGACTTTATTTGGACTTAGCTGACTATCAAACCCAAGTGTATTGAGTCTCGCATGCGTGCCAGACCCACGCTACTTTGGACTTGGTGCACTACCAAGTCCAAGCGTATTGGATCTGGCATGCGTGCCAGACTAGCGTTAGTATGCCAAGTCCAAACACCTTGAACTTGGCTAACTGTCAAGTCCAAGCATATCGGATCTACTTACTGTACCCATGCATTTTAAAAATAAATGAATAAAGCTAACTCATCAATTACCTATCCAATCATTGGGCTGGAGATGGAATCGGGGTTTGCACCAATTCAAAGTGAAAGGGTTTCTTAACTTGTTGCTTTCGCTATTAGGTGGTTGACCTCCAGACACAGTTAAGATCTTTTGAAGAGGTGCAAAAATCATTGACAGAAAACCTAGGAGAAGCAGAGGCAAAAGCTCTTTTATCAGAGGCAGTCTATTTCATCAGTGTTGGAAGCAACGATTACGTGGCAGGTTATCTAGGTAATCCGAAAATGCAAGAATATTTTGTGCCTGAAGTGTATGTTGAGATGGTCATTGGAAACTTGACAAATGCAATTCAGGTGAACCTTCTAATTAACTACATTTAATACTTCATCTATATGGTAATTAACCTGAGGTTGAATTGATTAATGTTAACTTTGTCTGTCCTTTTAATTTAGGTGTTGTATGAGAAAGGAGCCAGAAAATTTGGATTTCTCAGCATGTGTCCTCTAGGTTGCATGCCACTCATGAGAGCTAGGAACCCCAAGTCCAGTGAAGGCGGTTGCTTTGAAGCAGCTTCTGGTCTTGCATTGGCACACAATAATGCTTTGAATGCTGTGCTCACAAGCCTCGGGCAACTGCTGAAAGGTTTCAAGTATTGCAATTCTGAATTCTATACCTGGCTTTATGACAGAATTAATAATCCCGCAAGCTATGGTATGTGTGCTCTCCTTGATTGAAGTAGTGTGGTGCAGAATTTATTTCAGAAGAGTAACGTAGGCTCTATTGCAATATAATGTTATAGTATGTTGTTGGGATAAGCTAATTTCAATTACTCACAAGCAAAGTAACTGCTATTGACCCAAAATCAAGGTTTCAAAGAGGGGGTGAATGCTTGCTGTGGAACTGGACCGTATGGTGGTGTCTCCAGCTGTGGAGGCAAAAGGAAGCCCGTGGAGTTCCAGTTATGCGATAACGCTGATGATTATATTTGGTGGGATTCTGGCCATCCAACAGAGAGGATCCATGAGCAAATCGCCAAGACTTTATGGAAAGATGGACCTTCAGTAGGGCCATACAAGCTAGAAGACCTCTTTTTCGACAAGGAAAAGCTCACAATAGCTGATATATTGGATGCCCCTGATGAAGAACACTTCCAATACTGAAGTTCTGCCTGCCTTTATAGTCCAATCAACTTCTCAACGCCGTGTGGGTGTAAAGGAATGCATGTCCATTACTCAGAGGGTGTCTGAGAGTGGCTTTCATCATTGCTAGAGTCATTTTACCACATACCAAACTGCCATGTTGTATGAATAAATGGAAAACGGCATGTTTATTGGTGTAAATAAAGCAGCTACAAGGACTTGCCTAACATTGAATCCCACGTAGCTATCCTTGTTTGGCCATCTGAGAAAATGTTTTTCATCGCTTGAATTGGCTTCTTTTCCATACAAGGGTGGACGAAATATCATCCTTGTCAACTTGTCCTAGTGTTCATGTTTCTTCAGAACCTCAGAATAGGATTCTTGCAAAAAAGCCCTAAAATTAACTTTCTTGTTGGGTAAAAAAAGCTCTAAAACCCAAGAGAACGAATTTTTGGTGATGATTAGCTCCCCCATCCCAAGACTTCGGTCGATTTATACAATGGCAACATCAGGTCTGCTTCGCTTGCTCTCTCTCACCAATAAGAATTTTGCACACGTTCAACGAGGAACAAGTGTAAAATGCAAAGAATCAAGCAATGACAAATTAGGAGCATTGGCTGCCCTCCCTGCCGGTGAAGCCAGGTGATTCGGACCTTTACTGTCTGATTATGTCTTCGTTAGTCGACAATGACAAAATTAGGAGTGTATTTGGTATGGTTCATGAAAATTGATTTTTAACTATGAATTATAATTTAGAAATTCTTTTTTCATAAATAAATCTAAAAAAGGAACTTAGTATAAGTAGACTCAATACATTAAAAGTTTAAAAATTATTAATTCTTGATTTAAATCATTTCTAATCAAACATATTTATAATTATTTTATAAATTAAAGTTAAAAACCAACTCATAAAAATCATATCATATATAACTTTACCGTATCAAACCTAATTAAATCAGGTTAATTTAAAATGCCAATGCCTGCATGTATTGTGTGGATTTTTTTAATCTAAACTTTTTTATAAAGGAAATCATAAATCAAAATAAGAAGAGCAAAACATTACTAATTTTTTTAAAAAAATATAATCATTTAGCATGTTTTGTATTTAATTTCTTGTAAATAATTTTTTGTAAGAAATCTAATCCATCAAATATAAGCTCTTGCAATGAGAAATTGTACAGCTAATTATAAAACCGTTGATGACCCTTAATTATTGCCCATGCTAAAATAATTCATCGACTTGAGAATTCTATTGTTTACTTACCTTGAGAATTTCAAAATTCTCTAATTACCTTTATGGTTAGGCTTCAATCAAATGTTTAATAAAACATTTTAACAAAAGTATATCTAAAATCACCATTTAAAATTATATTTACTTGTCTCTGATGATGTTATTACCTCACATCGGCTAGGAGACGAGAGCCTTAGTCGTTTATAAGCACAAAAAACACTTCTCTTCCTAAGAGGCGCCTTTAAAAAAGGACAAAACTCTTTATGTAATTCCAGCGGGACAATACCTCTTAAGATGCCTATCATATACGGGTATGAGCACACATCATCATTGACATCGTTTATGGAAATGTTAGCAATAGGCGACTACCCAAGCCCCTCCCCTAGAGGGCTATGATAATGCCAGTATCCCACATCAGCTAGGAGAAGAGATTCTTAATCACTTATAAACACAAAACACACCTCTCTACCTAAGAGGCGCCTTTTAAAAAGAATAAAACTCACTATGTGATTCTAGTAAGACAATACTTTTTGGAGGGCCTGCAACTACCCAAGCCCCTTGTATGGAGGGCTATGATGATATCACTATCTCACGTTGACTAGGAGACGAAGACTTTAGTCGTTTATAAGCACAAAAGGCACCTCTCTCTCCAATAGACGCCTCTTAAAAAGGACAAAACTTATTATATGGTTTTAGTGAGACAAAACCTCTTGGGAGGCCTACCATGTGTAGGTGTGGGCATACATGATGATGTCACTATCTCACATCGATTAGAAGACAAGGGCCTTAGTCACTTATAACCACAAAAAGCATATCTCTCCCTAAGAGGTGCATTCTAAAAAGGACAAAACTCACTATGTGGTTCCTGTAACACCCACACTATTTTGTGTGTTTATACTTAAGTCCATTCATCACACATGTAACGCTCCACACGTTCACGTGCGTTTATGTTCAATCACATCGATTATATATATAAGAAAAAGGAATAAATGTTCTTAATTTAAATACTTATTATAAACTTAAATGAATAAGTTAACAAATCATAAGGTTAAATCCTAGGCTAGATGGCAACCAAATAATCACTAATCCTGTTGTGTATGAAATGAACCTTTAAGGTATAAACATGTATTGATAAATATTAAAGAAAAGAAATATAGTCAATTCATTAGCAACTATTAACATCCCATTGATAATAGTTTTTTTTTCAATGAGGAAAGTAACAAACCATTATCTTAGAATTTTATCAAAATATCTCCTCTTTAATTTATCAGCATCATAAATTCTTAGCCTATATGTCTCCATTTATCCAACTTTATAAGTTTAATTTCCAATCACAAGAATTTAAAATCATATTATGATATTTATGTACATTAGTTCCTTTACATAAAAACAACTCAATACATGTAACCTATAATTCTCATACCTAAGACGTTCAACTTGTATATCTAGTAGATGCACCATCAGAAATATCTTCACTAAAGTGGAAAGTTATATTTTTATTGTTAATAATGGTGCTTGTCCCCGTGGTTGATTCCATCAAACTATATTCTTAACATGTCTTCTAATTCATTTCCATCTTACTCATAATTCTTTCATTCACATATACTTAATACCCTTCAAATCAATTATGTACTTTAGCTTATTTAGGTAAATCCTTCATTCCTATCTAACTTGTGCCTACTTGGTTCCTTTTAACTTCGTATGTATGTATTCTTTATTCATAATTACATCATTTGGCTCATTTTTTATACTACCAATTATCTTTTCATTTTCAAATATTTTCTGATCCAGATTCATTATTGGGGCTAAGAAATCAAATTTCAAATGTACATTTCGTCATTGTATACAATTAATTTTAATCTTCTTCTAAAACTTTACCACATTAATACATTTTTCGGTAATCAGTCATGTTAATGCTTTTAGCCTCTTTTCGGTTACCTAGTCAAATAATTCATCCTAGTCATCAGATACACTGATGCATTTAGCCCTTTTTCTTTAGTTAATTAATTCACCCTGGTCATCGAATATAGTGATGCCTCTAGTTATTTCTTCTTTATTTTTCATTATTTTAAGTTATTTCTATTGCATTCCATCTCAATTACCTCAATCTACCACAATTTCATAATATCCCCAATTATATACGTATACATAAATTAATACATCATGAAAGGTTTTTTTCCCACTTTCCTTTATTTTGGCCGAAACTTAGGCCTGGTTGTTGTCATTTGGGTCACATATTAATATTTTATGTCTTTTTATGATAACAATTAAATAAAATTAAACTAATAATATGCTTGGTTGAGAATAAATTTAAACAGGTTTATATGAAGATCATCAACAAGCATGAAGAATTAAATGAAGAAATTAATCAATAAGTCCAAGATGCAAAACAAGTGAAGACTTAATTATTAAGGATTCATTTTAGTGCAAATTATGTAAAGCTTTATATCTAATTTGATAAAACAAATTAAAATGAATTCACACACTTCACATTGCATGTATTATATAATTGATATGCATTTAGTTGGTTCAAGATTCATCAAGCTTAAAACTGCTAAAACTAGATTTTAAGTTGAATCGGTCAACCACTTGCCTATACCAAGATAATCGGTCGATCGCTTGTTCATCCGGGATTAACACCCGGGAATCTGCAGGAACTGCTCGACCGATTAACTTGACTAATATGCTATGTCATCTGTTAAAGGAGCACTAACATCTATAAAAACAACTAGTTTTTTAAGAAACATATATATAGCTTATCTAATTGCAGGCTTAAACACTGAAATTTAATATATATTATATACAAGCTATTTTATGAGCAAAAACAACTTTCAAATCATCAATCCTAAATTATACTCATATTTATGCATTAAAACATTCATATTCTTACACAAGAGTATAAATTCTCATATTCACTATACTTAAACACTTTCATGCATTCTAAGTACTATTGAGTGAGCTATAGAGATATAAGCTCCAATTATATTATCTACTCTTTGAAAGAGTTTTATATATTTCAAACAAATTGTAATCCTTCAAGAGTTTATATGAAAAACTATTGGTTATTGGTGAGGTACATCACCAAGGTGAAAAATCTTAAAGAAAGTATTCCTTCAAGTGATGAAAAGGCTTGGTGAGGAATCATTAAAGACATTATAATCTTTGGTTTGGATTAGTAAAGAATACAATACTTAAGACCGGTTTGGTGCTTAAGGTATGAATGTAGGCATGCCAAACCACGTTAAAAACCAAGTTTGTAATTTCTATCTATATACTCTTTACTTTAAGCACTCTAATTATATTGTTGATTAATTGTGTTTAATTAAGTTAATTATAATATTTATTATTAGTAGTAAAACACCTAATTCACCCCATTTTAGGTGTTATTGTTACCTTAATCCTAGAACAACAATTGATATAAGAGCCTATTTCCCTTTATATAAGTTTGCTTAGACTTTGAGTAGAATGACAACCACTAGTTTTAATGTTCAAAATGAAGGATCATCAACCTCTAGGCCACCTTTCTTTGATGGTAATGACTATGCCTATTAAAAAGCTATGATGATTATATATCTTTAATCTGTTGATTGTGATTTATGATTATCTATTGAAAATGGACCAAACAAACATACTAAGATTGAAAATAATATAATGGTTCCTAAACCTAGAAAGAATATACCAATGATGATAAAAAGTTATTATTTATGGATGCTAAAGCTATGGATATTTTGTATTATGCATTAAGTAGAAGTGAATTCAATAGGATCACAAATGCAAAAATGCTAGAGATATATGGCATGCATTAGAGATAACACATGAAGGAACGAATCAAGTAAACAAATAAAAAATTGACATGTTAGTGCATCAATATGAGTTATTTAAAATGCTTCCAAATGAATCAATAACTAGTATATTTACTAGAATGACAACTATCAGTAATAATTTAAATGCTCTTGGTCGACTTATACTAATACCGATCCCATGAGCAAAATTCTTATGTCCTTGCTAAATATTGGAAAGCAAAGAAAAAGGCAATCCGAGAAGCTAAGGATTTCATCAAACTTTCATTGAAAGAACTTATCAGATCATTTATGACTCATGAAATCACTATGGAAAAGCAAAAACTATAAGAGAAGCCAAATAAGAATTTGAAATTCAAAACCATACACCATATTAATAGTGATTATGATGAAGTAGAGGAGGACATTGCATTTATCATAAGACAATTACAAAATTTCCTAAGAAAGAAGCAAGGGAATAAAAAGTTCTTAAACTTCAAGAATGATGAAAATAAGAAAGAATCTAGCAAGGAAGCACTTAGTGTTACAAATGCACAAGACATGACATATAAAGGTTGATTGCCCTCTTTTTCAAAATAAGAAGAAGAACCATCATCACAAACAAGTAATAAAAAAAATGGAGTGATGACTCAAACTCTAACTCAAGTGATAATGAAAAGCATGTTCTAAACATATGTTTCATGGCAATTGAAAGTGATAATGAGGTAATCTATTTGGATGATGAATCTGATCTCTCTTATAATGAATTGCATGATGCATTTTAGACATTGTATGATGAATATAAGAAGTTAGGTTCCAAGTATAGCTTATTGAAAAAAAAACCATGCATGTTTACTTGTTAAAAATGATAATTAAAAAAAAGCATGCATTGTAATTAATGATAGTGATAAAATGAACTAACTTGAAGAGGAAAACAAGGCTTTAAAGAAAATGATTGATAATTTAAACACTATACTAACTAAATTCACTCAAGGCTTTAAGATCTTAGAAACCATACTTGCTAATCAAATATGTGTTTTCAATAAAAGAGGTTTAGGCTCTCAACCTAAGAAAAGTAAAGATATTTAAAAAATTACTTCGTTAAAGCCAAATAATCAAATGACTCAAACTAAACATGTAACTATTGTAGAAGCATTAGTCATTTGATTTATGCATGTCTTATTAAGAATGACAGAGTTAGTAATATAAATTAGGTTCCAAAAAAAACTATCACTAACCATAAAGGACCCAAAAAAGTATGGCATCAAAAACCTCATCTTGATTTTGTGTGTATGGAAATCAAGGGAATATAATGAGTGGTTCTTGGATAGTGCTTATTTAAGACACATGACTAAAGATAATTCATTGTTTCCAAGTATTACCAAGATCAATGGTTGAAAAGTCATATTTGGAGACAACTCAAAAGGAAAGATCATTGGGGTTGACAATATTAGAGGTAAGTCCTTTCCCTCTATAGAAAATGTGTTTCTTGTAAATAGTCTAAAATATAATTTGTTAAGTATTAGTTAATTGTATGATAAAGGCTACAGAATTATGTTTGACCATGCATGTTGTTTAATCCTTGAAAATGATAAAGTTCTATTTGTTGATAATAGAAAAGGAAATGTCTATAATATTAAGATTGATGCATGCATGAGGATAGAAAGTTGTCTTATTGCTTGCATTAATGATAGTTTTATTTGGCATAGAAGATAAGGTCATATAAGAATGGATATTTTTTCTAAACTTGTCAAAAATGAACTTGTTAAAGGTCTCCCTCATATTGCATTTAAAAATAAAAAGTTATGTGATGTTTGCTAAATAGGTAAACAAGTAAGAACACTTTTTAAGAGAAAAAATCACATTTCTACTAAAAGACCTTTAAAATTGCTACACATAGATCTATTTGGACCAACTAGAGCTAGAAGCATAAGTGGTAATATATATGTGTTTGTAATTGTAAATGACTTTACAAGATATACATGAGTTTTGTTTTAAAAATCAAAAGATGAAACTATTTATAAATTTGTAAAGTTTTCAAATAAAGTTGAAAATGAAAAAGGCTTTAAAATCACAAAAATAAGGAGTGATTATGGTGGCAAATTTATAAATGATCTGTTTGAAACATTTTGTGAAGAAAAAGAATACCATCATAAATTTTCAACACCTAGAACTCCCCAACAAAATAGGGTTATGGAAAGGAAAATTTGATCTCTTCAAGAAATTGTAAGAACAATGTTAAATGAATTTGATACCCCTAAATGCTTTTGAATAGAAGCTGTAAACACATGTTATTATGTTTTAAATCGCATTTCCTTGAGATCAGAGTTGAAAAAGACGCTTTATAAGTTTTGGAGAATTAGGAAACCCAACATCTTATATTTCAAAAAAATTTATTCATAAGGTTTTATTCTTAACACCAAGGATAATTTGGATAAGTTTGATTTAAAATCCAATGTTGGTATTTTTCTTGGTTATTCCTCTTCTAGCAAGGCTTATAAAACACTTTGTCTTGTGGAGTCCATACATGTCGTATTTGAGTAAACTCAAAATAAAAAAATTATTGAGATTCTAGATGACATTAATAAAAGTGTTCAACATTTGAGTTTTAATAATAAGACCCCCGTGAAGGCTAACAATGAAGAAATGGACAAAGACCAACCAAACACAAACAATCAATACAAGATGGTAAGTAACTCGTTTGTGCCACCAAATGAGCTAAAGTATGTAAACTCTCATCCTTCCAAGTTCATTATTGGTAATCCCATTGAAGCAACTAAGACTAGAGTATCTCTTAGAAACATTAATGAGCATTGTTCATTTGTGTCGCATATAGAGCTTAAATCCTTCTTAGAAGCAAAAAATGATGTAAATTGGACCTTATCCATGCAAGATGGTCTACACCAATTTAAAACGAATGATGTTTAGGAACTATTCCCTAGACCTAAAAATCAATCTTTTATAAGAACAAAATGGGTTTATAGGAACAAAGTTGATGAACATGGGACCATAATTAAAAACAAAGTTAAACTAGTTGTCAAATGTTATAATCAAGAAGAAAGTGTTGATTATGAAGAAACCTTTGAATAGTGGCTAGACTAGAATCAATAAGAATGCTTTTAGCTTTTGCATGCCATGTTAATTTTAAACCTTTTCAAATGGATATCAAAAGTGCATTTTTAAATGGTTTTATCATGGAAGAGGTATATGTGAAGCAACCTCAAGGTTTTGAAAACTTTCATGTACCCGATCATGTTTTCAAACTAAAAAATGCTTTATATGGTTTAAAATAAGCACCTAGAGCTTAGTATGATAGATTAAAGACTTTTCTCATCGAAAATGATTTCAATATTGACAAAATCAACATCACCCTCTTCACAAAGAGAAAAGGTAAATATATATTATTGTACAAATATATATTGATGATATTATATTTAGTGTTATTAATGAATCTCTTTATAAGGAATTTGCAAAGTGCATGCAAGATGAATTTAAAATGAGCATGATGGGAGAATCAAACCTTTTTTTTTTGGTTTCAAATCAAGCAAACTAGAGATGGCATATTCATCAACCAAAGCAAGTACATCAATGATCTATTAAAGAGATTTGAGATGAAATAAGTCAAGGAAGCCGACACACCCATGAAAACATCAACAAAGTTTGATATTGATGAAAACAGTAAGAATGTAGCCATCATCAAATATCAAGGTATGATTGGCTCATTGTTATATTTAACTGCAAGGAGACCTGATATTATATTTAGTGTTTATCTATGTGCACGTTTTCAAACATATCCTAAAAAATCTCATATTAGTATTGTAAAACGAATTTTTTTGATATTTACATGGTACAATTAATTTAGGGTTGTGGTATCTGAAAGGAAGTGAGTTGAATTTAATTAGCTACGTGGATGTTGATTTTGCTAGGTGTAAAGTTGATAAAAAAAAATACTAGTGGAATATGTCACTTTCTAGGATCATCATTAGTATCTTGGGCAAGTAAAAAACAAAACTTAATAGCCATATCAACAACTAAAGCAGAATATATTGCAACGGGTAGTTGTTGTGCTTAAATATTATGTTTCTTAAAAGACTTTTGACTAAATTTTGATCATGTTATTATTATGTGTGATAACACAAGTGCTATAAGTCTATCTAAGAATGCTATGCAACACTCATTTACAAAACATATTAAAGTGGGACATCACTTTCTAAGAGATCACATGTTAAAAGGAGACATTGTACTTTTGTTTGTTAGCACAAAACATCAACTTATAGATATTTTTACAAAGCCTTTAGTTAAGAATTGCTTTTGCAAAATATGAAGTAATTTAGGTTTTATTCATACTAATGACATTTGAGGTTTTATCTTTGTGTGTATACATTATTAAAAATAAGTTGGACATGTGTAAGTGATGAAATGTATACCCTCTTTGCATGAAAGCTGTGTTTTGCTGTCAAATTCTCTAACAATGTAGATCAGGGACAAACCGGTTGATTGATTCGTCATACCAATTTGTTGCGATGTCGCGGTCGCACAAATTAATTACCCTAGCTTCAAACACAACACACAAGATAATATAGAGCAAGCAAGGGGTCGATCCCATGAGGAAGATTCAAGTCAGATTTTTATGCTAGATGATATGCAATTTGG
>Ga0325400_1003459_pt1 | contig 14271 bp, 10 predicted proteins | sample PopdelMetagenome_2_FD_205662 | JGI IMG/M metagenome (GOLD analysis project Ga0325400, IMG submission 205662) | Populus deltoides microbial communities from Bellville, Georgia, United States - Xylem-PdKOR-R1 | ecosystem: Host-associated > Plants > Phyllosphere > Stem > Wood/Secondary xylem... | reverse complement strand
TTTTTTTTTTCTTTTCCTCAAAGGTTATTCTTTAGGCTGGACTGATTGGTCATTGCTGTTGCTTATGAAAACCAAAATATGTTGAAGAAAATTCAATTTTGTGTAGGCCAAGTGCAAGTTATCAAACTTCATTTCACCTTGACAATCACCACTTGGAATAGATGGTATCTTTGAATTAGTTATATAATTGACACCATCTGTAATCTTTTCCCATCTCAAATGAACTTATTTTATACTTTGGGTAAGAAAGTGGCCTTATTTTACCAATGTTGTCACCAAAGTGCAGGGGCCGAGGGATTTGATTCAGCTCCATCTTCTTCTGGGTCCAATAGCTCTGGAAGATATGAGATTGGTCTGATATATTTGGGGATGATGCATTTACACTTTGGGCATCCTAAGCAAGCTTTGCAAGTAAGCATGAGAAAAATCTCTCTTAAGAAAAACTAGTAATTATTGTACTAGTTTTGCCTAATTCTTACTGACTGAAAACTTAACAAGTTGGATCTCTGCAAGCTCACCAAAAGTTTTTGGTTCAGAACTTGATTTTGAGCTAAAGCTTCAATTATGCTAGCTTGCCAAATCTCAGGGAATTATTGGGTGGTCAGGGATACTTGAGCTTGCTTCATTTGAGTCCAATTAGGGGCATGTGAAATGTTCTACTTTTCATGTTTGTGATTGTTTCCATTCAGTAATTGTTTTGCTTGTACTTTCAGGTTTTAACTGAAGCAGTTCGTTTTTCTCAACAGGTAATCTCCTTATTTAGTGTTTTTTCACACTTCTCAAATCATGATTTCTTATATTCATGCACATGTATGTACTTTTCTGAAAGCTATTTCTGCATTTTGAGGAATATTTTTTTTGTGTGGTTCTTTGGACAGGCATCTAGTTGGGGTGATGCTTGAGCTTGAATTGAATGATTTATTTAAGCTACCAAAATTTTAAATGCTTACCTGAATTTTAAAATGCATTACAACAAGGGTTGCCTATCATCCTCTGCACGAATTTGCATAGAAAAATATAGAAACTTGAGAAGATATTAACCTGCTCCTGGGTTTGTGTATTTTCAAACCCTACTACCTTAGCCTTCTTAATATTCCTGGATCTCTAAGATAGTGAGTGTTTTGAGTATTTTACCAAACTGCTTTTTGAAAAAAAAAATTCAAGAAATGACTCCCTTTTATTTTAAAAACAAAGCCACAATCAGCCTTCCAAATCATGTATTTAAACAAGCACTGTGGACATAACAAACCATATCAAAATGGTTTTCCAACTCGATAGGCTCAATCTCAGTGCTGTCTCCTAGTCTCTTGGTTAAACATAACACATACATTTAAGTAGATGTGGAATGAATTTTTGTTGTTATAGTTCTTTTTGTTGCAACACAATTTTAGAGGCTTTGCCGGACACTGTAGTGCTGTATCTATTCTTAATTCTAATTATTGTTTGTATGATGATGGCTGATTATTGTTGCAGCAAAGTAATGAGAGTTGTCTTGCGTACACTTTAGCAGCTATATGCAATGTATTGTCTGAATTTGGTTGCTCAAGCTCAGCAGGAGTACTTGGAACTTCTTTCTCACCTATAACCAGCATGGACACTTCATTGTCTGTTGGGCAACAATTGTTTGTTCTCTTGAGGGAGTCTCTGAAGAGAGCAGAAAGTTTAAAGTTGAAACGATTGGTTGCTTCTAATCATCTTGCTCTGGCCAAATTTGATTTACTGGTGAGACTGGGAATCACTAGAGTTTCATCTTAGCAGCCTATTACTATTATTTTCTTTTCTTGAAGAGTACTGTAGTATATTACGAATGTGTTTAGGCCAGTGTTCTTGTGATAGTTTATTGTTTGTTAAATATGTAGTTTATTGTTCAATATGAAACAGTGGGTCAGTTCTAGAATCTTCTGTTTCTTTACCTGTGTCTTCCTACCTTTATCAGTGAGTTAAAAACCTGGTAAGAGGAGAAAGCGGGCTTACAAATTCTACACAAACGTTTATTACCAAACCTATGTTGTTTCCAGTAGTTTGTTACTATGTTGTGCAAATAAGAAATATTTCAGTGAACAAGGTGTCTGCTGTTCGCTTGCTTTTGTAGTGAGTAGACATGCAAACTAGCATAAAAAACACAGAAAAGAAGCACATATGAAGTTCTTTTTAAATACTGTTTTTGCAATACACGTGCTTGGGACTTATACTGGAGAGTGGGTCAGTCTAGTGCTGATGCATTTGGCTTGTTTTAGAGATTTAAAGGTTGTTTCAATGTTGTGTTTAAACCTATGAGTTGCTAGTCTTATTGTGAAAAGAATGTTTGCATTTTTTTGTGGTAATATTCTGCTCCCAAAACCAAGCAGTATAATGTCTTTGAGGATCCAATTTTTTCTGGTTCTGTGGAAATATTTCATGGGGAGGGCTATATCGTGGACACTGTTAGTTTGTTCCCAAAGTTTGAAGTCACAAATAATATGCAGAAAGAGTGACGAAGTTCTCGTTGGTCTATTAAGTATTAAATTACATGTTGGTAGAGTTAGTAAACATAGAATTTGGCCAGAGATAAATAAATGTCTCTGAGAATCCAATTTGTTCTTGTTCTGTTGAAATATTACCACACAATGCTACCAAATGCTGGTTTGGTTCAAATTTTGAACTTAGACATGTTCTGTTGAATATGTTCTGGTTTTGTTTATTGGCTAAATTGTACCAGACCCTTGAACTATTGGTCAAAGTACCATTAGTCCCTGGACCAAAAATTTCATGCTAGTAGTCCCTGTAATTGTTTGATTCAATGTAGTCTGCCATTAGTGAAAATTAGGTTTTAGTTCAAATTATTACTGGTTTTATCAAATTTTATTAAAAGAAATATGAAAATATATATTAGGATATTTTTTTAATGAGGTCACGTGACCGTCACATGCCAATTCCATTATAATTTGGATGGAAACCTAATTTTCACTAACACAGACTAAATTGAATCAAATGATTAGTTCAGGGACTACCAGTGCAAACTTTTCACTCCAGGGACTGATGTACTTTGACCAATAGTTCAGGGGGGTCTTGTACAATTAGCCTTGTTTATTTGAATCCATAGCATATTTTAGTTAAATGTTGATTCAGCAGTTGGAGAGTTGTGTAAAAGTTCTTTGACCTTTATACTGTCACAAGCTACTTATTTCAGTTATATTTTGATTTGCAGCATGTGCAAAGACCTCTGCTGTCATTTGGTCCCAAAGCTTCCATGAAGCTGAGAACATTTCCAATCAATGTTTGCAAGGTATTTGGTGCCTTTGGTGATTCTATTTACAGTTTTTCTAAATCTTGTAACATGCAGAATTAGTATTTTATGAAAACCCTTTCTGTTTCCTATTTCCTTGTTGCAGGAATTAAGATTATGTTCTCATTTGATTAGCGAATTTGGCTCTGAAAGCTCCACAATGACAACTGATGGTGTTTTTAGTACAACATGGCTCAACAATCTTCCAAAGTCAATGGATTCACCATTGTTGCCCCAAGAGAATGCACATCGAAACAATTGTGATGCACACCGATTCTTTACGCAACTCAGCTCAGTTCCCAAATCTGTTTTGCAATTATTAGGTTCTTCATACATAATGCGCTCCACTGCTTGGGAGATGTATGGCAGGTGAATTAATGAGGACCCTTCAATATTACTTGTCACCTTTTTGTGCATGACTTTTACCTTTTGGTAAAATTTGCCTGCTTATTTCCTTTGAAAAAAACTTTAAACGTGTGATGCATGAACTTGTCTGCCTTTTCTTTCTAATTTATGGATCTGGATATGATACAGATATTAAGGTTACTTTCTTTGTCTGTGCATAAGTGTTATGTGTATATGCATGTCTTCATATGTGTGCGTATGTTGGATAGTTTGGGACTTCTTCATTCCATTATCATAGCATTCACATTTTATTCAACCCATTTGTTACCTGACCTGCATAGCTCTTCTGATGTCTTGAGCAGCATAGAGTAGTCCACTTTTGATTGGGTGGAGGTGAAGCTTCCAATGAAAAATCCTCAGTCTATTTTTCATATGATTGCCCTTTTGGTTGATGTTGACATTTTTAAATCTTCTTCTCTCTTTTTCTATTTTTCCCGGGATTTATTTTCTTAATTTATTTAGACTTTGAAGCTAGGAATCAGGAAGCGGAACTATATTCATGTTGTTTATAACTTATTTTTTCTGCTTTTTAAGTTTATCTTTCGATGCTCTGTTGCCTTGTAACTCAAAGAAGATTATAATTAGACATTAAAAGAATGTGACAGTAGAAACTGAGAGATGAAATTTACTAGTCTAGATTTCCATTCCTAGTCACACTTGCATTATGCTCTTTTGAGCACTCCTTTCAAAGATTTAACAAAAGCTCTCTCTTAATAAGGGCAGCTTCACTGTGTTCTTGTTTAGTGCAATCTTACATGCTTGTATTACTTTTGTTGGTTTGTTTGAGAATTATTGGACTCTTAATTGGATGTCTTATATTGTGAAAAGTATTTTTTTCTCTTATTGCTTCTAAGTGTCTTGTTTGATTGCTCATGTTTCTTTTTCCTTTTTTAAAGTGCTCCTCTTGCTCGAATAAATTCGCTGGTTTATGCCACTTGCTTTGCTGATGCTTCAAGGTAAACTTAAGCTGAAGTATCAGAAGATTTGTTCATGTGTTGCTATTATTCACTATTCACTATTCACTATTCACTATTCCTTTCTTATTCTTGTATTGTGTTGGTTGTTTTAAGTTCATCTGATGCAGCTTCAGTACATGCAAAGCTCATCCAGCATTTAGCAGTATTTCGAGGATACAAAGGTCAGATTGAATGCTTGAACATCTTCCTATTAGCTTCACAGTATGTTCTTAATGCATTTCTGAAACACCATGGGGTTCTTTTATAAACTTTTAGATTTCAATACATGAACCTGTCACTATTCAGAAGCAGTTGAAAGTTTTTGAAATTATCGTATATTTGGCTGAATCAAATTCCCAAATTTGTATTTTGCCATCAGGCTGCTTTTTGCTTCTGGCTTGGGAGAAGGGGTTGTAAAGAGCTGACAAGTTGCAGTCTCTTTGTAAACGTTCTCCCTCTGACAGCGTAGCAAAATCTTCCTTCAAAAAGGAAATAATGAGTGTAAATAGGCATATTTCATTTTTGTTTGTATTGGTAAATTTGCATAAACTTGTAGTTTTGAAAGAAAAAAAAAGGTTATACAGCGTAGAAAGTCTTTTTCTTCTCCATAACTCAGCATTTTGTTACATGCTCTTACACGTTCACATTCAAACTCATATGTTAACTATTCAAAAACATGTATGCTTGTGCTCAAAATTGTATGTTTACCATTCTTCCTTGACCCATTGTTTTACTTATTCTGTTTTTCCTTCTCTCTGCCACCAGAGGCCTTTGCTGCTCTTAAAGTAGCTGAAGAGAAGTTCTTAACTGTCTCAAAATCTGTAATTTTGCTACTAAAACTGCAGCTACTCCATGAGTGTGCTTTGCATCGGTGAGGCTACTGACTATAGTACTATACATCTCTTTGATGTATATTAAAATGTTTTGAATTAGAACTTCCTCTTCAACTAAGGTAAAATTACTTTGGTATTCAGAGGAAATCTGAAGCTAGCACAACAAGTATGTGATGAACTTGGAGTTCTGGCATCATCTGTCAGTGGTGTGGACAAAGATCTGAAGACTGAAGCAAGCCTTCGCCATGCTCGCACATTGCTTGCAGCAAATCAATTCAGCCAGGTATACATATTTTGACATGTAAATGTCTTCCACTTGATTTACTTAAATTTTAATGAAATAACATTGAGGGTTAGTGTTTCATGTTGATGGAAATGATTAATAGTGTTCTTTACCCTGCATGGATTCTTTAGAAGCTAATTCCTGGAAGGAGCAGGATGGCATAATTTACTACATTTCATAAATTGCTAATTTACTGCAAATTCAATGTTGAACACACGCACACATGTATGTTTGTATGATTATTAGAGCTTAATAAGAATCACGTGCAAACTCTGTGGGTGCTCAGCTTCCCAGATAATTAGATTTGCATGCTTTATTGTAAAAGCCAACTACTGGAGACGGAGAGAGAGCATTTGGAAGGTAGGTCTAGGTAAAGTGACCACCTAATGTCCCAGTTTTATTCAAAGTTTCTGAATCCACAAAGAAATAGGGTTCTTAATGCACAAGAACTGAGAAAGAAGAGGCAAATCTGCCTCTCGCATCCATACACTGCTTTCAAATATAACGCACAAAGGCACTTTTGTAGGCACTCAAAAGCCTGGAAGAGTACCAACTAAAATAGGAAATATAATATTTTAAAATAACAACTCTTAATTATTGCAAATATCACTATAAGAAAACTTCCTGAATTACAAAAATACTACAGAACCAATAAATTACAAATATCTTGAAAGTTGATCTTCTTGTACCTCGTCAGCTATTGGTGTTGGTAAGTGACAGCAATGGTGACAATCATGAAGGTTATGGTGTTGATGCATATATGATAGTTGTGATGGCAAAGAAGGGTGGTGTTGTTATTGATGCTAGAGTTGGTGATGATGGTCAGGGGTGATGGTATTGGTTGTGGGGTGGCAATGGTAATAGTATTGGTGATGGTGGCATTAATATTGATAGCTAACCAAATTTTATAAACTTTGCGAAGTGGAGACTCCTGCTTCAATACAGAAAACAATAGCTAAATGAGAACAGTATCTGATTAAACTCGTAACTGAACATGGAAATGCCTGCTAATCACAGCACCAATTGAACAAAATTTAGAAGTCTCCTGGATATCTTTTTCATTTGTACCCTGTAGAGTGCTAGAGCCAAGAAAACTAAATCAATCCCAATAATCAGTCCACCATAGCCATGTGTGTATGCTGGAGTCCATTGGTTTCTGGGTTAAGTGTTGTATTAATGGACGGTCCTGTAAAAGCTGAATCAAATGAAGTTTTATGGTGGTAGAGCTGGTACAGAAAGTAGAAAATGAGGCTGTAAACTAAACAACAAGCACGAGGCAATAACCAAAAGATTATTCCCTTTTTGCAAGTCGGTACTGCATCTTCCCTTCCTGGATGTCTCACTATTCATTCCCCAAACTGTTTAATTATTTTTCCATGGCTTTAGGTTCAGTAATATTCCTTTCCTTTCTGATATGTCAGTCTTTTGCAGGCTGCCGCTGTTGCACATTCTCTCTTTTGCATGTGTTACAAATTCAATATGCAGGTTCAGAATGCCACTGTTCTTCTTTTGCTGGCAGAAATTCACAAGGTACAATGACAGATTGGATAAGTGTTGATAGATTTAGCTTCCTTTGAAGTGACCTATCTTGTTATTTCAAGATGTTGGAAAACTTTTGCACGATGCTATTATTAAACTTGGTTTTCTATTCCTCTCCTAAATGAATAGGGGAAAGGGGGCAAAATACACCCATTAGCTTGCCCGAAGATGAAATGGAAATATTAGACAGAGGACTTGCACATGGTGACCTCTGATTACCCTGAAGGGCCATTGAATTTCTTGACACTAACTTGGTCAATCTTGCAGTGTTTTCTTTATTTCCCCTGACATCGATGCATTTGGATATATTTTATCATTTGAATGTATGTCTGTAGGTATACTTTTGATGAGCAGGTAAACTCATTGTATCCATTAAAGCACTATTATGTGGTTAGTTTGCATAATAAATCTGGATGGATGAATTTAGCCCTTATAGGGGCTATCTGTCATGTGGTAGTGTAGTGAATTCTCTTTGGAATATTTATATGTCGAAGTGCAGAAATGATATAAAACTTCTTTTACGTGTCATCAGAAATCTGGCAATGCTGTTTTAGGCCTTCCTTATGCATTAGCAAGCCTCTCATTTTGCCAGTCATTTAATTTGGATCTACTCAAGGCATCAGCCACTCTTACCTTGGCTGAGTTGTGGCTCTCATTAGGATCAAATCATGCAAAGAGGGCTCTGACCCTTATACATGGGGCTCTACCCATGATTCTTGGTCATGGAGGGTTGGAGCTCCAAGCGAGGGCTCAGATCACTGAAGCAAAATGCTATTTATCTGATCCTAGCTATTCAGGTTCCACTCTCTCATCTCCATTTCTTTTTCCCTAGGGGAAGGGGGGCTCATTGTTGGGTTAAACATATTTTATTTTTTTAAATTCCAAAATAACTTTCTTTTTTGTTGATTTTTCTCAGTTTTTGAAGATTCTGAGGTTGTGTTAGATCTTTTGAGGCAAGCTTCTGATGAGCTTCAAGTGTTGGAGGTTTGTAGATGTCTGAATATAAGTATTTGAATATCATGCATTTGGTTGTCAAATATAGGAGTTTCTTTTGTCCAAATTCTGAAAAAGATTACATGTTTTTTTCTTCGGCAATCAAAGATTAGTTCTTTGGTTCCATATTATTTCAGTATTTGCAATATTGCATATCACCTATTCTGCAACTTCTCTAAACACAGGATATTGTTGGAGCGTTTTTCTGCTCAGACTTCCTTTTCCTTTTCTACTTGTAAAATTTAACATTTTCACACATGTTTATTAACCTAAATTTTCCAGAACATGGCAAAAACGCGGGCTCTTTCTTTAGGGTTTCATTATTATAATTAGTGTTGCTTTTGTTGGACAGTATCATGAGTTGGCTGCGGAAGCTTTCTATTTGATGGCCCATGTTTTTGACAAACTTGGGCAACTTGAGAGGAGAGAAGAAGCTGCAGCTTCATTCAAGGAACACATGATGGCTCTAGAGAATCCTCAGGCTGAGGATGATCCTTTACTGAACATGTTGTGAAGAAAATTACAGTTGTATTTCATGCAAGTTAGAATCCTGATTATTTTAACAACAGTAGCTTTTACTTGCTATGTTTTACACCATGTAACATTTCTCTGTTGAGAACTTGAGATGCGTATATGAGAATTAAGATGCGTACCTTGATTCATAATTTGTGTCCATCAAGAGGGTGTGTTATTCCTGAGCTTACATTATAGAAGTGTGCGAAGATAATTTTTTAGTGCTATTATGTGCTAGATCAGTTACCAAATTTCACACTTCAAATCTTCATTATTATAAAATTGAAAACTCTCGACATTTTATTACAGTACACAGCCAATTTTTTTATTTTCAGTGATCATACACACTGAAGTTGAATTCAGAAAGTAGTAGATAAAAAACATTATGGATAAACATATTAAGTAACGTCAGGTGGCACAGGATGATTGCTGTCCTGATCCATGCTTCCTGATTACAGCTTAAGCTCCAAACAACCTGGATGTAGGGTGAAAATGGTATGAATTCCTTTACTGCGGGATCCAAACAAATTTGCTATTCAGGTTTGTAGTCGTGCCTCTGCAATCACGACTGAGCTCGTCTTGTACTGCACGATTCAAAATCTGCAAGTTAGCTTGCATGTAATGTTAGAAAAGTGAAAAAAGAAATTGCACCAAAGAAATTGTCCAGAAAAGAATTGGTACTTTTGGAGGATCAACTTCCTTGCTTTGCTGGCTTTTGAGCTTCTTCAGTTGGGATAAGCACATTCATTGCCTAGAAGTGTTACATGAGGGGCATGTGAAAATTTTCAGGAGTCCTGTTATTGTTGATTGTAAAGCTGTAAGTAGAAAGTAGAGAGTGCGTACCAATCTCCTGAATTGAAGATTATAGAGCATCTGGATGTATCTCTGCTTGGCTAGTTTCTGCTCCTTGTTGAGCTGCCTCCAGAAACTATACATGTTACCCATGTTCAACAATTTCTTTGCATAGATCTTCCATGTATAGCTGCAAAACAAAGCGAATAATGATTCGGTTAGTAAACATAAGGGAAAGAACAAAATTTAGGATGTTGTATGTCGCAAGTGTTCTTACCATTCGTTTATCCGTTTCAACCCTTCTGCCGCAAACTTATTCCAGTATCCTGGATCCACCTTGCACTTCTCAAAGAAATCGGCGATAATGTTGCTCGACTCATCTCCATTTTGGGGATCAATATGGAATCCTGAGATCCCGTCAACGATTATTTCAGCTGGGCCTCCTTGGTTGGTTGCAAAGGTGGGCAATCCGCAGTTCATGGCCTCGATGACTGTGAGTCCAAATGCTTCATAGAGAGCTGGCTGCACGAAAGCTCCATTTGTATCAGCGATACAACGGTACAGTTCTCCATTGCGATTTCTATCAGTCTGAGCTGCTATCCATCGGAACTGACCGTTGAGTCGGTACTTCTTTATCAATCCATGCATCTTCGTTATTTCAGCCATTTCTTCTCTGTCTTTAGATTTGTTTGGATCAAAGAATCCACCAACTATAACAAGATTAACTAAGCCTCTCAGTCTCTTGTTCTTCCCATACCACTCGGTTAGTCCAGTAAGGTTCTTCACTGTATCGAGCCTTGCCATCGAGAAGATAATAGGCTTCTTCTTGTCCTCTAAATATCCACTGTTGTTCAAATAATTTCAGATAAGATGCTGGGTAGTTCTAGTGATTCTTAATGACGATCTTAAGTAAATGATCTCTGAGTACTTACATGTGTTCATCACTGACCACTTTGCTATACAACAATTCTTCAATGGCAGGATGAAACTTCGTGAATCGTCTTTGTTTCTCCGTGTATGGGAAATAGACAGATTGATCAGCCCCAGGTGCAGCAATGTTGAACTTCGGATCAAAGACGTCGATGCCAGATAAGACTCTGCAGAGCCCTGGCAGTGTGAATGAAGCATGGCTCTCATACTGCCCAGGTCTATCTTTGCTGCAAACAATATAACATGGTTTTTAATACATTTTTATGGTTTAATGGAGAATTATTCAGAGATGCGTGGATAATTTTCTTACCTTCCTGCAATCTCCTGATATGTACTAGCTATGATGAAATCGGTTGCATTCATGGCAATTGTATCGGCCATAAATTGGCATGAGAAGTGGTACTTGGGGTCTAATTCCTTCCACTTGACATCTGAATTTTCGTACTTCGTCTTCTCCAAAGCATGTGCAATAGTTGCCTGAGTTATCCCAAGTTTACTAGCCATGAGAGTTGCTGCTAAATTCCCATCAGTGTAGTTTCCGATGATGAGATCCGGCTTTCCTTGCATGAGGTCTAGGAGCTTGGTTATAACATCCTGATATAAAAACAGACGAGTACATTCAATAATGACAGGAACCCCCAGAAGATGAATGAATTATCTGATAGTTCAAAACATGCCTGAGTAAACTTCTCGAGATAGGGATAGACATCGAAACGAGAAACCCACTGGCGGAGGACCTTATTTTCTATGCTGAATGGCACCCTAAGGATGTTTGAATGCTTGGTGCCATTAATCGATTCCAATTCCTGGTTGCACTTTGTTCCTCGAGCTTCAGGAATGAGTCGCGTGACCTGTTTAGGCAAGAACATGATTAGACAAACTCCTGAAACCCTGATTATTTAGTCATTCCTTGTGAGGTTAATGAACTTACCACAACAATTTGAGGTTTTATGTTAAGTCCTTGTTGCTCAATCCTAAGCAGCAATTCATCTTCCAAGGCTTTAACTTGGTCTAGGATGTAGACCACCTGTTTAGAGTAGCAGCGCAGGTTTGTGATCGAGAATAGCAAGTATCAGTAGGCTTGTTTTTACTGCATCAGGGAATTGAAATTCATACCTGTCCACCAGTATCTGGCAAACCGAGGACATCTGCTTGACCAAAGTAACCGTGAGGAGAGAAAATTACAACATTGAATACAGTTGGCAGCCTGCTAAAAAATTTCTCCATGTTCAATGGATCCGGTACTTGGAGAACTTCTGAGAGACATCTCATCGTCTCCTTCACTCTCTCTGCAGTATTACCCCATCCCTTCTCGAAGCCCCACGCTTTGAAGCTGCGAAACAAAGAGCATCAATTTCCAGGGTCTGATAATGTGAAATTTCAGTGTCTGATGACAAAAATGTTCACCTTGTCTCAAAATTCTGATATTGGGTGTCCTTTGGAAGTCCTGAGAGGTAAACTTCAGCAACTATCAGTGCCATCCGAAGCTTTCTGACAGAGCTAAGGGTCTCATTTATCATTAGTTTCTGCAAATTCAGAGGCATCAGAAATCATATATACAAGGACTTGAAACTTTCTGTATAGAAAATGAAGTTGTCTCGTTCATACTTCTCCTTCATGATTCAGAGATAGCAAGTAATCCACCAGAGGCTGAGCACTCTCCAGGCGGCCGCTTAGCTTTGAAGTTGCAAACTTAGAAACAAAACCAAGTCCATTTCCAATGGAAGAAGATAAGGTCAAGTGAGGCACAGAGAAATCAAATGCTCCGAAATCGACTTCCAATGCATTAGCATCCTTTGCCCTGCAAAGACAACAGGTTTTTGAGTAGAAAAACTCGGTCAAATACTGAAGACTAAACAGAAGTGTATAGAATATAGCGTACCAGTTCTCATCATATATCATTTCCTTGAATTTCAAGTAGTCTGTAGCAGTGATGCCCTCAACCGAAAGATCAGAAGAGTTCACCTTCACAAATTCCCAGAATCCAGGGCTTGGTCTAATGGATAAAGCTACATAAGGTGGATTAACAACTGCTTCCTGCAAATCATAGGAGTAATTATATTATACTAATTTCAAAAGTTCCAAGGATAAAAAATGAAACCCATGTAAACTAAAAGGATGAAATTGCCTTTTACCAAAAAAGAAATGACCAGAATACAAACCTGAATAGAAAACCAAATGTCACCTAGTAAACCTTGCAGGACCCTGGTTCTTTCAACCTGATCATCTATAACATTCTCCATTTCATCAAGTAATTGCTGAAGCTTCATTGTTCTCCTTCCCTTTTCTATGTACTTGGCAAAACATCTCTTCATGTGGTACCTGCTTTGTTTCAAGGCTTCTGGCATGTTGTCAGCTATAGAGTCAGACCTCTTCAAGGTTGCCATTTGTAGTAACGCTCTGTTTTTTGACCACAACTCGAGTTTTGAAGGTAAGAAAATGGTCACAGAATGTTTTTGATCAACTCTTGTTTAGAATAACCAATTTATAGAGCGATGGTACGTGTTTGATCGGTGCATGAAAATGGGTTTGCTTTGGTTGTAATCAAGTGATTGGCTGATGGATTTTGTTCTCAGGGTAAAGGATGCTTAAAGGCGAGTGCAAGAGGAGGAAAAGAAAAAGGAAAGGAATTTTAAGAGCTTCGAAGAGATTCTTGGTTACTAAAAAATGCTATCACTCAAAGCAATGCTCAATATTCTTTCCTTTCCGTGCTCGCAAGCAAGAACAAGTTTGCACTGGTAGTCCCTCAATATTCTTTCCTTTGTTTTTCTTTTAGATTAAATCTTTCACCAGATCAAGAAAAATGACAATTTACTTCTTTATTAACTTCAAATTTCTCAAATGCGTGATTGTTATCATCAAACAAAACAAAAGACACAGAAAACAACAAGAAACAAGGGACACGTCTCTCTATTTTTCTGTTGCTTGTTCGAAAGCTAGAAAAATGATGTTGTAGCTTCTTAACCATGCTAACTTCCGTTTGGGATCCATATTCAAGCTCGAGAACTTCTAGTTAGGTAACTCTTGACTCATTCCAAAATTAGTCGTAGGGAAAAAAAATGGATACATTGGACCACAAGTCTTAATTTTTGGCAATTGCATGCACACGAAACTAGCTTTTTGTTTATGTTGGAAAGAAACAGGGTTTGGTATTTTTGGATTTTGCTAAAAAGCAAAAACAAAACGATAACGGAGACGAAAAAGAAAAGGTTCGGTTTTGCAAGCATTTTTTTTTATATATATAAAATAAAAAAAATATTTTGATATTTTCTAGAAAACGATGAATTACAAGTATATGCATTAAAAAAAAAAACTAATTAATAATTCGAGTTGTTTGGGGACTAATTCGAAACGACCCAAACTCGCCTAAGATCCACACATTTTTATTGGGTTTGGGCACGGTCCAGCCCAAACAGCCCGAAATCGAACTCTATTCTGCTTATACGTCAGTACACGTGGCAGAAGCCCACTTGCTCTAGGGTTTTAGAAACAGCAGCAAACCCTGCCTCCCTTCGCCTTTATAAACCCCTCTTCCCAAGCCAGTTGATGCCTCATTGAGTCATTCTTCTAAACCCTAAGCGTCTCTGTAGACTTTCCAATTTCTTAACTTCTGATTTGCCTTCTACTGATTTCTAGCTGTTTTTACAGCATAAGCGTTGCGTCTGAGCTGACGCTATATGTTATTTTTCGTTTCTGCAAAACCCATTTAGGAGTTCATTAGATTTTTACACTATGCCCTCTGTTGTATGCATATTTGGAGAT
>Ga0325400_1003457_pt1 | contig 14271 bp, 8 predicted proteins | sample PopdelMetagenome_2_FD_205662 | JGI IMG/M metagenome (GOLD analysis project Ga0325400, IMG submission 205662) | Populus deltoides microbial communities from Bellville, Georgia, United States - Xylem-PdKOR-R1 | ecosystem: Host-associated > Plants > Phyllosphere > Stem > Wood/Secondary xylem... | reverse complement strand
AAAAAAATGTAAATAGATCGATCACTATTTAAAAAAATAAAGCTAAACAAAGCAATTTAAAAAATAAGAGAAAGGTTAGCCCTTAATGAGCCTGAAAGGCTAGGTCCACGTGCTTGATATCTAATGAAAAATCCTGGGCACAAAGTCTAGGCTTGCACTTGGAATTTTTTTTCTAAGGAGTGGACAACATGCTCTAATTTTTTTGAACCCAAAACCCAATTTTTAGATTGTTTTCACATTAAAAAAACCTCAAAAACACCATATGAAACTAAAAACACCATATGAAACTCAAAAAGCCAATTGCCAATCCCAAAAAAACCCAAAATCATTATAAAAAAAATGAAAATCAAACAAATAAAAAAACCAAATTAAACCCTAATTTAGTTTTCTGGCATGTTCATAGAAAAACATAACCCATATTGCACCACTTTCGAGATAAAAACTTGTTGACACAAATCTTAACCTTTTTTATGGTTGGAATATTGCTATTCAATTATTTTCTCTCTTCTAAAAACTTTTTAGTGATCACCACCAGAAAATTGGTGAATACAAACAGAAATACTGACAAATTTTTTTGTTGATATTTTGCTATTATATTGACTGACCGAATTTTTCTTCTATCACTAACCCCATCAGTAAATACCAATGAAAATATGTTATTGGTGTATATCGAGGGAATCGCAATCGGAATAGAAGGAATAAAAAAATCCAAACAATGCAATGACATGTAAGTTTTTACAGACGCAATTATCGGTAGAATTACAGTAGGATTTAAACAAGCAAACCATACAGTGATATGGCATTAATACCGATAGAATGGCTGATGGAGTCACCGTCGATAAATCTATCGGTAATATTTAATATATGACTTGCTGCTCGAACCTCCTCTCCCCCTCCCCCCATTTTTACTTCTTCCTTGTAAAATTTCTATGCAACAAAACAACTCCCCTCAATCTCTACTCAACTCAACCTTCCATAACTTTTTGAGTCACAATAACACTCTATTTGTCAGCATCTGTGTTTTGATTAAACTTTTATTGAGGATTCTCCACCTTAAGTAAGCAAATCTATCTTTTTTTTTAATTTGAATAAAATTTTAAAATGTTATTTTTTTTTTGCATATTTTTGTAATATATATATATTTTTTGTGTGTTTACTTGTTTTATTGTTTTTTCTCAAACAAACTTGTTTTATGGATTTATTATTTGTACATGTTATGGTTTGTTTTAGATTTTGTAAAATTGTATTTGTTTTTAAATTGTTGAAATTTATGTCGAATTACCGACTTAGGTGTTTTGTGGTGAAATAAATAATGGCTTGTTTAACGGGTTTGTTTTAGATTTTGTTAATTTTATTTTCAAGTTGTAATTTCTGTTAATGTGTATAAATTTGTATCTACATAGAAAATTGATAATAAATTAAGAGAATTATTAAAATATGTTGAATAATCTTAAGTTAAACCAATATTTTTTCAAATTTATTTAGTTAACGTAGTTAATTAATATATGTTGTCATCATTATTTGATATAGGTTCAATAGAAGATGTGTAAAAATATCTAATCAGAGCATTACGTGTCCATGCAAGATGTGTAAAAATAAAAAGTTTCTCGATCCAGATATTGTAACGATGCATCTTTTACAAAAAAAAAGGTTTATAGAGGAATATCTGTGGTGGTATGCACACGGAAAACCATTTGTTTCTTACGAGACCATGGTAGAAATGATGGTTATGTCAACTTCTAGTGTTGACAACATACATGGAGTTGAAGATGACAATAGTAATCCTTATAGAACAATGACTTTCCCTCTTCGCTTTCAACATTTATGGATTGAATTAAAAAAAATACAATTTGGTACTAAAATGTGAATCTCTAAAATAACAGGGACTAGATGATAGGAAATCTGAAACTTATAGGACAATGACTTTCCCTCTTTGCTTTCAACATTTATGGATTGAAAATTAAAAAAAATATAGTTTGGTACTAAAATGTGAATCTCTAAAATAATAGGGACTAGATGATAGGAAATTTGAAACTTTAGGGGTTGAACCGCACCAAAATCTAAATGAGGCATGCATTTAATTCAAGAAGAAAAATTCATTGTGAATACAAAGAATAACAAATAAAAAAACTTGAGATAATCCAATTGAAAAAATGAAGGACAAAACAATGCAGGTAGATTGCAAATAAAAAATTAAATCCTAATTTTCAATTAAATAAATTTTAAAGGATAAAAATGAAAAAACATTAGCTTGAAAAAATGATAAAAAAAAAAACCAAATCTATCACGGGTGAATCTTCTAGAGCTGGATTAATTTTCCAAACTTGTAACCTGTAAAATCCTAGACATGGGCTTAACCAAGAAGTTCAAATCCAAACTAATTTAATGTTGAAGGATGAAATTGAGTAAAAACAAATACCAACCTAGCTAAACAATTTGGCAAAACAAAAAAAAATAACAATAAAAAGAATGAGGCATAAAATATGATAGGAAAAAAAATAATAAAGGGTGAAATCTAAAAGAAATTCAATTCTAAAAATTATCTCAGATTATATAAATAATAATTAAAAGAATGAACACCAAATTTGACACATGAAAAAAATTAAGTGAGGATAAAATTAAAACAAAATACCATTTGGATAAATTATTTAAAATAAAACAAATATTAGCCAAAAGACCAAGGACTAAATAAAAAAGACTCGAATTATATAAATAGCAATTAGAAGAATAAGGACCAAATTTGACAAATGAAAAAATTGAATAAGGATGAAATTGAAATAAATTTATTTTCATAAATTATTTCAAATAATACAAATATTAACCAAAAAACCAGGGACTAAATCAAAAGGTAAGAGAAGTTAAAAGGCTGATTTGAAAAATTACAAGGCAGGTGTAAACATCAAAGAATAGAGAGAGAAAAAAGAAAAAGGAAAAGAAATGGTCGCTAGAGCCAAATCGGAGAGTCGTTTGGTGTATACACGGTTGGTACATGGAGGAAACACCGAGAAGAATCAAACGTTGTCCCGGAATAGTGTTTTTTACCACCAAAATCATCGACGCTCATCATTTAAAGATGACATAGCGACTAACACGTGGAAATTGTTTTTAATGCTTTTAATCTATCAAAAGACCAAAATGCCCCTAACTTTACCCAATAACAATGAAAAAACCAAAAGTACAATGCTAGAAATACCATCACAACCAGGCATAAAAAATTGAACTTCAATGGTAAGTATGTATTTTTACTATGCTTCTCAATAGAAAAAGATGAAAAACCCATTATTGTCAATTAATTGTGTTTTTTTTTTTTATCTATAAAGGCAAATTGATTATTTTGTTGTGTACATTTAATATAAAAGTACAAATATAACCCACTGTAGCATCCAAGAATTTCTAACCTCTAAAGGTATTAATGTTATTTTATTGTGTATTCAAAAAGAAAAATATTTGTCTTGCCCTCGGCAATTTGAAAATGCCGAAATAATCTTATTGCATACACAATCAAACTCTTATCCATTAGCATATGAGTTTTTTTAAAAGAGTAATATGGTAAAAACATTAGTGGTAGGGTCATAGTGTTTTAACTATCCTTATCATTTTATTTTTAAAAAAAAGAAAATTCTAATTCTAATGTTTCCTCAACTGCTTTGCCTAAGATTGAAGGGTTTTCAGATTGATAGAATCTGAAATTCAGGAACACCTCGAGACTCTATTTTATACATATGAATTATGAGTCTGAATTTCACTGAATATTAGACCCAAAGTTTTCTCAATTGGTTTGCATTAGATTGAGGGATTTTGAGATTGGATGCACTTTGGAATATATATGTGTAGCTATAGAAGAAGCAGCAGAAATGGAAGCTGGAATTCTTCCATTCACATTCCTTAGCCTCGTATTTCTTTAATTGTTGACCCTATTTGCACGAGAAAGTTGACAGTCACTGGTTATTTTGCAGACAGATAAGCTATACACCATTAGAGCAGTGTTGCTGACTGAATCATTTTGCAATGGCAAAGTCCCTGTTAAGTTAAAGGTCTTGTTCGGTGGAAGGATGGAGGATAGAGATGGAAAGAGTAACCTGAAATGCTGGGGGAGGGAGGATGTAAAGCAATCCTTCTTCTCTCTAGTTTTTTGGTTGGGGCAAGAGAGAGGAGGTCAAAGCGAAGACTTGAAGGTGAAATAAAAAAATCTTTTTCCTTCCCCTTATAATAATCCCTCTTTAGAATTGGATAATATGAACCTAGAAGAAAGGGATGTATCCTTGTTTCCTGCTGAGTGCGTGGCCGCCCATCTCCATGGCTAAGAGTTCTGACTGTCAGAAGCAGCTTGTCCATAAAGTGAGGAATAGCTGAGATGAGAATCTAATGATGCACGTCTTGAGGGAAAGTGAGGGTAAAAGAAGCTGGTTTAGCAATGTTAAGGTTAAGGAGAGGGGGCATCAGTTGAGGACAAGGTAACAGATTATTGTCAAAGGTGGTCGTGTTCTATGTGAGCTATGGATCTGCGCCATTGCAGGATAATAATCATATCAAATAAATTAAATGGGTGAAATAAAATGTGATGTGAGTTGGATTAGTGTGAATGGTTCTTGCCATAATTTTTTCTCCAAAAACAAAAAACAGAATGGAGTGAAAGGAACCAACCCCAACTAGTACATTATAGATTCTTGCTCCATGTTTGTAATTTGACTATTGAGAGTTCACGTGAATCTTTTTGCAGATTAAATATCACATATAACCAATATTATTATTGTTATTATTATTATTATTATTAAAAGCAACTAGAAGGGCTCTTGATTATACTCTTACTACTTTCTTACATGTCACTTGGATTGAAGCAATTTTTTAAATTTTAATTTAATCTTCAAATTTTTATTTTGCACAATTAGTCCTTTTGAGATGAAATTAGCATCACGTTGCATATTTTTTTGGGAGATAAGGTTGAATTGAAAAAAAGAAGATAAAATAAGTGGCGGCTTTAAAATTTGTTTGAAAAACACATTTTAGTCTCCTATTTTTTTTATCTATCACGTGACTGGTCCCTTTGATTTTAGAAAATTTAATTTTGTTATCAAACTTTATTTTTTTTATTTTTCAATTATTTTTTCGTGGAAGAGATAATAGGGCTCATTAGATTTCAGCGTAAAAAGAGAAAGTTGACGTAACGACGATTCCAACCATCAAAACAGTTGATTTTTGTGCCAAATAGTTCTATGTGATGAAAGAAGTTCAAATAAGATGTTTTTTTTTCTTTTTACCTTGAAAGAGCCTAAAAAAACATATTTGAGTTCAAGAAGATTTTTTGTTCGAGTTGATTTTGGATTTTGAGGCAGTTTTTTACATTTTTTGGAGGTCATGGATTGGTTTGACAAGGTACTTAGAGTGTTTTCTAGGTGTAAATAAGTTGAAAATGAATTTTCAAAAGAAAAATCAGGAACCTTGTTTTTTCAATCACTGTGGGGAGCTCTAGATAACGCGTTATCTATTTTTTTCAAAGTAAATTGGGGCGAATAACATGTCGTCCACTCCATTAACTATAAAAGAATAAAGGTCCGTACACGAGCCATTTTTTCATATGTCAGGTGTATGGTCTAGCTTACTAGGCTCAACAGCTCCTAGTCTTATTCTTATCTTTTAAAAAAAAATTTAATTTTTTTATATATTTATATATTCATTTTTTTTCATTTACTAATGTTTTCAATTTGATTCTTATTCTTTTGATTTTTAATTTTTTTCCTTAACCCTTTTATAAAAGTTTTATTGTTTATAATTTCACCCTTCAAACTAAGTTTATAGTGTTTTTTGTTCCATTTTGTCCCTCATTTTTTTGAATTTTTTTCTTTATATTTTTATTATTTTCATTTTGGCTCTTATTATTTTAGATTTTTTTAATTTTATCATTTAATATTTTATTTTCTAGGGATTGACTTTTATGATTTTTTTTTATAAACCGTAGTACAAGTTTAAAAAGTTAATAGGTTAACATCTTTTTTTAATCTTATTTTATTTTCTAATATGATTATTCGAAAATGTTGTTTTAGTCATCTCCCAAACTTTTTTTTCATGTTAAAAATTTTTGGTCGAGCATGCAGCCCTACCCTAGCCACCAATCTAATTACTGTTGCAGTAAAGGTATTTCTATGTTTTTTTTTTTGTTTTTTTTTTTTTTTGATAAACCTCGTTTTACCATGGAATTCATCGCGGTGCTACTTTCAAATTATAGCTGCAATCTTCATGAGTAAAACTTCTTTTTTGGTCCATGCATAGCCTCTTGATTGTTTTCAGGAAATAATCTATTGACTACAGTCCTCAAAGATGGGACTGTTGCGTTGTTCATCAAGTATGAGTGATATACTTAGCTTTCTTAGCACACGCTCTTCCCATCTCATAAATTCTTATCTTTTGTTCCTTCTGCTTATGTCGGCCTTCATGTTCTGTAATTCTCTTTGCAGGTCTCCAGATGGTATTTGATTTTTTTTTAAGGAGGCCGCCGCCGCGGCGCTGCTGCTGCTGCTTTAGAAGGAAATCAATATTAATGTTCTGATCAACAACGCTGGTGCTTTTGTTGGATGCTCACTTGAAAGGAGTATACTTGCAACTGTACAATTTCCACATTATAATTCATCGCTGATGAACACAGCGTTTGCGATTGTAGGTAAGAGGTCTCACTGTCTCTCTCACTATCGCCAGCACACACACAAACGCACCGAGCCATTTTCATTAATGTTCTGATCAACAACGCTGGTGCTTTTGTTGGATGCTCACTTGAAAGGAGTATACTTGCAACTGTACAATTTCCACATTATAATTCATCGCTGATGAACACAGCGTTTGCGATTGTAGGTAAGAGGTCTCACTGTCTCTCTCACTATCGCCAGCACACACACAAACGCACCGAGCCATTTTCCATCACCAACATGCTTAGGTGGAGGACATCAAAACCTGAATCAATTCCGTTGTTTTTGGAGACAAGAACTGATGGTCTAACCAACGTGATAAGGCAAAGAATGGACTAGTATAAGACTCGATTGAAAACTTTGAAAAATTGTTAAAGCGAAGGGGCCAAGCCCATCTTTGTGGTTGTTGCGCACTCCTTGTCAACGAAAACTCCTGGTCAGATATCATACGTGGCACCATACGAACAGGGCTGGTCAAAAGATATTCGATACATTCAAAAAGACATAACATTTGGCCATTCTAATTTCTTGATTTCAGGTGGCAAGCTAGTAATGATCTGGTCCGAGACAGTCATCATTTTCTATAAAGTGGTTTTTTGATGATAGCTCACCCACTCTCAACTTGCAATAATAGGATTGAATTTACCCTTCTGTCATCTATTGAAAAGAAATCTTTTCTTCATGAAAGCGCAACAAGGGTAATGAAGAAAAGCTAAAACGGAAGTGAAAATGATAATATGAACAATACATTTCAATGCCAAAGAACACACAAAAAGCATTGAATTACAATTCCGTTCACTTGAGTCACTGAGCATTACTCTTCAATGGCAAACCAGAAACTGAAGGAAGACGACCGGTTGAAGCAGTTCTTCCAATAGAATTTAGAGTGAAACTAACTAAGTGAAAGGGTGAAACCACGTCTCACTTTGAAGCACTATCTATGTGTTATCCAGAAATAAGTTAAAGCAAACAGTGAAAAATAAATAAACAAGCAGAGAGCAGCAACGGCTAATTACTCACCAAGATCCCTTATACAACTCAGTAGTAAAAACATAGAATGAAAGGTCATGCAAGGAAGCTCACTCGGGAATTTTCATTTTTGCAATTGTTTATCTGCATTTCAACAAGATTCAAGTAAACAACAGTAGAATTGATCTATTTAATCAAATATCATGCCAGCTCACCTGGTTCTTGAGTTCCCAAGCGTTAGCTCTAGATCGTCTGATCCACATTCTTCATGGATCCTCTCTCCTTCCCATGGCTTCACTAGACCAGTAGCATTACATCGAAATGCAAACTCATCTGAAATCTCGGCCATGGGAATATCAGCTGTATGATCAGAGCCAGCTGCGATGGCAGGTGAACATGTACCACTTTGACCGGGAGTCCACATGCGGGATCCACCATTGGATCCACCACCAGCTAAAGCCTCTTCCTTGAAGCCAAATGGGTTGGAGGCAACTAGGCTGAATGTGGGAGACGTTGGACCCCCTTGTGGTATTCGAATCCCCCTAAACCATTCTGGATCGGGAACAATTTGGCGGCCAGGACTCGGTGGAGTTGAAGATGGCAAGAAGGAGTAGTGCTGCCCACCCCAGCCTGGGCGGATAGATTGGTCTTCCCAGTCAGCTTTTATTCGAGCAGTTCTAGCAGTGGGAGAGCTCAAAGGAGGAGTAACAGGAGCACTTATGGAGCCACCATGGATGTAGAGATGAGGAAACTTAGAGGAGGAAGCTGATGAAGATGCCGATGAGAGGTTTTTGAGCCATGGTATGAGGGAATTGCAATCCATATTGGCATTAGCAGCGTATGAGGATGAAGCTGGACTGGGAAAGGAAGAGGATCCAGGACTTGGGTTGTAGGAAGCACAAGGGCTAGGGTGGTACGAGGAGCATGGACTTGTTGTTGCAGAAACACCAAGAATGTCCATGCGTTCTACAGGTTTGCATCCCTAAAAAAAGAAAAAAACGATGAAACCAGGGGCTTGGAAAAAACATTAACGAAGTCATAAAAAGTTCACCACAGATGACTTGACGAAGTGATACTGGTAAGGCTATTGCAAAGAATATGCCAAACAATAACAAAAACAAGTAGCATTATTTTGATGAAAAAATATATTTTTCCAGCCTTACAAGTATATCCTCCGTGCATGCCAGTATCCAATTTAAGAACAGCGCCTAAAGTTTCAACCATACTAGTAACAGGGACGAGTCAGTTTCCAATGGCATTTGACAAAGCAGTGTCAGGATGCAAAGATAGGAGCTCTAACATGTGTCTACAACTGAAGAAGGCTTTATAAAATGACCAGAGCAGCTGGAAAATATGGCATCGAATTGGAAGTGAATTTAGAGAAATATTAAGCCAGCAAGTTTACGTATAGATAAACAATTAAAACCTAACAGTGGATGAAGGATAAATATCCACATTTTTTAAATTTTAACAAATTCACTTCCGCAGGTCATTTCTTCACAAGATACAGATATTACTCTCAACAATCACCATAAATTTCCTCTATAATCCACTACTGCATCCTTCCCAATGCTTCATTCCTCTAGATTATATCATATAGATGGGGAGACAATTTTGCCGTCTTTTTTCCCCTGGACCTACATCTGGATGAATGAGTTTCAGCTCAGGAAATACCATTATTCTTGTATTTCTTGTTAAAGAATTATATAAATTATATTTGAATATCTTATCTAATAGGTTTTCATTTTAAAAGGAGATCACCTGACAATCTGTAACATTCCTTAAAACGACCCGCATACCCAACAAGACAAGTATTTTGACAATCTCCAAGCCCAACAGACATTATTTACTAGACGTCTAGACTTACGTAAATTTATTCTCAACTTGATGAACAGTAATTGAACTCCAGTGGAACTCCACAAAAGAAGCAGCAACACTATCACCAGCAGAAACACCTCCCAAATGGGAAACTGAACAGAACTGAAAAAAGGGTCTGCATTTCTACTGGCAAGGAACTAAAAGCAACTCAACCAAATCTATGAAAGAGAGCCCCAGACCCCTACAGTCAAGATGACCCTTTACCACCCATCCACATGCTACGGCTCTCATGTTGTTTTCAAGGGCATTTTGGTCTTCTTAGGAGGTCTGTGCTGCTGCTCCATGTTCTCTCTAACAGACCAAAGTGAGTCTTAAAGTTGGTTGGCAAAAGAAGGAAAGAAGAAAGAAAAGAGAGAATCTTGTGGTTCACGCGAGAAAGCAAAAACACTGACATCACCCAGACTAAAAAAGGAAACAAGATCGCTAAAGCAGTGCTGACCGGATCTAACGTACGCCGGTGAACACTGCACTCATAAAAAAAGCAGCCAATAAAACACAAGGCTGACGATCTAACGTGCGCTGGAGATAAACCCCAGAAAGGCGATACAAAAAAATCAGCAAACGAATCTAACCCCACTGATCACACCAGCTTTAGAGAGAAGAAAAATACCTCAGTAACGCCACCGCTACGGCAACAGAAACCGGCGCACGTTAGCATGCAATGTCAAGCTTATGTTAATATGCGCCACAACTAGCCCCACCCAGTTAACACCTAAAGTAACCACTGCCAAGCTAGCTTAAGCAAAATTGAGCGATAATCATGAAATGCAGGAGCTGGGTTCATAGTATTTTTGTGATTTCCAACGCTTATTGTGATAACAGAGTCATGAATGATTCTAAAATGCACAGAGAGGACAGTAATGCGATTAAACAGACAAAACTAATCAAACTAGAAGTAACCCAGAATTCATGTTCAAGTAATAAGAAAATTAATCACTTCTCTTTTTATTGTTTCTTCATTAAACGAAATTGAAACATGAAAACTGTTACTTTTTCAAGTTTTGGCTACCTAAAAGCCTAAAACCAAAGTTAAGCAGAAATGAAATACAGATGGTGAATAAACGAGTAAAAAGAAAAGTACCTTACGGAAAGTAGTGCCATCGGGCTCGACGGTCCAGCCAGCCTCATTGCAGAGGGCTTTAAGGACTTCATTATTGTCACAATGTTTTGGAAGCTTGTAGTTGCCATACATTCTTAGCCCAGAAAATATCTTTGCTGCAATGGCTCTTCTTCTCCTTTCTCTTCTCTTGTTGTTCTCTCTTTCTTTCCATGTTGGTAGTCTCGTACCTGAAGTCATACTTCTAGTCTATAACAAAATTGATCTACGAAGTGACTGGATTAGCAAGAAAGGAGCAAGATTCTATATGGGTGGTACTTGGAAGACTCAGTAAAACTGAGAGTTTAAATTTTTCGGACTAAAATTTTGTTGTGGAAGTCTGGTTTTTTGTTAAAAAAAAGTGTGTTCAATGAGAACCGGAATAAGTAGATGATGATGAGAAATCAATGAAAGCTGCAATTTTTTGGGACCTAAAAACGAAAGAAACCTGTTATGGCTTGAATGAGAGCAATTGGAATTGGTAAAGGATAACTGGTCAGATCAGATCCATTTGAATATAGATTTTAGAAGGTGGCCATGAAACTGGAGGTGATGTTTTTTTGGTTGAACCCGGGAAGAAGCAAAACCTGAAGAAATCATCAGGATAACTGTCAGCTAAATATGTTGGAGCTGGGTGCTTACCATTATTAGTCCTTGTTGAGGTTTTATCTACGAATTTGCCACTGACATTGGATGGAATTTTCTAAATAGATATAGTTCTACAATTGTCAAGACCCTGTAAATACTCTCCGTGGTCAAGAAAATACGCCGAAAGAAAAAAGAAAAAAAAAATCAATAAGAAACATAAATATAGAGATCCAAAAATCCCAAGTAATTTGTTAGGTATTCCAAAATATATATTCAAGTAGTAAAAACAATAAATTTAAATTTTTTTAGGAGTCTTAAGGATCCCATTAAACAAATCTAGAGTTATTTAGGGTTTACAAAGATTACTTGAAAAGCAAATGTTCTTTTCAGCTTTGAATAATTTCTTCAATGCTAGTTGTTGCAAACTATATGTCGTCCAGATGGATTTCTCGAAACACATTCACGTAGAGAAAACAATAAATTTAAATTTTTTTTAGAAGTCCCAAGGATCTCATTAAACAGATCTAAAGTTGTTCAGGGTTTATGAGAATATTACCTGAAGAGCAGTTCTTTTCGGCTTTGAATAACTTCTTCAAGGCTGGTTGTTACAAACCATAAGTTGTCCAAGTGTCTGGAATCCAACGGTAATCCACACAAACCACTAGTAAGAAATCTTCTAAAAAAGGATTTCTATACCTTAGAGTGCCAACTCTTTTTTTTTTTAAGTGTTTTTGTATTGTACTCTACTTACTTTCTCTTAGAAAATAAGAAACATGATATTCTATTTATAGGAAAATCTAAAAATACTATAAATGACAAAAAATCAGTTTTCCCCTTAAATAATATCACATATATTATTTTAGAATAATTTTAGAAAATTTTTCAATCAAGTCCTTACTTGATTTTTTTTATATTTAGATTGTAATCCTTTGTATTAATTACATTTTAGTTTTTAATTTCTACAACTTATTTATAATCAAGTCACACTTGATTAACGAATATATGATTTATTAGGTTTCCTAATAAGTTAGATCAAATATAAGTCATAATCCTAAGTAAAATAAAATAAAATAAATAAAACAATTTAATTTATTGTCAATTCAAAAATTGATTGACTTATATTTGAATATCAAGTACAATGTTTAATAATCTATCATGATCCCCTAAATATTTAGAAAGTCATAGGTGATTTGACTTAACTTTTCAGTAATCAGTTTTTTAGTGTAATCATTATCCTTTCATTAAGAATATTTTGATTTAGATATTATAGTATATAGTATGTCTACTTTGTTAAATCTTTCTAATTCTTAACATTATAGTAATTAATTATTTAAATAAGATTTTCAAACTCCTTTTAAATTCATTTTATCTTAATTAAGAATTTCACTATCATTACTATTTGAAAATAGAATGAACATTTTTCTTAATTCATCTAGGGTGATAAATCCTCTCTCCATTACTCAAATACATTCATATAGTTTATGTTATACCCAATATATGTTTGTTTGTTACTCTTGACTAGGACAACATTTGATCAAGATTAAAGCATAACATTTTTTATATAAGATAATTTAATGATTTTAAATCTAAGGATCACTTACACAATTATCACGTTAGTCTTTTCATTGACATACGTGATTTCTCCATGTAGAATTCTTTTACGGGTCAAATCAGTGTACATATCATATAACAAGCACGTGCATACTAGTTTCAACTAATTGACTATAATGTATATTCACTAACATAATTCAAATAAATAAAAATGATAGTAAATAAATAAGCCTCCAAATCTCTTACCACTTGTATAAAAAATTCTTATCACTTATAATTTCTACCCAAACAAAATAGAAATGATCAGATATACATTATTTATCACCTCATCCATATACTACACCAATGAATAAGTAATATATATATAAAAAAATCTTATATACCACCCATGCATTATCAGGTTGAAACCAATGTAAATTTTTCTATATGTATCCTATCCTGTAATATTGTTTTTGGAAAGAATTATAAGTTTTTGATTATTACTTGTTAATAATTTTTAATAATTTATTTCTCTTTTTTTTTTCACAAACGTTTTAAGGGTCATGACACCCTAAATTTTAAAATTATTTCTCTTTTATATAATATATCATTGATATATGATGCATAATTTAATGTAATTTTGTTGTGAGACTTTTAGATGTGACTATAATATTAATAAAATACATTAATGGTCATGAGAAATAAATCCAACCTTAGATTTTATTTTCTTGATAAATCAGGTTAAAAAACCTCATCTTTGGTTATCTATAAAGAAAAATAAAAAAACAAAAATAAGAAAAGAAAAGGGTAACATAAACCTTTAATGAGGAAAGTAACTACCAATTTAAATAATTAAAGAAAGCAACATAAATCTTTAATGAGAAAAATAATTAAATAAAATAACAGTCTAAATAATTAAAATACATTTCAAGACCTGATAACATTAAACACCCACATATACCAGTGATGTTTCGAAGGGGCATATTTGACATTTAAGAATGTCAACGGACAAATCCAACACGCCAACGGTCACCTAGTCCACTCAAGCCTGACCAACAACCATGATTATCGCCACGTGGCGATGTCATCGTTGTTATTCAGTAACCGTCTCTGTCTAAGACCATCCAATGAGAGGCTACACGGCTTTCGCACGTGTCAGTAATCGGTGCACCTGTCAAGACCTCACCCCTTGTCCCTTGGTAGAGGAGGTTAATCTTGGTGTGCATGCGCCCACATTAGAAGATGATGCGGATGCGCACCTCGCTGTTCACGTGACAAGATGAGCAATGGCGTGATCAAAGTGGGGCCCTATTGTATAAAAATTGTTGAACGACGCGCATAAAAAGAAGAATGAAAATGAGTTGCCAATCACGTGTCTGCTGGGCTCTTCCTCAACAGTACAAAAATATTACCTTGGTAATTTATAGATGGTGGTAAATAATTGCTTCAGCCATCAGCACACCTTCATTTATAGTTACCATTTTCGTTCTTGGGTTGATCCGGACTTGAAAAAATTAATTAGGTTTTCAATCA